>Ga0099364_10003744_pt1 | contig 23434 bp, 5 predicted proteins | sample TergutTh196P3_FD_73070 | JGI IMG/M metagenome (GOLD analysis project Ga0099364, IMG submission 73070) | Microcerotermes parvus P3 segment gut microbial communities from Pointe-Noire, Republic of the Congo - Th196 P3 | ecosystem: Host-associated > Arthropoda: Insects > Digestive system > Gut ...
ATTTTAGTCGACAGATATGAGAATGAAAGACTCATCATAAACACACACATTGACAACATTATGAAATTACCTAGTGTGGTAACAGAAAATACTAATCAACTTCGGCAGATTGTTGACACTACAAAATGCAACTTGGAAGCCTTAAAAGCAATGAACTTGCACACAGAGACATGGGACTTAATGTTCATTTACATTTTAGTCCACAAACTGGATAATAAGACTAAAAGAGAGTGGGAATTACAAATCTCTAGTAAAGAATTACCGACACTCCAACAATTTTATAATTTCATGGAGCACCGATGCACCGCATTGGAAAGTGTGTCACCGCGACCAAAACCAAATGAACCTAAGCAGCACAATGACAGGAAACCATCACATGCGTACTTGAGCATTAAGCTAACCTGTGAAGTTTGCAAAGAGTCGCATCCTACATCACAGTGCAATACTTTTAAGCAATGGTCCAGTGAAGAAGACTACAATTTCGTAAAGAGCAAGCAGCTGTGCATCAACTGCTTAAGTAATAAACATCTGATCAAGGATTGTTCCTCACATGGATGCAACATCTGTGGGAAATGGCATCATACTTTGCTTCACAGGAATAAGGATCTATCACTACGGCACAATAATACAAGCCACACGTCTTCACGCTCTCAGGAGAATGTGCAAGCCACGTATCACACACTGAAGGAATCATCCATGGCTTCTGTATTACTTGCAACAGCCAGAGTGAAGAAAGAGAATTGTAGAGAAAGGGAACACATTTGTCGTGCATTGTTGGATTGTGGATCTCAATGTAACATTATTACTGAAGCGACAGTTAGAAGATTGGGGTTAAAACAGATACGAAATTGAGTTCCCATTACTGGCACTAACAATGCCACGTCAGTGACCAACTACAAGGTGGAAGTAGAGATTAGTTCTTTAACAACCAGTTAGAGTAGCATTCTAAATTGCCTTGTTCTTCCAAGAATCACCAGCAACATGCCAATGAGGGACATAGACACTTCTACCTGGGAGTTCCCGACAGATGTAAGATTGGCTGACAAGGATTTTCACAAGTCTGCTCCAATTGACATTTTGCTGGGAGCTGAAGTCTTCTTTGAAATACTGATGCAAGGCAGATATGATTTTAAGGGCCTGCCTGTACTCCAGAACACCAAGCTGGGTTACATTCTGTCAGGAAAGATACATCAGTGCTACGTCAAAAAATACAAGAAGCAATGTCATTCTCTGTTTATACAGACTGACTCCCTTAATCATCTTTTAGAAAAGTTCTGGTCAATAGAAGAAATGAACAACAAGGTCATGACTCCAGAAGAGAGGGCTTGTGAAGAACATTTTCAACAACATACTCAACGACTAGAAACTGGTCGGTACGAAGTGAGACTGCCATTGTCTGACAGTGTTGATAAGCTGGGAGAAAGTTATGACACTGCAATGGCTAAATTTCTAGCACTAGAACGAAGGTTAGAGAAGAATCCACAACTAAAGCAAGATTATTCTGCCTTCTTAGGAGAGTACCTTCAACTTGGACACATGACGCCGTTAAGCGAAAATGAAGAAAGGGAGGAGATTCCACACTTCTACATGCCTCACCACGGAGTAGTAAAAGAAGCTAGCTTGACGACAAAACTGAGAGTAGTATTTAATGTATCTGAGAAAAGTAGCAATGGTATTTCCCTTAATGACATACTAATGACAGGACATAAGCTCCAAGATGACTTGTATGATATAGTGCTAAGATTCAGACTGTACCGAATTGTAATGTCAGCAGACATAGCGAAGATGTACCGTCAAATTAGGGTCCATCCAGCAGATAGAAATCTACAAAGAATTTTATGGAGGAATACACCTACCCAACCAGTCACTACCTATGAATTGAACACGGTCACGTACGGGACAGCATCAGCTCCCTTCCTTGCGACTAGATGTCTTCAACAATTAATAGAAGATGAAGCTGTCAACTATCCTGAAGCCGCTAAATTAGCTAAGGATGGATTTTACGTAGATGACTTGATTACAGGAACCAATGAGGTAGACACTGCACTTGCTATGCAACAAGACTTGATAGACATGCTACATAAGGGTGGATTCAGTTTGAGAAAGTGGTCTTCTAATCATCCCGCACTGTTAAACCATCTCACACCTGAGGACATGGAAAGGAAACTGTTAGTGAACGTGGGGAATGAAAGTGTGATAAAGGCCTTGGGAGTATTTTGGAACTCCACCACAAACAAATTGATGCTTTGTGTTTCAGTTAAACCAGACACTGAGTTTACAAAGAGAAGTGTATTGAAGGTAATTGCCTCCATATATGACCCCTTAGGACTTTTGAGTCCAATTACTATCCAATGTAAGATGTTTCTGCAACAACTGTGGCAACTCAAGATAAATTGGGACGAGCCACTACCCACTGAAAAACAGGAACAATGGATAAGACTTCAAAACAACTTGCCTATACTACAGAGCATTCAGATTGACAGATTAGTCATTAGTCACCATAAACTAGAAGAGATGGAACTTCATGGCTTTTCTGATGCCAGTGAAGCAGCATATGGAGCCTGTCTCTATATTCGATCCATTGATGTGAAGGGAAACATTATTACCAGATTGCTTTGCTCCAAATCCAGAGTGGCTCCATTGAAAAGACTATCACTTCCACGTTTAGAACTTTGCGCAGCAATGTTATTAGCCGATCTATACCAATCCTCCTCCAGAGCTTTGAAGACCAAGTTCAGCAAGGTCAGGCTGTGGACCGATTCTATGATTGTACTGGCCTGGCTCAGATCTCCAGCAGCAAGATGGAAAACTTTCGTGGCTAACCGAGTCAACCACATCCAAGAACTAACCAATACAAACGATTGGAACCATGTGAAGTCCAAAGAAAATCCTGCGGATTTGGTGTCCCGTGGTGCCGATGCAACCATCTTGAGACACTCGAGCTTATGGTGGTCTGGCCCCACTTGGTTGCAAGAGGAAGAGACTTCCTGGCCAAGATGTGAAAATATTATGGAAGTTAGTATGGAAAAAAAACAAGTAAACCCGTTAAAGGTGTTAAGCCTAGTAAGTCAACCACGTGATGAAGAAATCATTACTAAATTTTCATCTTGGATCAAATTACAGCGAATAATTGCTTACTGTTTGAGGTTTATTCACAATTGTCGACCTAAAAGTGTACCATATCAAGGTGCTTTGTCACTCCATGAATTAAATGAAGCAACCCTATGGTGTGTAAGACAAGCACAAAATGATGGCTTTAGGAAGGAGCAAAACGACCTGCTGAAGAAAGGTCTAATTTCAAATAAAAGCTCCTTGTTGTCATTAAACCCATTTTTAGACGGAAGGCAGTGCCTCAGGGTGGGCGGAAGATTACAGAACGCAGAGTTGAACTTTGAACAACAACACCCATTGATTTTACCTAAGAAACATCACATCACAAAACTGATAGTTGAAGATCTACACAACAAGCATTGTCATGCAAGTGGTCAATTACTACTGTCATTACTTAGACAGCGTTTTTGGATTCCTGATGGTAGGAATGTAGTGAGGAAAATAACTCACAAATGCCTGACCTGTTTTAGGCTTAAAGCTAGCACTGCCACCCAACTGATGGGTCAATTACCCAGAGAAAGAGTCAAGCCAACCAGACCCTTCACCAACACTGGAGTTGATTATGCTGGACCCTTCTATGTAAAACAAGGAGGTAAACGCAGCAAAACTGTAACAAAAGGCTACATTGCCTTGTTTATATGCTTATCAACCAAGGCCATTCACCTTGAATTGGTTCCAGATTTAACCACTGAAGCATATATTGCAGCACTCAGACGTTTCACAGCCAGAAGAGGACTCTGTCACAACATCTACAGTGATAATGGCACTAATTTTGTGGGTGCTGAGAAGGAAATAAGAAGAATTATGATTGAAAAGGATTTTTGTGAAGGCATTGACAATTACGCTTGCCAATAGGGAATTAAATTTCACTTTATACCCCCTTGTTCTCCTCCCATGGGTGGTCTATGGGAAGCTGGAGTGAAAACCATGAAATACCATATTCGTCGGGTTATAGGAAAGGCAACACTCACGTTTGTGGAATTTTCTACCTTACTGTGTCAGGTGGAGGCTATATTAAACTCCAGACCTCTATGCACCTTGTCAACTGACCCTGATCACCCTCAAGTTTTGACTCCTGGCCATTTTTTAATTGGTACCTCCTTATTAGCTCTTCCAGACCATTATTTAAAAGATGTTTCCTCCAATCGCTTGTCTAAATGGTTGTGTGTTCAACAGATGATTCAAGGTTTGTGGAGACAATGGTCACAAGAATATCTTCATCACTTACAACAGAGAACTAAATGGAGAAGTAACCAGTCAAATGTCAAAGTTGGTGATTTGGTGTTGATAAAGGAAGACAACTTGCCTCCTCTTGTGTGGAAAAAGGCTATAATCAGTGACTTACATCCTGGAAAGGATGGAGTGACTAGAGTTGTCACTCTTAAAACTTCTACTGGAACTATTAAGCGTCCAATAACTAAGATTTGTTTGGTACCCCTAGTGGAGTGAATTGGAAACAAAAACTTGCTATTAAATAGAATTAGGACACTATAGTAGCTCTATTATAGTATATTAGTTTCATATAGATCCTTCATTGGACTAAGCCAATAATGTTTTTTCTTTAAGTCGTATACTTGAATTTCAGTTGTAGATTGTACGTTGACTATAAGAACATATAAGATTGACAGTAGTTAAAGGAAAGTAATTAAACTTTGTTTACTTAGGTGGGCGGTATGTTCCATTTGCAGATTGTGTAGGTAGAATTAAGACTATACATAAACTATTTTTTGTTGTAACGTTGGTACTTTAATAGAGAAATTAATAAAGTTAGTACAAAGACAAGTTGGCGTAATTAACACATTGTGTATTAGAACTTTCTATTTCAAATGTTGTATTAGTAACTATTAAAATATGTCACTTCGATGCTGTCTGCCCATGTACATAAGAGCCCTGTAGCTCAGTACTAGAAATTCGGAATAACCATATCTCTTTTTAAAACAGTGAACTTGTGGGAATGGCCTTTATGATTTTATATATATATATATACATATGTGCGTGTGTGTGTGTGTGTGTGTGTGTGTGTATCTGGTGCTTCTGCTCAGTGTGACCAGTTCCTCTGTTTTTTCCGTGTGTCGGATTCTTGTTTGCAGAAATGTGGTAGGATTGCCTGGACATAGAATTGTCTCCAGCTTAGGAGATACAAATATTCCAGCGTCGTTGGATTCAGAATCTGCATCTGTGCGCTGTTCTTTTAACTTAACTGGTTTCCCCTATTCAATAGTGGGGAACAAGGCGGACGTATTTAATGAAAATTTATTTTTATGGATTCGCGTCTCCTGTAACGTGTCTCCAAGTAACTTTTATGTTATTGGTGCTGGTGATCTTTAACTGTGCATGAAGGTATGGGGATTTTGCTGGCATCGTTTCCGAAAACCCACTCCTCAGTAAAAACAATTTTGACACCGTGCTGGAGAACCATATATAATGCATATGAAGGTTGTATATAAGTTCAGTTTGGAGCAGATGACATAAATCCTGTTATGTACATTCGTTAATCATTAGCATAATATAATGTTTATGCTTATTGTGACAGCGTGTAACGTACAACAGAGCTAACTGACATTAAACAAAGGCCACAGCTGTGATCCGCCAAAGGTTCAAAAATTATTTCACTTGAATTATAGCAGACTGACCCAGGATGCAATGCAGTACGAACGTGTAAACGCTTGGCGACAAGCAAAGTTGCCCTCTGTTGCGCACGCAGTAAAAGAATGCCGCACTAAATGAAGAAGAGGGGATTAAACGCCATTTCTGAGGAATCTGTATAGCTGTATAATAGTGTACGTGCAACGTTACATTGTGGTGCGTTCGTATAACGATTGTTGCCATGTAACGCAATAATACGTTCTCCCCTTCTGCTTTTTGGCGCAGCTGTAGCTGTCAGGACTATAAAAGTGTTCAGTGTTTTCGTGGAAATACACCAATGGGTTGCGTTTGCACTGTTGTGGAGGTACAAAATATTTAGTACTGCAGTTAACAATATATATTAAAGAGTGAAGTTCAGACTTCTGGCTTAGAGTTTGTGCACCAGAATTCCTGTCATTAATATGAATTCTAAAGTCTGACCTTCATGGGTTAAACTTTATAACAAGTAAAATTGTACATGAGAAGTAAATGTCTCCACTTTTCTGTGTTTGTAGTAATCATAAAAAGTGATTAGGGGTACAGAATCACATATAACATGTTTTGGTAATAAAATGGGCTTCAGACCTATAAACCGTTTGGTGTGAATTTTAATTATTTTCTCTCTTTCTTTTACGAAGGCGCCTACTCTTTATTGAGACTAACTAGCCATTTTACTCTGACTTAATTTTTGCTAAGAGAATGGTAGCTTTCAGGTGTCGCCCAGCGGTTCGACCTGTTTATTTTGACTTGCTTACGCACTGTTTTTTAATGACGAGCCGCAATCGGTAGAATCCCTCTGGGCGAGTGGTCAGCCCGTCGCAGAGACCTCTACCTGACAAAGCACAACACTCACAACAGACAAACAGATAAATATCCATGCCTCGGGTGGGATTCGAACCCACAATCTCAGCAGGCGAGCGGCCGAAGACCTACGCCTTATACCGCGCGGGCACTGGGATCGGCGCGAAATTTAATGAAAATCCCTGCTATAGAACCAGAGATATGGGCAAAAGTATTTTATTCTTCTTTCCTGACCAATTTTAAGGCACATTCGCTAAACTCTCCCCTTTACTTCCCCTTCCATGCGTCAGAGTGCGCCATCATGTTTCAGACGCACCACCTTCCAACAGGTTCAGTTTGAATATTTGCTTCAGTCTAGCTTGAAGGATGGCTGCACCTAATGGAGGTATGTACAGTCTTGTACTGCGTATTTGACAGTGTGTTAACTAAGGGTCTAGTTAGTTACTGCATCGCAAATTGCCATGAAAATTGAAATGCTCTCTCAAATTTACGATTCCGATGCCATAATATTTTAATTTTTGAAGCATAATATTTTACGCCGTATAAGAGTTGGAAAGAATTATTTTAATTAAAAGGATCAAAATTAGTTGCTGAAACATGGGGATACATATTATGTATCCATATATTTCAGCAACAGTAATATATTATGTTACACAAAGGTCATATGGTAGGAAGGGGAATGATATTGTTGCTGGGACAGTCAAAATTCGAGAAATTTATAAGCGTATCTACGGGGTACAGTGTTAAAATAAGTAATCCTAAATTGGACTTAATCGGTTATAGCAAGTTTCAGACTATATAAATATTATTTTTTTTTTGTAAAGTTTAATGTGCAGTGAAGGAGGAATCTAAAAAACAAACAGTTCTGTTAAAGGCAAAGTCTGCTAAATTGACATCTGCTGTAGAGAGTTTAAGATCTGAAATTAAGAAAGAAAATGAGAGGTTAGCTACAAGTCTTACTGCAAAATTTGAGGCTGCACACAATAATTTTAACAGAAGCCATCCCATTGTGTTATCTAAAAATCAATAAAATGATTATTTTTGTTTTAACATAACACCAATATATTAGTTTGTTGGCTAGATGTTTCGGTTTCTATAAAACCATCTTCAGATCAACGTTAACTACAGGAAGATACATTCAGTGTGTACACACATTATGAGATGACAAACGGTTTACATAATATCATAACAATCTTGAAAATTTATAAGTTTAAAATTATAAATTTAAAATGTATAAACAGGATGTGTTTTGTATATATTGAAAGGTACACGTCAGTATTCCTATCGGTGTGAAGTAAACATTATGTCAACTTATAAACGTATCTTGTTGTTCTAAAACTCTAGTCAAAGTGTCGTTCAAATGGGGTAATATTACACTCTGTCTGTTGGGCACGTAGTTCTAGCCAAGTTAAGTCTTATAATTGTGCGTATATGTTATATATATATATATATATATATATCAATTATTTGTATCACAAGTATATGGTTATCCGTTATGCACAACAGTCCTATAGGATTTCAAGTTCTAGGAGATGAACACGACGTAGTATAAGAGTATATCACATTTTTATATGTGTATGTTATAAACTGTTGTTCACACGTAGTTTATTCATCACATAAAATTCCATTTTTTATGTGTACGTGTTTGTCGAAAGTAAGGTAGATTCTTGCGTAATTTACGTGCATGCGGATGGTACTTGTCACACCTCAAGCACGTACTTGATGTAAACTTCAACTCCACGTAATAAAGCAACTACACTACGGAATATATTACACATATCCACCAGGAAAATATACATCAATACACCACTAACTTACGCAAGCAACACTTACAGCCTTTTCCGAAACGTCGGCATATAAATTTCAGTGCCCGGGGAATTACCCAGAAGAAAGCATACAACATGCAGAACAGGGCGAAATTTTGAAGTTAAGAAAACACATTCTGTTTATAGATTTTAAATTTATAATTTTAAACTTAAAAATTCTCAAGGTTGTTATGATATTATGTAAACCGTTTGTAATCCCATAATGTGTGTACACACTGAATGTACCTTCCTGTAGTTAACGTTGATCTGAAGATGTTTATATAGAAACCGAAACATCTAGCCAAAGAAACTAATGTATTGGTGTTGTGTTAAGAGAGATATAAATATTATATTGAATTGCACGCAATAAGATTAGAAAGATTGTAGGTCAGGTTGAATTCAGAAATCCTAATTGGTTCAGAGATGTTAGACATTGTAAGAAAAGACAATGATATTGATGTTATCAAGCTGCCATCTACTTCTGAGGAAGTATTTGAGACATTTTTTGAATTAACAACATTAAACATCAGCGAAGATTCGGCTGATAATACAGTAATAGATGCCATCTGCTATACCTGATACATAGCTGAGAACAGGCGCCGTGAATGTCCAAGACCATTAATCAAAATTTTAGACCAGGAGATATTTGCGTTAATTGATACGGGATGTGAATTTTCTATTATGAGTGAGCATCTCTACAATATGTTGCGTCAAGAAGGACTTACGTGTTTTGAGCTCCCAACGCAGCATGTAAATCATCTCAGTGCGTTTAGTAAGAAAAGCAACAGGGTCAAGGAGCAGGCACTGCTAGATTTAAGCATAGGTGACTTCAAAATAAATCAGATCGTTTTGCTTTCACCTCAACTTTTAACTGATGTCATACTGGGATTCGATTTCCTAGTAGATTATAATGCAGTGATTAATTTTGCAGAACGGAGTATTACACTCAAGATTAATGGTGAATGCACTAAAATTTGGTTTATCGGCATCACAGAAACGACAAACAAGTTAAGAGGTATAGAAGAGTCATCACCCGAAAATAAATTCCGTACTTAGGAATAGGCTAACAGCCGATCCAAGTCAACACCCTACCCATCTCATTATGACAGTCAAAGAAGACGCATTAATTAAGAGCGAGGAAGGGGGAAGTAGTGTAAGTGAGAAGAATAAAGAGCAGTTAATTGGAGATGAAGTAGATGAATCTGTGGAGTTTAACTCCATATACGATTCATGTCGGAACTATCAAAGAATTAATTTAAGTACCCTTGAAAAGGACGTCAACTTATTGTCCTTCGTAAGGGTACTTAAATTATACTTTGAAAGTTCTGACATGAATCGTATCTGGAACTGTAGAAAGAGTACAAATGTTGTTGCTAATAAAAGGACCCCTAAATTCATTGACATTTTGAACATTTACAACTGTCAGGCAAGAATTGAAGATCCTAAACGGGTTAAAAGGAAAGGAAAGTAGAAGAAAAAGAAAAATGAGATGATAGCATTTATTGATGTATTGATTGATTTGTTTTCTTACAATCAATATTGCGATTGGGAAAATGAAAAAAAGTCACTATTCTAGAGATTTTCAGATTAGCATAAAAAATATTTATATTGTAATTGTATAGGGGTAATGTAGTGAAAAAAATCACATGTTTAAGCGCCGAGTTTAGGAAAGGAAGGGTTAAGTAAAATGCTGTCAGATTTAAGACAAATATCAGGAGGATGTGGAGAGAGAGATCATTTGAGATCACAAAGCAAGTTGTATGTGTATATTTACGTCTAGACACAACAGTAGTCCACGATAGTAAGTATCTATAATTTAATTAGCGGGTGGCGTAATGTTTCGACTGCTCATACCAGACATCTTCAGGCCAGCTTAAAAGTAGAAGTAAAAGTTTAATGGGGTTCTGAAGTTCGCTGGGACACTCAAAATTCGAGAAAATTATAAGCGATCCTGCGGGGGTACAGTATTATAATAAGTAAGCTTAAATTGGACTTAATCGTTTTTACCAAGTTTCAGATTATATAAATATTATTAGTTCATAAAAGTTAATGTGCAGTGAGTAAGCAAAGTGACAGAGTTATCCGTGCTACGTTTATCGTATGTAATCAGAACTTGTATCAAATTGTTTTATCCTGCGTGTTCCCGGTGGGAACGCATCATGGATGTTGTTCCAGGAGGGACGGAACTCGAACCTCAGGTTAAGACAGGGAGTTGGGAAGGTTGCACACACTCGCACTAATCCCGACGTCAAGTTTACTGGAGCTTATTGTGCATAAACAGTGAATAATGCTGTTACAAGTGAACTATATTGGTTCAGAGCTCGGATGTGGGGTTGCTCATTACCATTAACACTCACTGATCGCCCAGCTTCATTCAGAACTGATTTTTAAAGAATAAGTCAATTTATACACATACGAATATGTGACCAGTCAGTTTGTGTTGGTCTTATTACATTCTTCTGTTGTTTGCTCTTACTGCCTTCAGTGTGAACAAGAACTTTTATTCGAAATGTGTCAGACAATTTTTACAAGGTCTGTACCTTCTCTTCATAGAGGTTTAGCTAATGGGTTAGATTGTACCTTCATCCCGTTGCCTTTCTTATTATTAACTGGTGCTACTCAGGATAACACGTTGTGTAGAGAAAGAGGATTTTGTGACTACAATATATGACAGCAAGCACTGCGTTTTTATCGCTAATCAGTTAAGAGTGAAATGGCTAGTAATTCTGAATCCCATGTCTGAAATATCTATTAACCATTTACTGAAAATTTTCCTTGTGATTGGAATTGAAAGTGTTTGCTTAAGGCTGAAATGATTTTAAATTATTCCATTTTTCAGGAACTAAACCTAGTGTGACCTTCGTGTCGGCAATAGTGAGTGACCGCGAAGGCCGTCACCATTTAGGTAAGGGAAATGCATCATGTCATATCAAAAATATAGTCTTGGGACAGGTAGACATGGTCAAGAATATTGAAGTGTTTATTTCGATTTACAAAATAATATTTTTCTCTTTGTTTATGTGATAATGAAGGCGTAGAAAATGTTCACATCATTTTATAATTAAATCAGGCCTAAAGACTGCACACACCATCCATAACGTAACGTAGAGAGATAACCGTTTACAGGGCATTTTGCATATCTCTCGAAAATCTCATAAAATTCCTCTAAATAAGAAGGCCCTAAAAAGAAGTGCCCCTCAATCTACCGCAAAAGCGGGGCCCCAATGGAAGCAGGCGCCCAATTCCGAGCCTTGCTTAACATATCTTTCGGGGTCCCCAGTAAAAGAGCCCTCCCTCAAGGCCCCCTTCATGAAATCACTCGCAGAGAGATGCCCCACCACTAGAGCCCTCCTTCATTCAACTTTCAAAGTCCCTGGAATACGATCCGCCCCCAGATTCCAGGTTCGTACGGTTGCGTGACAAGTGGGATATCTTGCTGCAAGAATGCAACGCAATCGTGAATTGACGTTGTTTCTTGTGGTTGTCCAGTAGTGGGAGTTCCAGAAAAGTTTTTGATAAGTATTCAGAATATAGAGCCACACATGAAGGTTACAAAATTCAACTCCTAATGATCTTGGTGTACAGGAAATGGAAATAAATCATAATCGATATTGGCCAATCTGTCCTTTGATCAACATAATCACGTGTTTCTTGCAATTGTAACTGCAAGGTGTTTTTCTTTCTTAACAAACATTTCCCTAGTTTGTATGTTAAATAAAACCCCGTTGACACAGTTAACTCTGGTTCTATTTTATTGTAGCAACACATGTTGACCCTGAAGCGTCTTCATCAGACTAACATAAGTAATGGCCCATTACGGTCGACACATGTGGCATAATAAAATGCACTGCTTTACTTTAGTTTCGTCAGTGGATTCTTATTTTATTTATTAACTAATCTCACGGAACACAACGGGATGTGTAAATTTAAAAGATATGCTGTCTGTTGTTGGACAGTTCATGCTATTCTGTCTTTGTCTTACCACATGATTTAATTTTACCCTCTTTTGAGGTCGAGTTTTTTTCAGTCCGAAGGCACTTTCCAAGTCCTTCTGTAGGATTGCACTGTTCTGCATGTAATTTTTTACCTGTCTGTCCGGAGAACACCAAAGTAACCCCAGGGACTACACCATAGCAGTAAACATCAATATAGTTATCAGTACCTCCGAAGCTCAGTTGTCAGTCATGATCTTGATACTTGGCTGCTGCGTGAAAGAAGGTGTTAAGGGTCACGGATATTCAGTTTGAGTTATTGTATTTTGAATAGATGTTACAATAAATCTGTACTTACATTGGAATTGATATTCCTAAAATAAAAGCTTGGTGGCATTGTTACAGAAACCGAAAGAAGTCGGGGATTACTGCCGACCCCAGGGACGGCAGCAATTGGTACGTAAGCATCTAATGGTGTAAGTAAGACAAGTGTATTCCCTTTTCCTTTAACATGTATTGATTTAGGCTACGTGGCATATTTAGGTGATCCTAACTAACGGAAACTAATTATAAATTGTTATGTGCCTATTGAGGAAAAACTTGAGGTTTTATCTTAGTGGAAATTAAAATTACAGATGGTGGATTTTAATTTGAAATTTTCATTTGATGTGGGTTGCTTACATGGACGAGGTTTTATTCTTCCCCTGAGCAAAATATATTTCCGTGGAGAAAAAATAAACTTGTATTATTGTATGGTTTCTTCTGGGTTATATCCCCGGGCGTGAACTTTATATGCCGACGTTTCAGAACACTCTGTTTGTTCCATCTTCATACCAACCCGCCTATGAAGATGGAACAGGGTGTTTCGAAACGTAGGCGTTTAAAATTCAGATGCCGGGGAATAACCCAGAAGAAACCATACAACATCCAGAACACGGCAAAAGTTTGAAATCAAGAATACATTTATATTGCATATAACCAATCGAAATTTGAGAAACTTGGCTCCAAATGGAATGAGATTTTGAAGAATCTGTATATTAACACTTGTGACTTTTGATCAGGAAACCTCATAACAGAACCCCCTCAGGCCAATAATGATGAAATGAAAGTGTCTGCTTGAATTTTGAATGTTCAAAGCTCTTCCATATTTCAGGTGTAAAGCCAGAATTCTTCGCCATGGGCTTTATCGACTCCATGGGACGCCACAAAATCGGTACGTGAAATTTAAGTTGTCATGTTGCATTTCAAATGGATGTTAGAGTAAGTCGATGTGTGCATGCATATTGATATTGCTAATGGAAATGTTTGTTGGCATCCTTACAGGAGTATTTCGAGCAATGGAAACATATGAGGAAACACCTACGCTACACAATATATCAAATCCCAGTGAAGGAGAGCAGTGTTCTTTGAGTTAATGAAGAAATAATTTAAATGATCAAAATATTTCTCTACACCCTTTGTATGTATATATGAATGAATAGTTAAACAGAAAACTGAATGTATTAAAGGAACTGTGGAAACCTCTGGGAAAATTACTTATTCCTTTTAAAGTATTACCAAGAAAAAAATGGATGGAAAGTAAATGTCAGTTGTTACAGGAAGGAAGTAAAATGCATTCGTATCCCAGTGCTGATGCAGTAAGTGCTGCTGTTACCTAACTTAATATAATAGTACGTAACGTGTTATGATAGGTAGAATCAGCTACCGATCTTTATAATAATTGGGATGGACGTTTTCCTGTGACATTTTGCAGCTATTCATTCATTTGTGGAATATCGAATGTACTTTTCTGTGCAACGTCACTGCAGGACGAACCCTGGAACCGTTATGTAACCGTGCACTGCGAGTACCAAATGTGCTTTGGTATATCAGGCTGCTAATTTTTCTGTTGTATTGATGGATTCATCGGTATATATTGAACCTACCCAGATTCATCACATATTTATTTTGTAGTGCAGCACACTAAGGAATGAAACGTGATGTGGACCTCAGATTTATTTTAGGAGTTCTGCATAGATGGCTCTATAAGTGCTGTTCATCTGTAGAAAATACTTTTGGTTTTGAAGTTATTCAACCTATCATAGCAGATTTTAAAATTTTTCATTCCTTTTACAGTGGGGTATGCTAGAACGAACGTAATCGGTTCTAGAACTTCGTTCGTTATAGCATCTGTTCGTCCTAGCGTACATTGTTATATGTGTATTTATGGGTAATCCGTTCGAGGCCCAAAGCCCAGAGCAAAGTTACCATCCTGCTTTCTCACTCTATTTTGCCGGCTCACGGAAAAAATTATATAGCAGAATAATTTAAAAAATATTTTCACTTCTAAAGGCGCATATAACTGAACTAAACTGGTAACTGAACCTTACGAACGATAACACAGGTGATGACCAACGCTCTAATCAAAGCGGCAAGGCCCTACACGTCATGTGCACGCGCGTGCTACTTCGGCCGATAGGATTCCTCCGCGTTCGTTGTAGTAGCCGTGTTCGTCGTAACATCCTCATTTTGTTGATAAAACTGTTCGTTGTAGCATTCGTTCGTTGTAGGATCTTTCGTAGTTGCATACCTGACTGTACTTGTATGGTAGCCTACACTTTGCAATTACACCAAACAATGTATGTACTAACTGGTTGGTATAATTAAAAGGTTTACGCTAACATCACACCTGAGCTAAATAGATGGAAAAGCATAATTCAGAAGTCCACTTGTAAACGTACATTTCAAATGTCTCGTTGCCAAGTTGCATAGGATTGTGACGGTACTGTATTATAATTATATTTTCCAGTCTTTACACACTAGACGCCGAAAGAAGTCAGGAGACTGTTAAGTAATAAATGTAGTACACCACTGTCAGAACTCTACAATTTAGTTGTGCAACGAGTATAGATCCTTTTTCAGCCGGTCCGGATTTCGAAACGTTACGTTGTATTTTGTATTTTGAGAACAGTAGAGAAACAAAAAGTACAGAATCTAAGTAGTCCTAAACTTTTCTCTGTTATTTCGTGTATCTTCCTGGCCCTGAGATCATTTATTGAACACACATGTACGGAGTTTTCGAGAGATTGGCCCCGCCTGGAGAGACCCTAAACTTTTTGTTTTGCGAATTTCTGAAACTAGGAGGAACTGTCGCTTGCGTCCTCCTGTTTGATTAGTCATTTGAAGAAGAGTGAGTAATGTTTTGTTTCCTGGTGATTGTTTGAGATTCACAAGTTTTGATGAAGGCAGGTAAGTGTGGGAATTTTGTTCGTGATTTTGTAAGACTTTTTCTTCGCGTGTAACTCTGCCCCCCAGGTGAGTTTGTGACACCTTACCGATTTCGGAGGATCAATTTTAATGGACTTTACAGCGACTTTATGTAGGTTTCAATCATCCTGAATATCTGACAGTCTTGGAGAAAGGTATGATGTTTGTCCTTTGAAGAGTGGTACAGAATTTCAAGTGAGGGTTGCCACGCCGTGCAGAGAACCTGCCTGTGCGGATCTGAAATGAGGCATGATGGTTTTATATTTTCTTAAGGTTTATAGTGTATTTTAGACTAATATATATCCAGCGTTAGTAGGGCCTGGGGTAGCGTAGTGGTTAAGGTGCTGCGCTACTATCGATTCCCGGTGGTGTCATTGGATTTTTCAGTGACATACTCCTTCCGACCGCACCATGGCCCGGGGGTCGACTCTGTCCCTAGCGAAAATGAGTACCAGGAATATTTCCTGTGGGTAAAGGCGGCCGGTGCGTAAGGCTGACAAACTTACCACCTTCATGTGCCGAGTGTCTTGAAAATCTGGAAGCCTAAACCTCCTGGAACCCTCTGGGCCACGCCGGGCCTGTTACGGGACTGCTTTACCTATATGTATATCCAGCGTTTAGGCGCGTTAGCGTAGTAGTGAAAAGCGTCTGTTAGCTTAGTCATATCCCCGTGTCTGTCGGTCCGTCGTCCGCAACTGCAGTTTGATTTTGAATTTTATGAGTGCATATCGAGAATCTCCGAATTTGCTTAAAATCGGACAAAAATATCAGGTATTTTACACGCAGGCCTAAGAATGTTTAATTCTTAGCAGTGACATATATTCGCCATAAAACGTTTTTGTGCAGCATTAAATTTTTAAACGCTTGGGTAAAATTGCGAAAAGCTACAATTACCCTCCTCATATCTGTCGGTCCGTCCGTCTGTCCGTCTGTCTGTCCACAAGGAACAACCCGGCTGCCTCTGGACGGATTTTAATTAAAACATATATTTGAGGAATTTTCGAAAATCTGTCGATAAAATTCAAGTTTGATTAAAACCTGACAAGAATAACAGTTACTTTTTATGAAGACATGAATATTTTTAATATATGGCTGAATTCTTCTTAGAATGAGGTTTGTGTTAAACAAAATTTGTAGAGACTGGCACAATACGAGTTTTCCGAAAATTGTGACGCTTTATAGGTAATGTGCAAAAATATGGTAGAGCCTGACAGGCCACATATGTCAATATATTAAGGCTCTTGCGCCTTGCATGCTGTATAATTAAATAAAGAATACAGATACACATTCAGCATGTGTAATATTTGTTGCTGTTCTACGGAAACATTGGTTGCGCGAACGCTGCTCGTTACTTTATACATATATTGCCTGACTTGTTGCTATTGTTGACAGTCATATGTAGTCTACTAACACACACATACACAGCGCATTGTTGCGTTTACATAGCAACAGTGGTTACGCGAACGCGCCTTGGTGTTCCTTTATGGGTACTTTGTTTTTGTTGTTTGTTTATTCAGCCCCGCGAAGTAATAGCACGACAGCGTGTACGAAAATTTGGTGCTTCACCTTGACTGTGAAGGACCTTGGAAAATCTGAGGAAAGCTGTAAAGCGTTTAAAGCAAGGCGATATTGGTCTTAAAGAGGAATGTAGGTATTAAGGGATCCTGACCAGAATACTCAATTTTACGTAGAAGGAAAACCGGCATTATTGCACAGAAAATGTTAGGCCCACAAGACGCGCATTCTAGCGTTTATTTCACTCAGTATTTTGGGCATTGGCATGGCACATGTGGTTAATCACGAGCTTCTCACCGCAGAGAAACGCACTCGATTCCACGTCACACCATGTGGTTTTTATGGTGGAAAAAAAGTGGCACCAGGGCCGGTTCATCTGTGATTACCTCGGCTTTCCCCTGTCAGTATCATTCCACCAATACTCCATATATATGCTTTCGTCTCATACAAGCTCGGGGTGAAGAGAAGTTTTGGAAGGCTGCTCGAGGGATGTGAGACATGGCCTGATGCCTTGAGAATGTAGGGATTGTGATGACGAATACAAAGATAACGAAAGGATGAATTTCAGTTGATTTGTCAATGGAAACTTAGGTGTAGGTGGCAGTGAATTACCGTTACAGAAACAGAAAGGGGGCACCGCCCTTTCCCCTCATTTTAAAATCTCAAATGCCTCATCTCTGCTCTTCAACGAAAGTGTACACACAGGGTGGAATTGGATGAAAAATGCGTAGTTATAGAAGACTTTTTTATCTAGATAATTTTTATCTAGATAATTCTTCAAAGTGTGTCATGTCGAAATATAGTATGTTCAAATTACAGAAAAAAAGTACTGTTATCATTGCAGTTTTACCAAAATATACGAACAGTTTGGATTTGATGACGTTCAACATCCAAACTGTCATACAGTGTTTTGCACGTATCACATCTGTGTCAGGCTGTTGAGAAACTATGTATACTTGTGTGGCTAAACCTTCGAACACTTGATTAGATTACGTTTTCATCCAGTTCGTTCCGGCCGCTTTATTACGCTACGACTTTTTCACCTTTTTTTCTGCATGTCCAAATTAATACCTTCAGTGATCTTTATTCTGAGTTCGGTAAATTCTGCGCCTGATAGCTGGGTAAATTACTTAATGTCTGATAGGTTGGTTTTATGTAGTAGGGTAACCGGTCAATACATGCCTATTAATAGTAAGCCATTAATAAATGCAATATAATTTTGGCCAATTCCAGTGGTTAAACTTGGTGGCGATTTTCTTAAAATCTGAATTAATAAACTAAAGCAAACACGGTCCTTGTTGACTTCACTGGACCCCCCCCTTAGAAACTCTCTTTTACTAGAAAATTCACAAATTATAGTGACCAAAGATGCGAAGAACTTTGCCTGGACTAGTTTTAGCGTTTTTTTTGGGGGGTGGGGTGATATTTTAATTGGTCATTAGGGGGCAAAATTTTCCATTCTGTGTTGTTTCGCTGTGCGTTTCTATTTTTAGGGACGTGACCCCGATGTTAAACGAGGACATACTGTGGCATAGTGATTAGACAATGGACTGAAGGATGGGCGTTTCAAAACCAGGCAATGGCATGAGATTTATCCCTCCTCCTAGACGTCCACACGGGCTCAACGGCACTTGGGCCCATCCAGCCTCGTGATTATTGGAAATGTGAGGCTCTCTCCCGGGGTAAAGCGGCCAGGGCATGAAGCTGACAGCTCATATCCGTCCAATGCCGGGGTTAAGTATGACTTATCCGCGTCTATAAATGCCTTCATGATGTGCATAGGTAAAACATTCTTTTTTATTGTGCCTTATTGCCTGAGGCATTGGTCTATTGCTGACATTGCCATGCTCGGTTTACAGAATTTCGTTTATGAAAAGAGAGTGCGTCGCCAAATCTTCAAGTTTACAGTCCGGTAGGGTATATCTGTCGGTGGGAAGCCGGTGAATCAGTTCTGTTACACAGTGAAATGTTAAAAGTGTCTTCACATCTAAATCGTGGTCGTTAAACTAAAGCTTGAGAGATTGCTGCGCTGCTGTTAGCAATAACAGGGCCAGCGATATCGACACATAATGTAGCTGTTGGGCGTAACGAAGCATAAATGTCAACAAAATGCCAAATGGTCCCATCATCAAGTTTCTGGAATTTCGGTGACTTGGAACTGCGCGGATTTTTTGGAATCGCTATTCATGGAGTTCATATGAATATATTGTGTAGTAACATTTACGTAAATCTCGAATTATTGAGGGTGTTTATATAGTATAACCTCTCCAAACATACTGGACTGGGAATATGTTATAATTTTACTGCCCTCACGGCATTAATGTGTACAGACTGACCTAAGATTCAGTTAAACAGTTACTGAAATGCACGCAAAAATACATCGTCAGTTTCGTTATTACTTGCTGAATTTACAAGGCAGACAGTTAATGTACGTGTGACGTATCAGTGAGTCGAGTTCACGTAGCCATTGTAGTGGCAAAGCAATAAGTATCACATATTATGAGTTTGTGCCTATAGCCTTAGATATCCAGCAAGCAATGCGCATGCGCCGTATGGTCATCTGTGGTCTGTCCGGTACTGCATTATTTTTCCGCATATCTCATAAACAGCACGATTTTCGAAAAGAAAGTTATTGAACATAAAATGTGTCTTGATTTTACGTACGTATAATTTTCATTGTAAAATGTGTAAAATTAAGACTTTTTTCATTGCTTATGCAGCGCTTTGATGGAAAAGCATGATTGTTATTGTTCTGTCATCCGTTGAAACGGTACATATTACTGTACAGTACAGGTGTTAAATTTTTTCATTGCTCTAGCGTCTCTTGAGCATTAGGCTAAAACGCCAGAATCCCTTACTTTCGTAAGTACGAGAGTGAGAGAGAGAGAGAGAGAGAGAGAGAGAAAGAGAAAGTTCACTATAAATGTACAATGTATTGTACAGTACACCTTTTTTTATTACTTTACTTAATGTTGGTAATGTCTTATTGTGCGTAATTTATCAATTAAACTTTACCGTATTTATGTATGTCACACGAATATCACGTTGAATATAGCGTTCGATATTATCCGCGATTTCACGTAACCACGGTAGGTCTTGGAACGTATTACCCTTGGATACGGGGCCCGGATGTATATTCTTCGTGTAAAGCACCCGTTATTCTTGTCAGATTTTGATGAAACTTGAATCCTCTCGATAGATTTTTGAAAAATACTCAAATGTTGAATTTTATGAAAACCCTTCCAGTGGGAGCCGAGTTGTTGCATGTGAGCGGACGGACGGACATACACACACACACACACACAGATAGACATGACAAAGCCAATGGTTGCTTTCGCAATTTTTCGAACACCCTTAAAAGTTGTTGTGTATTCGCTGCACAGTTTAAGATCTAGTATACTGCTTTATAAATTGGCCGGCCTACATTATTTGCATCAAAATTACCATCAGAGTGTTTTTGGTTAACTCTTTTGGGGCCATTCTGTACTTTGTTACTCGTATATATACGACTTCGCTTAAATATGTATGTGCTGGTTTAATCACCGTTGCAAACGAGACGGAACCTCTCTGCAGTCACACACAGACTGCCTGCTGTCATTAGTAATATCATTGTTGAAACTGCTAAATATAATCTGATTGTGTTGGTCTTTTCGGGCTATCAGTGATGATCAGTCGCTGCTTGCTGGAGGCAAATACGGTCTTGGAAACGTCGTCATGTAATTGGATATTGGTACAGTTGATCACTCCAAAATGCTTTGTCTCAAATACATGTATCTCAAGATGAATTCTTGTTGTTAAATGCAATGGACAATAAAAACACCAGGCGTGCCGTATAATATACAGTGCTGTTTTAAATACGTGACCGCTACTAAAGTGGGAATTGCAAGATAATGATCCCACATTTGCAGTCCCATAAGCCCTTTTTCACGTTCTGTTGGTTACATCCATTTACAAAAGAGAGGGTTTTAACTGTGCGCTTAATATTGGACGGACTTATACAAGAAAAGGGATGAAAAACAACCTGAATTACTGAAGCACTTTGTCTTGTTCCCTTTGGGCGTAAATGAGGCTGGGATTTTAAAGGTTTTTGCCAGGTTTTTCATCTCGGCCAGTCAATAATTTATAACCAGTACCCTTGATACTCAGTTACAGCACTGTGCTGGGCAGTTACTTCGGATGGTGGGAATATCACTAGCACAGACAGGCTTACCATACCATGGAAAATTGTCAGTCCTCAGGTTATGCCTCCCATATATACATTGGAAAAATGCGGTGTAAGAGTTTTAAATCATACTAAATGTACTGCTGGTGAGATTTCAGGTGAGTGCTATTACTGTCTTCTGGAATATGACGCCGTGCAGTTTCGTAGATCGGTACTATCACATTTGAGGAAGAGTACTTCTCCGAAGAGCCCAGGGGTCGACTGAGCTTCTAGCGCAAGTGAGCACCAGGGATGCCTCCTAGGGGTGAAGGCGGTGAGTGCGTAAGGCTGACAACCTTACCACCTTCATTTGCCGATTTTCTAGAGTTTCAGGCAGCCTCAGCCTCCTGGACACCCAAGGGTCTGCCCAGGCCTTTAATGGGATAGCTTTATTTTACCTTCTTACTACTCTGAAGCTGGGGGAAAGTAGGTTCCTCCCCTTATCTGTGTTGAAACCTTACGACTGATTAAATTATGTCGATAGGTCTGATGTGAGTGTAGACCTACGTACAAAACATACAGCAGTACAAACATGGGAGCCGCACGGATCGCACGCTGTTTGTAATTTTAGTTGTATCGTACTGTTGTATTAGTTAAAGCAATGTGTGTGTGTGTGTGTGTGTGTGTGTGTGAAATAAAAGTAGTTTGAAACCAAAAATTACGAAGAAAATGAGCTGTGTAATTGGGACCACCGTGTCGCGCACTTCTGACCGAAGTAGTTAAGTGAGGTAATTCATATCTGTAGCTATTTTAATTTAACTTGTGGTCAGCTTTTTATTAATTCAGAATTGATTATTTCTACGAAATAATCATTGTGTTCCGTTTGCAGATTGTGTAGGTAAAATTAAGACTATATATAAAATATTTTTTGTTGTAACGTTGGTACTTTAATAGAGAAATTAATAAAGTTAGTAAAAAGACAAGATGGCGTAATTAACATGGTCCTCCTACAAGCCGGATTTGAATGGGCGCTAAATTACAAGAAAAGATTGCAACGAACATCGAGACCAACAAGCGAAGAAGGTACATTTTAAGATATAAAGCGAAAAGTGCCCAGCTAGGGGACAAGAGAACTATAGAGCGAAGTGGTAAAGCATTTGGTGTCAAAGTTTATTAAGAAAAAGGAGACAATTAACCCTTTAAACGCCGAATTAAATCCCATCTGCCATTTGCTATCATTACTAGGAGGTGCAACTATAGTAGTCATTAGCAGGTTAAGGGTTAATAATATGCATGAGACTGCCATCTATGATTCGGTATGAAAGTGCGTGATCCATGCAGAGACTGCCATCTATGATTCGGCGTGAAAGTGCGTGATTCATTCAGTGACTGCCATCTACCAGTCGGCGTGAAAGTGCGTGATCCATTCAGAGACTGCCATCTATGATTGCCCTTCGAGACTGACACATGAAACAACTGAGGAACCACCTGATCACTGTTCAACCACTATTAAGGTAAGACAAGCGACTCCTACCAAATTAACTTTTCCTTTATTAACCTATCCGTACACTTCAAGCTTTCCATCAAACTGGAAGAAAGTAGGAAACGATTAATACGTATTTGTGCCAACACGAAAGGTGCTTTTACCAGAACAGAAAAATTTGTGAACAGTTATATGGAAGATCAAAAGCCGGAGCAATTAGAAGTTAGACTTAAATTGATTGAAGAGGATCGGGAAAAATACAACAAAGCACAAGATGAATTAGAAGAGCTTGGTTATGACAGTCACAATCAAGAACAAAGGGAAGAAGTGGAAGAAAGATATTGTTCCTTGACAGGTTTTCTTCAAACTAAATTGAAGGGACTCATGGTCACGGGATCACCTGAGTCTAATGCTAGTGCGGAGCCATTAATGAAAGTTAAACTCCCACAATTATCCACCCCGATGTTCAGTGGTCATCTGCAAGATTGGGTTGCATTTAAGGATACCTTTTTATCACTGGTAGGAAACAGTCCCACCATGCCCAATATTCAAAAATTCCATTATTTGTTGTCAGCAATTAAGGGTGATGCTAGAAAGGTTATTCAGCATATCCCTACAAGTGAGCAAGGCTTCAGAATTGCTTGGGCAATTTTAGTCGACAGATATGAGAATGAAAGACTCATCATAAACACACACATTGACAACATTATGAAATTACCTAGTGTGGTAACAGAAAATACTAATCAACTTCGGCAGATTGTTGACACTACAAAAT
>Ga0099364_10003664_pt1 | contig 23430 bp, 21 predicted proteins | sample TergutTh196P3_FD_73070 | JGI IMG/M metagenome (GOLD analysis project Ga0099364, IMG submission 73070) | Microcerotermes parvus P3 segment gut microbial communities from Pointe-Noire, Republic of the Congo - Th196 P3 | ecosystem: Host-associated > Arthropoda: Insects > Digestive system > Gut ...
GTTGCTAATGGTAGGGAATGAAGAATTTTATCACGCTAAGACGCGAAGGCGCAAAGTTGTTGTTCGATGTCTTTTTCTTTCCTTTGCGTTCTTTGTGGCTTTGCGTGAGGGTGTTTGCAGGGGTGGGGATACCTGTTTCCTAGGCGGGCTATAATAAATTAAAATACCTTGCTATTATTACACCATGAGCGACAAACAGGAAAACAACACCCTATATTATACAAAGTAAAAATTGCTTTTGTTTTCATTAAATTTTTATATCATATTATTATTCTATATAACAACCAGATTACGTCCACCGTTTTTTGCTTCATAAAGTTTTGCGTCGGCTCGATCGAGGAGAGAGTCTAATGTATCATTATTATCCAAAATGGCAATACCGACACTAACGGTAAAATTAATATTTCCCCTATGCTTGCTGTTCGCCATAGACGTTCGTATCCGTTCAGCAATCAATAAGCCGTTTTCCCTATCGCAAGCAGGGAGAATAACGACAAATTCTTCACCGCCATATCGCACCAATATATCATTTAACCTCAACGAACCCCTAAATGTTTTCACCGCTAACCGAAGGATTTCGTCCCCGACAGCATGTCCGTAAGTGTCATTTATTTTCTTAAAATAGTCTATATCTACCATTAATACGGCAAGGGATATCCGTTTTTCTTTGTGTTCTTTAATTATACTTTCTCCCTCAAGCTGAAGACATCGGCGGTTATAACAGCCGGTAAGAGTATCCATTATTGCCATAGCTTCCAGTTCTTTATTGAGGCTGTGAACTTCACGGCGTTCTTCCTCGTACGCAAATTTGATGACGAATGTAATCAAAAATACTATTACCGCAATTATAACAAAGGAAATGCTAAAATCTAATCCCTTTGATAGAGGACTGTCATATTCATATTGAGGGTAATATGCTCCTATGAAAAGCAAGACCGTATATTCAATTATCAGTATTGTCAGTGCTATAATTCGTTGCTTGTTTTTAAGGATTAACGCAATCGCAAATAGACTCGCGACAAAAAACATTGCTTGGGTACTGTCCAGCATCCCCATTGTAATATACATGAAAGGTACATATATGTATGAAATAAAATACAGTGCAACAATAATGGGGATACGAGTATCGCCTTTTATTTTAATCAGTGCGGCTACACAAATTATCAGCGTGGCAATAGATGGAAATATTATCCATAAAGGGTGCCCTACAAGAATATTTACAAAAAGAGCCAATATAGTGGCAATTATTACCGCCGTGATGTATATATTGGAAATCTTTCTCTCTAAACTAACATCTTTTCCAATTAATATTTGATAAAAATTGCCAAAAATACGTTTCATTTTTATGCCCTCTATTTTCACCTTTTAACCCCAATAAATTTACATTATTCAAATACTGGGGTTCCATTTAATCAAATATTATCAAATTATTATTATTTTGTCAATATTTTCAATATATAGACTCAAGTGAGTCAAAGAAGAAATATTGGAGGATCAAACCAAAACGATTTGAACAGAGGTGCAGGCGGCCAATATATTTATCTTTGGATGCAAAAGTAAACGGATGGCAGGGCTGCCGGTGGCGGCCTTGTCAAAACTACTTGTTCAGATTCTGCAATGTCTTTTGCCAGCCGCTAACTAGGCGACTGGCAAGTGGGATGACTAACCCTTTTCTACAAACGCAATAAATGCTAAACTACCATTATGAAAGAACAAATAACAGATAAGAAACTTTTAAAAGCAGCTTTGGAGTTGCAGCGTAATGAAATTACGGAATACCATGTTTACACCAAACTTGCCGGAATTTGCAAGGATGCCAATAACGCTGAAGTCCTACGGAAAATAGGGGAAGCAGAAAAAGGTCATTCGCTTTTTTGGCAGGAAAAAACTGGAGCAGAGGTTAAGCCTGTTCGTTTTAAAGTGTTTATGACCGTTCTAAAAGCGCGCCTTTTGGGGCTTACCTTTACATTAAAACAAATGGAAAATAACGAGGGGACAGCATCCCACAAATATACAGAGCTTTCCAAAATTTTCCCTGAAGTAAAAACCATTGCCGCGGATGAAGCAGAACATGAAAAAGAACTCCTTAATATGCTTGATGAAGAACGACTTAAATATACAGGCTCTATTGTCTTGGGCTTAAATGACGCTCTGGTTGAATTAACCGGCGCGCTTGCCGGTTTTACTTTGGCTCTTGGCGACACAAGGATTATATCTATGGCGGGTCTTGTAACGGGTATATCCGCTTCATTTTCTATGGCTGCATCCGAGTTTCTTTCAAACCGTGCGGAGAATGATCCCCGTGCGGCAAAGTCCGCTCTTTATACGGGCTTTGCATATATCATTACCGTAGCTCTTCTTATTTTGCCCTTTCTGCTTCTTGCAAGCAAGTTTGTCGCTCTTGCCATAACTCTCAGCGTGGCTATTGTAATAATCTTTGCTTTTAATTATTATCTTGCCGTTGCCAAGGATCTTAATTTTAAAAGACGATTCTTTGAGATGGCTTTTATCAGTCTTGGGGTTGCGGCTCTTTCATTTGGCGTAGGTTATTTACTTAACAATATACTAGGAGTATAAACATGGCTATTACACAAAACAAACAGGGTCTAAAGGTTCTTGTTACCGGAAGTATTATTCAGTTGTTCTTGGGCATCCTCTATGTCTGGAGCGTTTTTGTAGTGCCGGTTAGTCAGTATCTTAATTGGGAGATTTCTGCCGTAAAGTTAACATCATCTTTTATGATATGTTTCTTTGTTGTGGGTATATTGATAGGCGGCAAATTACAGCTTAAAATTGGAGCGCAAAAAGTTGTTCTTATTGGCGGGTTAATGCTTGCGGCGGGTATGTTTGCAACATCATTTTTAACGTCTGAAACAGCGCGCCTTTTATATTTTACCTACGGTATTGTCGGCGGTTTTGGTGTAGGTGCGGGTTACAATGCGATCATTTCCTCCGCGCAAAAATGGTTTCCGCAAAACCGGGGGTTTGCTACAGGTGTTGCTGTCTGTGCGTTTGGTTTTTCAACTGTGGTTTTTGCGCCTTTGATTGAAGCGTTAGTTGCTCAATTTGAATTAAAAAATACCTTTATGATTCTTGCGGCTGCTTTCTTTGTTGTTACAGTTGCGCTATTCAGGTTCATTCGCCTGCCGGATGATACCGCACAGGCGGGAGCGCCCTCCGCTGCCCTGCTTGCTAAAAAACAGTTTACAATGTCAGAAGCAATCAAAACAAAAGAGTTTTATTTTATTGCTCTTTCACTTATGCTGGCAACTGCGGCTTTCTTTATTTTGAATCCTGCTTTTAAAGAAGAAGCCGCTAGCCGCGGTCTTGGAGATTCGATTGGAACAGTTGTTGTAATGCTCACGGGCGTTGCCAGTGCATTAGGCCGATTGGGCGCGCCGCTCTTATCTGACAAAATTGGCCGTGAAAAAGCCGCTTTAACAATTATTCTTGCCACGGCAGTCTGCACGCTGCTTTTGACTTTTGTTCAGGGCTATCTTTTTATGGCAACAATTGCGGTTATAGCTTTTTGCTACGGCGGTTATTCCGGCGTTTACCCCGTCCTTACAGCGGACTACTTTGGCATTAAGAATGTCGGCTCTAACTATGGGGCTGTCATGGTGGGCTTTGCAATTTCCGCTCTTTGCTTTCCGTTTATATTTAACAACATGGATATCAAAGTAAAGTTTATCGCTCTTGCTGTTCTTTCCTTTATTGGGGTAGTGCTGGTATTTCTTTTAATGGCAGCAAAGAAGCAAAGGCAGAGCGACTGACACTGAGTTGTTAAATTTTTACTCACAGAGAGCACGGAGGCACTGGGAACACAGAGGAAGAAAAAACATAAAAATCATTCTCCGTGCGCTCTGTGGCTCTGTGATCTCAGTGAGAAATAATTGCAAGTTATTTTAGCTCACTCTCACTGTCCCCCAACATCCCTCAACAACGGATAGCCTCTGGTCTCAACTCCCGTAGTATCCCAAACAGCCGGATCAAAGCCCATCTGGTACCAAGCTGTTCCTGTCCAGAAGTCGGCATTCTTCCTGTATGCATCGTCCATACTTGTGCCATCATATCGGCTATCGAGATCAGTTCTCAATACAATCGAACTATTATAACCCCCTCTACTGGTTCCAACCTGTATGGTACTCAGGGCGTAACTATTGCTCTGCGAGCCTTGCATTCCGACAATTCGGTAAGCCACAGTTCTAGTACTATTAGTACCACTACTTCTTGCGGTTATGGGGGTACCTAGCACTACATAGTTTGATATGTTACTATAAGCGTACCCCGCAATACCGCCTGCCGCAGTATAACGATTATTAGTGCCTTCTGTATTGCTGCTATTAATCTCTACACTGCCTGTTGCAAAGCCATATTGGGTAACAGCATTTGGTGTTGGTGCGTAAAAATACCCAATTAACCCGCCTGCGTATAGGTCTTGACTACCTGGCGCTATTATATCTATTTTAACATTCCCCCTGGCATAGCAGTTTCTATATACATCATTAACTGAAGCATTATGCACACTACCTATTAACCCGCCTGCATAAGTTCCAGAGGAGCCAGAGGCCGTAACATTGCCGCTTGCCCAAGACCGCTCTACAGTTACATTATCCCAGGCTCTACCTAAGAGACCTCCAATACTTAAACCGCTGCCGGAGGCTGTTACATCGACTGCGGCATAACAGCTCTCTATTCTTGTATTTTGAGCATACCCAACAAGGCCGCCCAAAATTGAGTAGCCACTAAAAGAAATACCTGTGACACCGCAGCCAAGAATTACACTGTTGTTTATCGCTTGCCCGACAAGACCTCCATTGTCACCGCTACCCGTGGCACTCGAACTGTAAACCACTTCAAGGTCCCGGATTAACGCGTTATCAATAAGGCCGAAGATGCCAATAGTAGAGTTGGGGGCGGCTACCGTAATTGTTTTCCCGTTGCCGTAGAATTTCCCTTGGAAGGGGTTTCTGTCGGAAGAGGTGCGGTGTCCGCTCCCTATGGGTGTCGTCCATGGGGTATTCAGGGTGATGTCGTTTATCAGTATATAGTGTTTATTCGGGTTGCTAAGACCGGTATCTCTAATGGCAGCAAGCCCGTCAGCGTTGTCAATTTCCATAAGCGGATTCGCCTCGCTTGAAACCATGTCAGGGTAGTTGTAGAGTATTATTTTTTCCGGCAAGGGTGTTTCTCCTAATCCTGATGACCCCTCATAGGCATAAAGATCAATCTCATATCTATTGCTTATAACCGTTTTCCCGCTGCCGGACGATGCAGGCAGATTGAAATGCGTATAGGTTTGTGTACCTTTCCCCGGCCTATCTACATTTGCTTCCAGTGCACCTGTCGTCGTATTCCGAATTTCTACACGAACACCGTCCTTCTCATTAGGCGTTACCCACTGTAAATGAATGGTGTTGCTTGAAGTAAAAGTCGCTCTCCATGTGTTGGCAGGAAAGTGGCTAGGCGGTTCACCGTATATTATTTTCTCCATTGCTACCCACTCAGAGTCATTCCCCAAAGTATCCTCGTACCTGACTTCTATCGTGTGAATTTCGGGAGTGCCGGAAGGCTCCGCAATTATTGAAGATACATCAAACGGCGCAGGATTGTTTTCCATGGGAAGCCAGAGGCTTGAATAAAGTTCCTTATCCTCTGAATCAACAATGCGCCACTGCCAGGAAAGCTTGCTCCAGTCGTCCATAGTCCAGGGCAGGTTCGGGGCGGCCTGATTCAAAAGTATACCGCCTTCTTTTCCGTTGTCTCTAACACTGGAAAAATCAGTCGTTATATTTAGAAATTTATAATTCCTGGTATAGGCATATACGCCTTCATTAAAAGAACTATGCCCGCTTAAATTAAGCCAGCCGCTGCCGCCGGGGGGATCGTCATCAATCACAACCGTTACAAAACGGCCTTCGGCTGCGGCATCCTGCCATTCGTCAGGTTCAACCTTGGCCTCGCCTGGCGGACTGCCTTCACTCCGCCAGGGCAGAATTGCAAGACGGTATATTCCGGGGATTACGCCCTCGTCAAAATTGAAAGTATAAACGGCTTTGTAATAATAAACTCCCAGTGGGTTTGTTCCCGGGTTCATCTGCCGGTAGATGCCGCCTGCGCTATTGGAGGAACTTTCCATCGGCTCAAATGTGAAGCTTCCGTTATCCTTTATAAATTCGCCCATGCCTTCTATGTCGTCTTCGGTTTCTTCGCTATTAAGTCTGCCGCTTAAATCTGCATAGTAGATCTCGGCTATGGTAAGAGAGTCCGGCTCGGGGTCTTCAATTTCGCCCATGCTGCGTGACACGCTAAAGTAAAGGGTTATTTGATAATCGCCGTTAGAGTCCTTGCGCAAACGCCTGTCCCTGTCGGAAGCTGATGTCTGAGAGAAAAAACTTTCTACTCGGCGGTCGTTTACAGGATCGTGGATGGCCCAGACATTGCTTGCCTTGTAGGCTCTGGTAACAATCTCGTTGCTTGTTCGGTACGAGAACGATACCGGAGCAGCCATGCCCTTGTCGGTTGCTCCCAAAAGACCAGTTCCCACTGTTACAGTAATTGTGCAGTTTCCCGGCGGATAATTTTCTTCCTGAGGAGGTGCGTAGTTCGGCTTAATGCTGATGCTTCTGCTTGATGCCTCATAAACAGGCTTTTCATAATAGTCTCTTAAGTCCCCCGTACCGTTCCATGGCGAGCCGTCGCTGATGTTCTGCCCGTATATTGTAATCTGGCCTTCGCCAAAGTCAAGTTCCTTATCCTGCGTAAACCCAAGGTTAATCCAGATTCGAATCTCCTGTCCACGAGTATAAGAAAAACCGCTGTTGTTAAGCGGCGGGTTGGTTTGGGTAATGCGGGGGCGCTCGTTGCAAAAGGGAACCAGCGTTACTGTTCTGTCGGCAGATAGGGTAATGCTTGATACAAATGCCCCGGTAAGGGTTTCTATTGCCGGCGTAATTTCCATATCTTGTTTCAAAGAAAGCCCTTTGGCCTCATCAAAATCAAGCCCGCTTATTGATTCCAGTCTGAAAGATTCGGTGAACTCAAAGGCCAGCCATTCAATAAACCAAAAGCCTGAATTGGGGGTAAACTCTACATTAAAAGCATAACCTACACGCGGAGTTTGGTTTGTTCGTACCGCGTCATAACATCTGTTTTCCCCTGCCTGCGGGCTTGATCCCCATTCCGGGGGAACCGCCACGGTTACTGTAAGCCGCGCCGCATTAGCCCACGCAATTTCCGCATCAATCTTTTCCCAGTAATCCGGATCTAACGATGCGTTAAAAAGATCACAGGAAAACAATGCAAGACAGATAAAAACAAATAATACTTTATTAGTTTTCATTTTTAATACTCCTTTTCTAAGATACTATTCCCATTCAATAGTAGCGGGCGGTTTATTGGAAATATCGTAAGTAACGCGGCCAATATCTTTTACAGAGTTGGTAATGCGCGCGGATATTTCCAAAAGGTCGCGGGTTTCAAAGGGGTAGACATTAGCGGTCATTCCGTCTGTGCTTGTGATTGCGCGTAAGGCAAGTACATAACTGTATCTTCGCATATCATTGGCTACTCCAACAGAACGCAGTGGCAAGAGAATTGCAAACGCCTGCCAGATTTCATCATAAAGACGGTTTCCGTTTGGTGCGCGGCGAACTTTAAGTTCTTCAATAAAGAGCGCGTCAGCTTCACGCAAGATGTCGCACTTTTCTTTTGTTATCTCTCCTATTATGCGCACGGCAATACCCGGACCCGGAAATGGATGGCGCTCTATAATTTCTTCATCAATGCCAAGAAAGCGGCCAAGTTTACGGACATCATCCTTGTAGAGTTTTGCCAACGGCTCAATAATTTTACCGGCTTTGCGTTTTGCATCAACTAATGGAGATGCAACATTATGATGACTCTTTACATGCGCCTTACTATTTTTACCCTGTCCGCTTTCAACAAGGTCAGGATAAATTGTACCCTGCGCCAGAAAATAGTTGTCCGGCAATTTTAAGCGGGCAACCTCGCGCTCTTGTATCGTTATAAACAAATCACCAATTATACGGCGTTTTTCTTCAGGGTTGGTTATACCTTTGAGCGCGGATAAAAATTCATCTTCACACATTATAATGTGTAGATTCTTTGCCCCTAGTTTTTTCAGGCTGTTTTCAACAAAGGCAGTTTCATTTTTACGCATAAGACCGGTGTCCATGTACATTAGATGGACTTGATCGTGGTTTAGTGTTTTTAGAAGAGCTGCACCTGTGACTGTAGAATCAACACCGCCGGAAATGAGTAACAGCACGGGGTTATCCCCTGCGCGTGTTCTAAGGTCAATAGCTAGCTCTTTTATAAATTGTTCCATACTTACGAATGTTTTACCCAAGGACTCTTGCGAATTATTGTAGCCTTACGGTCATAGCCAACTGACACTATATCTATTGGGGTTTCGCAGTAGCGTTCAATAAACTCTACATATTCCATTGCGGTTGTTGGGAATTCTTCATAGGTCAAGCAATCCGCAAGTTCAGATTTCCAGCCGCTAAAAGATCGTAGTACAGGTGTTGCGCGGTTAAGTTCATCTATTGAGGTTGGGAAAGTTTCCACTATTTTACCGTCAATATTGTAAGCGACACAGGCTTTAATCTCATCAAATGTATTGTAAACATCAAGGTGGGTCATTATTAAACTGTCTATTGAATTTGCAAAGCATGCATAACGGAGCGCAACCAAATCCAAATAACCGCAACGGCGCGGGCGGCCTGTTGTTACGCCATACTCGCGGCCTGTTTCACGGACAAACTTACAAAGATCATCTTCACTTTCAGGATCAAACTCACTGGGGAAGGGGCCGTACCCAACTCTGGTGGAGTACGCTTTAAACACACCAAGTATTTTGTCCAAAGCGCGCGGGCCAATACAGCCGCCAACAGCGGCACCTGCCGCACATGACATACCGCTGGAAACATAGGGATAGGTTCCAAGGTCAAGATCAAGAAGAGTTCCCTGTGCGCCTTCAAACAACACCTGCGAATTTTTGCGGTGTCTTAAATAATCACTAAGGTTAATTGACATTTCCAAAAGCCTGTCAATATAAGGAGCCAGAAAGTCACGGTCTTCTTTTTCAAGCTCGTCCATTTTTTCTTTCCATGCAAGGTCGCCAACCCGAATCCCGTCACGGTCGCACTTCATGGAATAGGTTATGCCAATGCCTCTGCCGGTAACGCCTATTGGTTTTTTTCTTGCGGCATCCCTTTCTTTATCGATCTTAATATATCTGGGAAGAACAAGGTGGGCGCGGTCAGAAATTAAAATCCGCCCCTTTGTATTTATACCCCTGTCTTCCAGCATTTTAATTTCTTCGAACATTTCTTTGGGGTCAATGACCATGCCTGCGCCAAGAATGACAATTTTATCGGGATAAAATACACCGGAAGGGATCAGATGCAAAGCATATTGCTCATTTCCAATAACGATTGTATGACCGGCATTTGCGCCGCCTGCAAAACGGACAATTACCTGGGCTTCATTAGCCAGATAATCTACCATTTTTCCTTTTCCTTCATCACCCCATTGGGCGCCAATAACGACAACTTTCATATCTCCCCCCTTCTAATATATTCGAGGAAATTATAAATAAATTTTAAAATTTATACAATATATGTACTCTTTAACCTTTGGCGTAGTTATCAAAATAACCTTGAATTAAAACGATGGGTGTACCCTTATCACCTGAGCCGCTTACAAGGTCACATAGACTTCCTAAAAGGTCTGTAAGATGTCTTGGAGTAGTTCCCTCAGATTCCATTTTTCCCATTTGATCTCTTCCGGCTTTTTCCTGTATGGCTTTTTCTATAGCTTTGCGGGCATCTTCTTTGGAAAGGTCTGCAAATTGATTATCCGCAAGATATTTTAACTTTAGCTCATTGGGTGTTCCTTTAAGACCGGATGTGTAAGAAGGGGACACAACAGGGTCTGCAAGTTCCCAAATGCCGCCGACGGGATCCTTAAATCCACCGTCTCCATATACAAGCACTTCCATTGTTTTTCCGGTAATGTCTTTTAGAGCTTGCTGCATTCTCTCTACAAAATCATCGCAAGCACGAGGAAATAATTTTACTCTTTCTTCTGATGCCTTATTGGAACCAAGCAGGCCGTATTGTTCATTATAGCCGCTGCCATTTACAGACTTTGTCAAAATCTCATCAATACCGGAAACTACTTTTGCTCCGGCAGCGGTAAGTGCCCTTTTTGTTCTGAACCTTGTATGGATGTCGGCGGCAATAACTCTATCGGTATATTTAAGTATACATTTTGGGTCAGCACAGAGAATTATCTCTATATTATTGCCCAAGGATTTATAATAAGAAACATAATCAATGCCGGTAAAACGATGCTTAACTTCATTGCCAAAAATTCTGCGGTAATCAGACTCACTTAAACAGTCTGAAAATGGATTAAGCTGTTTGTCATCTATATCTTCCCATGTAACAAGCTGGTTGCCAACTTCATCCGCCGGATAACTTAGCAAAACTGTTACTTTATCTACACCGCGAGCAATACCTTTAAGCAGCATAGCAAAGCGGTTTCTGCTTAGTATTGGAAAAACAATACCAACATGACCGCCGTTAAATATTGTCCGTACATCGGCAGCAATTTGATCCAGAGTGGCGTAATTACCCTGTGAACGAGCCACAACTGCTTCAGTTATCCCGATAATATCTCCGTCATTTATACGAATGTTTTCATGTTCTACCGTATCTTTTACCGTTTGACAAATTATGCTAACTAGATCATCAGACTCCCGAATAATCGGTGTCCTTAAACCCATTGCTCTTGTTCCTATAACTCTCATAGTTTTAGTATACAAGAAATTGGAAAATTGTTCAATATATGATTTTTATATTTTATTACAAATAATCTTAATAACCTCTTAATACTTCATTATCCATTTTTAAAAAAATTTGCTTATTATTAAAAGATCATTTATCGTTATATTATAGGAGACCATCTATGGGTACAAAAACACTTGCACCGGTAATTGCTATTGATGAAAAAAAATGCATCAATTGTTATACATGTATTACAACCTGCCCTGTAAAGTACTGCATGGATGGATCCGATTTTAAGCTTAGTATTAACCAAAATTTGTGCATAGGGTGCGGAAACTGTATTGCCTCCTGTACGCATAACGCCCGTATGCCAATAGATGACACTCCCCGCTTTTTGGAAGATGTAAAAAGTGGTCAAAAAATGGTTGCTATAGTTGCCCCGGCAATAGCAGCGTTTTTTCCGGAAAGATTCCTTAATTTTAACGGTTATTTAAAATCTCTTGGAATTGAGGCTATTTTTGATGTTAGCTTTGGCGCAGAGCTTACTGTTATCTCCTATCTTGATCATATTAAAAATAATAACCCCAGGACAGTTATTGCCCAGCCATGTCCCGCAATTGTTTCATATATTGAAATTTATAAACCTAAATTGATTCCCTATCTTGCCCCGGCTCATAGTCCCATGCTGCACACAATTCAGATGATTAAGGAATACTACCCAAAGTACAAGGATCACAAAGTTGTAGTTATTTCACCTTGTATTGCCAAACGGCGAGAATTTGATGAAACCGAACCGGAAGCTTATAATGTCACCATGTTTGCTATAAAAAAACAATTAGAAGAAAAAGGCACGGATCTTTTATCTTTTCCCAAGGTTGAATATGTAGGTCCCAACGCAGAACGTGCTGTACGATTCTCTACCCCGGGTGGTCTTTTGGATACTGCAGAAAGATTTATTCCCGGCATAAGACGCCAAACCCATAAGTCTGAAGGTTTACATGCAATTTATCCATATCTGAATGAGATGGAGGAACTTTTAGACACAAACCACAAGATGCCGCTTTTAATTGATTGTCTAAACTGTGAAAAAGGCTGTAACGGAGGTCCCGGAACGGGGAATGTAAAAGTACCTATAGATAAACTAGAAGGCCCTGTTCGTGAACGTAGTGAAAAACTGGAATTTTTGATAAATAAAAACAAGAACGACAAAACATACAAAAAGTACCATAAATTACTAAAAAAATACTGGAAGAAAAATATATACAACCGCAAATATGTTGACTTGTCCGGCAACAACAATGTAATACAGCTTAATGAAGTACAGTTAAAAGAAACATTAAATAAAATGAGAAAATATTCGGATAATGATATTTATAACTGTACAGCCTGCGGTTACTTTAGCTGTAAATCCATGGCAACGGCAATTTATAATAAACTTAATAAACCGGATAATTGCCTGCATTATAATTTCAGTCTGCTTGAAGATGAAAAGAAAGCCATAAATGAAATGAATGATAAATTCCGTGAACGCATTGAAGATGCTATCAATATTATTGGCGGTATAAATGAAAATGTTAAGATGCTTGATGTCAGAATGGATAACTACCTGAAAGAAGTAACAGAATCTTCCGGGGTAACAGAACAAATGGCAGATTCTTTAAGAGAAACATCTAACCGTTCAAAACAAAAACAGGAAGTAATTACCCACCTTATAACGGATACGGAAAAAGGCCAGCAATCCATGAGGGAAACAATTCTGTCTATACAGGATATATCTCAGTCCATAGACGGCATATCCGCCGCAATTAAAATTATCAGCGCCATTGCAGCTAATACCAACCTTCTGGCAATGAACGCCGCTATTGAAGCCGCCCATGCAGGGGAAGCCGGCCGCGGATTTGCCGTAGTTGCCGATGAGATTCGCAGGTTGTCGGAAAGCACAAGAGAAAATTCCACAAATATATCGCAGACTTTGTCAAACATCATTAACGGCATTAATGTAACTTCCAAACGTTCAAGTGAGACAGATACGCTTATAAACAGTATGTCTGCGGAAATACATGATCTGGCAAATACAATGACAGAGATGATTACCACTCTGGGCGATCTTTCCCATAGAAGTACAGACGTAACCGGTTCATTAATGGGACTACGGGATCAAAGCTCAGAAGTTAAATCAGGATATGCTGAAATGATTACAAAGGCAAATAACCTTTTGGAAGATATGAATAAACTTCAAAGTCATTGATGTTTTAACAGTTGTTATCTTCTATTAGTTTTGGCTACTTCACAAATGCGGCGCGCCATATTATTAAGGGAAACCTGTTCCATTACATGACCCAATTCATAAGCAACACGCGGCATTCCGTAAACTACAGAACTGGGTTCATCCTGCCCAAGAGTCATGCCGCCTTCTTTGTAAACTGTTCCCAAATGCTGCGCACCGTCCCGTCCCATACCGGTCATGATTACTCCAAGTACATGGTTTTGATACGCCATTGCAACAGAAGCAAAAAGAACATCCGCTGACGGTCTATGGCCGGAAATTAAGGGAGAGCTTGAAAGGCGGGCAACAGAGACATTCCCTTTTTTTTCTATTTCCAGATGTTTGTTACCCTGTGCTATTAAAATTCTACCCGGTTTAATTGGGTCTCCGTCTTCTGCTTCTTTTACTTCCAATGGGCATATACGATTAAGGCTTTTTGCAAACTCGTTTGTAAAACCCTGCGGCATGTGTTGTACTACAACTATCGGAACAAGCAAATCTGGATCTAACTTAGAAAATACAACACGCAAAGCATCAGGGCCGCCGGTGCTTATACCAATTGCAATTATTTCTGTGTTTGCGGGATTTCTTATCCGTGCCGGCGGCAATGCTGGCTCAGAAGTTTTGGCAGAATATAAATGCTGAAAATGAGCCGCAATTTCGTTAGAAAGAGAAGAAGCTTTTTTGTCTGTCTGTTTTTCTTTATACTCTTTATATTCTTCCGGGGCAAGAACTTTTTTCCCCTGTTGTTTACGATAAGCGCCGCCATAACCCAACAGCATACTTACTAACGTATCTTTAACTACATGAATGTCTTCAGAAATTGAACCCGATGGTTTTTGAACAAAGTCACTTGCTCCAAGAGAAAGCGCTTCCATTGTAACTTCCGCACCTTTGGCGGCAATGGAAGAAAGTATAACAACAGGAATATTTATTCCCAGTTTTTTTCTTTCCTGTAAAAATTCAATACCGTTCATTTCCGGCATTTCAAGGTCAAGACAAATAACATCCGGATTAACACGGGGAATTTTTTGCAGAGCAAACTGACCGTTCATTGCCTTATCAACAACTTTAAGACCCGGAGTTTCATCAACCATGTGACTTATTAAATTGCGCATTAACGCTGAGTCATCAACAACCAATACTTGAATTTCATCTGCCACAGGGATCTCCTAAATATTTTTCCTATAAAGAGTTGCCCATTCTGTTTTTAAGAATTCGAATTTGGTATCCATTCCAAACAAGGATTCCGAATGACCAATAAACAAGAATGATTTTGGCGCCATAGCATCCCAAAAACGGTTAATTACCGCGTTCTGGGCAGCATCATCAAAATAAATAATAACATTCCGGCAGAAAACAACATCAAAGCTTCTTTGTCCGGAGTCATTTTTAAGGTTATGATAGTCAAACTTTATTTTTGCCTGAAGGTCAGCGCTTACTTTGTACCCGCCATCGACCTTGGTAAAATGTTTTGCCAGGTAATTATCAGGAATTCCTACAATTCTGGACTCTGAATAAAACCCCTCTTTTGCAGTCATAAGACTTTTAAGGGAAATATCACTTGCAAGAATGTCGTAGTTCCAGGTAGGCGGTAAAATCTCACTAAGAAGCATAGCTATGGTATAGGGTTCTTCACCCGTGGAACAGCCGGCACTCCAGATTCTGATAGTACTAGGGATTTTTTTCATGTTCATTATTTCCGGAATTACATGTTTTTCCAGTGCCTGGAAATGAGCCTCGTTTCTAAAAAAGCGGGTAAGATTGGTTGTAATGGAATCCAAAAAGCCTTTAAGCTCTTCTTTGTCAGATTTAATTGTGCTTAGGTAACTGGATACATCTACCCCGGCTTTATCGCGAAGCCGCTCCTTTAACCGGCTTTCCAATATTGAGCGATTGGTTGGCGTGAATGTGATGCCGCTTTCTGCATAGATAAACTCACGATATAAATCAAAATTTGCATCGTTAAGAAACGCTGTTTCTGTCATAGCTATATAGTAGGGGAAAATTGATAAAAAGTCAATAGCGAACTAAAATCTTACAGCCTCTACCATATAGCGGATATCATGGCCGTTATCGGCGACACGCCTCATTTCTATCACAAAGATTAGCGAATTTCCGGTAGAATCGATAATTACCCGTTTGATATTATAGGATGATACCCTTTGCCTGATAAAATGCGGAGTTCCTACGGTATAGTTACTTGACTGACCATTGGGCTGACGGACTTCCAGATTGATATGGAACTGGGAGCGGATATTGAGTCCCGTACCGGTCACAGTTGGGACTAATTGCGCCCTGTAGCTCCTTCCGGAGATAAAATCACGGAATTCGATGGTCTCTCCGCCAGGGGGAGGGTTTTCATCTCTGGAGATATAAAGGGGCAACCCCTGATTTTGAGTATTTATATTATATCTGTTAATAATGCTGCTATTATTGGCAAGAAGCTGATGCAATATGCCGGAGCCGTCCTGTCCCGCTCTTATAGGATCATTCTGGGTATGGGAAATTCTGCCATTTGGGACAAAATTATTGCTTGCCATATCCACAACAAATATGTCAGCCCACGGCCTTAATGATGGCGATAATACTCCATGCTGACCAAACATATATGTCCTGCCGTCAAGAGAAAAACCTAAATCGACAAATACAGCCGAGTCCCCTGCCCACAAAGCGGAAAAGCAAACAAAAAAGAGTACCAAAATTGTTAAAAGCGCTTTTTTCAAAAACATACAATTCCCTTCTCCATTATCGGTATTATATCATAAGTCTTGAGAAAGGAAAAGGTGTCAATTCCCCAAAAATTATGTTAAAATTGATCATGACACTTTCGGAAAGAAACACCTTTTTTAAGATTGGCATGATCTTTTGCTCTATTATCACCCTTTTGATAATAGCCGCTTTTTTTAGAACAATACCATTAGGTTCCACAGTTGAAGAGAATGTCAGGCGTCCTGAGTATTTTTTACAATTTATTACCGGATTGTTTCTGAAAACCGATTATCTGGCTGTTCATGTCTCCCTTGCTTTGGCGGTTTTATTTTCTTTAATATCGATGATATTGATTCATTCCTTCTTTGAAAGGACTTCCGCACCTGAAATCCTGTATATTGCCTTTTTTGCCTTTTCGCTGTCTTTTGAGGCTATCCGTCTTATTGTACCCCTTCATACTATTAATATTTTACCCCTGTTCTACCTGACAACGGCGGCAAGGGTTTTGCTTTTTGCCCGGTATTTTGGCATTTTTTCCCTTTTTACGGCAAGTGTGTGCGCCGCCGGTCTGGAAATTCAAAGAACTCGTAATGTTGTCCTATTTTTATTGGTTCCCGCTCTTGTTATTTCATTGGGCGTTCCTATAGATTCTCAAACATGGGATACCTGTTTTAATCCTATGGCCGGCTATACATCGATGTTTTTAATGATAGAAATAATTGTATTTTTTGGTGTTATAGTAAGCTTTTTTGTTGCAGCTCATAATAGAAGATCAAAGGAATACTATTATGTGGGAATTGGCGTAGTAATTGCACTTACCGGCAGAAATGTACTTTTAGGTGTCGATAATTGGGCAGGACCTGTCATTGGTATTCTGTTTTTGACATTTGGAACATGGTTAATCTGTTCAAGACTGCATAAAATTCATCTTTGGCTTTAGTTTAGTGGGTAGTGGATAGTGAGTAGCAGGCGGATTTACCATGAATAGAGCTCATATAGCTTACGAATAAAGAATCATGTCATTTTGACCGAAAATTAATCAATATGAAGAAAAAAATCCTTGTTTTTGCCTTTGCGCTGGTGCTTGTTTTTTGTGCAAGTACGCAGGTTCATGCTGTTTTTACACCGGATGTTGATATTATCAACAGGAATGCGCCTATTTTTCCGCACATGCTTTTTACGGATACAATTAATAATTCCAGAAGAATAGAAACATCCCGTCCATATTGGGTAAATACAATAGAAGAGCAGGCGGCTATTGAGCAAAGGGTATCGCATCAAATTTCAATGCTGTTAAATTACGATATTCTTGCGTATTATGGACACCCCGGTTCCCGCAATATGGGAATTATAGGCCGCCATACTATAGAAGAAATAGACCAAATGCTTACAGAGCTTGCCAAAGTATATGAAGCGGCAGGCGGCAAGAAAATTAAAAAGGCGTTTTACCTTATTTATGGAACTGTCTGGCCGGAAGGTGAAATTGGAATTATGAGAGATTCAATGTTGATGCCCTACATAGAGTATGGAATGGAACACGATATACTGGTTTTTGTCGATCATCAAATTGGAAAATACCACCCTATTGAACCTTCTCATGGCAGGCAATCTGCACTTCATCAAATTTTACCATACTTGCGTTTTCCCAATGTGCATCTTGCTTTGGATCCTGAATGGCGTACTACCCGCCCCATGCAGGTACTTGGTCATGTTACGGCGGAAGAGCTTAATCAAGCGCAGCAGATAATGGAAAATTACATGATCGTAAATAACATTCCGGGTGAAAGAATGTTAGTGATTCATCAATTTAATTCTGTAATGATTAGAAACCCTTCACGGGTAAGAACCGACTTTAACAGGGTAAGATTTATACATTGCATGGACGGCATAGGAGACCCGGAAATGAAGCGTGGCACTTATGACTTTGTTGCACAGTTTAACAATATGCCGCTTAAAAGTTTTAAGCTTTTTTACAATCTTGGAATTCCCGGTGCGGGTTTTGATCATCCGTTAATGTCTCCGCAGGATGTTTATGCGTTAAGGCCGCGCCCGCTTGTGATTATGTATCAGTAATGAAACAATTTGTTTTAAATAAACCGCCGGATAACAACGGTATTATTCAGTTAGACGGCAAAGATTTTCATTATCTTGTACGTGTACGCCGCCTAGCTGCTGGAGAGTATTTTTCTGCTATTTTACCTAGCGGCAAAGAAGCACAAATTAAAATAATATCGATAAACAAAGATGTGTTAAAAGGGGAAGTCCAAATATTTTCTCACGGAGAGCACAGAGGCACAGAGAGCACAGAGAGAATTCCTCCCTTAATCTTATTCCAGGCGTTGCCAAAGGGGGATAAGATGGACTTAATTGTGCGGCAGGCGGCGGAGACCGGAATTGCAGAGATTGTTCCATTTATTTCTGAATTTTCTGTTGCAAAAAAGAGCGCAGGTACTGCAAAATTTTCCCGCTGGGAGCGGATTATTAAAGAAGCCCGGCAGCAAAGCGGCTCTAAAACGGCAACTATTATTCATCAACCTTTAACAATTAAAGAGCTTTTGGAATACTGGAAAAACTTGACAGGTGCAATTGGGCTTTTATTTCATCATCAGGTACTTGAACAAATTTCACTTCACGGGTATCTTAATAGTATGCTTGCACAGCAAGCAAAAACGGCAAAATCTGCCGTGTTGGTTATAGGGCCTGAAGGTGGTTTTTCTGATGCGGAAACAGTCCTTTTTATGGAAAACGGCTTTAAGCCATTTACTATTGGAGAGACTGTTTTAAGAACAGAAACTGCCGCTCTTTATTGTGCGGCGGCGGTTAGAATTATATTGTTGGAGAAAGATTCGTGGCAGTTGAAATAACTGAAAAAAGACAGCGCGTTACATTTTTAAAAGTTCCCATAGATATTATAGCACCGGAAGATTTGGGTGATTTAGTTTATGATATGATAAAAGAAGAAAAGGAGCATAATATTGTTCTTTTGTCTCTTTGGGATTTACTGCGGGCAAGAAGAAGCGGGGAATACCGCACTTATGTAACAAGGGCTTCTTTAGTTATTCCAATTTCCAAAAGTATTATTGGCGGTCTTAAATTCCTTACGGGAAAAAAGGCATACCGCTATATGCCGTTTGATTTTATTATCAGTATGCTGACCATTCTGGAAAAGCGGGAGCTCTCCATTTTTCTCCTTGGCGGAAAAAAGAAAGTATTGAATATTGCAGAAAAAAATATAAGGCAAACCTTTCCAAGACTGCGCATTGTAGGACGATGTCACGGCAGCTTTAAACGGCATGAAGAAGCCATCATCATTAAAGCTATTAAAAAATCATCTCCATCACTGCTATTGATTGGCAAGGGTGTCAACGGCAAAGAAAAGTGGATAGCCAGAAACCATGTTGCCATTGGACAAAAAGGTATGAGGCTATGGGGCAGTGATATTCTTGATGTATTTGCAGAAAAGAAAAAACACCCTTCCACAAAAACCTTTAACGCCGGCCTTGAATGGGTAGGCTTCTGCTTCCAAAAACCCGTAAGATTTTTTAGAATTTTCCCGTATATTTATTATAAATTCCTGCTGTTGGCTAATAAGTTATTTGTTAAATCTTAAAAAATAACTTTGCTATAGAAAAATAAACAATAAGTGATGCTGCATCAACAATGGTGGTAATTAACGGGGTAGCCATAACAGCGGGATCCATCTTAATCTTTTTTGCCAGCATGGGTAAAAGACAACCGATGCTTTTTGCAATTAACAAAGTTACAAATAAAGTAATGCTTACAACTATTGCAACTACAATACTTTGACTGGTTTTATCGCTCATTATGTAAATACGCAGAATATTTATAGAACAAAGTCCAAGACCGCATAATGATGCAACCCTTATTTCCCGCCACAATACACGCATTACATCTTTTAAGCTGATTTCACCTACCGCCATACCGCGAATAATCAAAGTAGAAGCCTGAGCCCCCGCATTTCCGCCTGTGCCCATCAACATTGGAATAAAAGCAACCAGTATTGGCAATACGGAAATTGCATCTTCAAAACTGGAAATAATTATTCCGGTAATTGTTGCAGAAAGCATTAACACTAAAAGCCAGATAATACGGTTTTTTGCAAGCTGTATAATGCCGGTTTTTAAATATGGTTCATCAGATGGAGCAAGAGCGTGCATTTTTTCAATATCTTCTGTGGTTTCTTCTTCTATAACCTGCACAATGTCATCTACGGTTATAATTCCCACAAGCCGCTGTTCATTGTCAACAACAGGCATCGTCATTAATCCGTATTTTTTAAACATCCCGGCAATTGTTTCCTGGTCATCAGAGGTGTGAGCAAAAATAGGCTGACGGTTCATTATATTTCCAATTTGCTGATCAGATTGAGCCAGCAGCATTTTTTTTACGGTTATAGTTCCAACAAGAAGCCGGTCATGTTTAATCACATAACAGGTATAAATGGTCTCCTTGTTAACTCCGGTTTTTCTAATTTCATTAAACGCTTCCGCTACTGTGGTGTCTTCCTGCAGATCCACATATTCTGTGGTCATAATGCTTCCGGCAGAATCTTCCGGGTATTTTAAAAGGTGATTTATAATAGCCCGCTTTTCCGAAGTGGCAGTCTGCAGTACGCGTTTAACAACATCCGCCGGCATTTCTTCTATAAAGTCAGCCGCATCATCGGCAAAGAGGTTGTTTATAATTTCACCAATTTCCCTGTCGGACAATCTTTCTATAATTTGCTGTTGTTCGTCAGAGGCAAGGAATGAAAAGACATCAGAGGCTAGGCTTTTAGGAAGCAGCCTAAAAAGCTGTACAAGTTTTTCTTTTTCTAATTCACTGAATATTTCTGCTATATCAACAGTATTCATCCAGGGGAGCAATTCTTTAAGAAGGACAAAGTCGATATTATCCGCCTTCATTAATTCCAGTAATTTGTCTTTCATAACCCGCTCCTATAGAAGTATCTATTAAATTGTAGTATCATGTCAATATGAAATATACACTGCCGTTTCACCTTTTAGGGACTCTGGATGAGCTAAACGCCCATTTGGGGCTTGTTAAGGTAAAGCTGCCTAATAAAACTGATAAAGAATTTCTGGAAGTCATACAAGTCAATCTTATGAAATTGATGTCCCATGTGTCTGACATTTCAAATGAGGAATACTTTTTTACCGGAAATGAAACAGAAGCGCTTAAAGATGAAATTGATATATTAAAGAAACAGCTTCCCGCAATAAACAGTTTTACTTTACCCGGTAAAAATGAAACAGAAGCCTCTATACATATTGCAAGAACCGTTACCAGAAGAGCAGAACGATACTATACCGCCGTAAATGAACAAACTCCCCTATGCCAGAACGCCGCTGAATATTTGAATAAGTTGTCTGAGTATTTGTTTTATTTAGCGTGCCGTCATTTATGAGGTTGAAAAAAATAGCAAATAGCAATGTTAAGATTTCACGCTCTTTATTTAATATCTGCTAATTGCTAACTATCACTGCTCACTGCCCGTTCTTCTTATAATTTGGTTCAATTGCAGTTCCATTTTTGAGAAGGCAAATAATTTTTTCCCTAAATCTTTAATTGAAGCACCTATGTGATATACCATATTGTCAATAATTAAAAAACGGTCATGAAAACTATTTGATGCACTGATAGTAATAGGGTCATATTGTGCATTATGTTTATTTAAGTCTAGCTGTAATTGAGCGGAAATTCTTTTTGTATATATTTGAGCGCTGACTTTTGATTTTCGTTTTGATAATAAAACTAAAACGCTTTCATCAATGTAATTATCAATTAAAACTATTGTTTTCTTTGCTGATTTTATCAGGTTAATTACAAAAACATATGCGTCAAAAATTTCACCTTCAAAAAAGATACCTTGTACCGGCGGCAATGAGGATTTTACAAAAAAATCTATCTTTTCTTCGGTTTTTGTTATACGATGCTCTATTCGCTCAAAACGCTGATTAATAGCATAACCTTTAAGCATATATTCTTTGAGAACTTGTGTTGCCCACTTGCGAAACAAAGTTGCGTTTTTTGAATTAACTCTATAACCAACCGATAAAATAGCATCTAAATTATAATACTTTGTTTTGTAAATTTGTTTGTTCCCCTTACCCATATGTTCCAAAATGGAACATGTGCTATATTCATCTAATTCTTCTGTTTTATAGATATTATTCAAATGTTTAGTAATAGCAGGGCGTTTTGTTCCAAATAACAATGCAATTTGCGCTTGTGTCAGCCAAATATTTTCATTTTCCAGCCTAACTTCAACTGCAAGGGAATTGTAGGGTTGATATAATACTATTTCGCTCTTATCCATAATTAGCCCATGCTAACTGGTTTTACAGGTTTATTCAAGAGTACGCAACTAGCATACAAATCCATTACCTCACGCAAAGACAAGTCTTCGTCCGCTATCCTCTACCTACTCCGCCAAATACCCCGGCAAAGCAAGAACGCAGATGGAACAGTTTGTAAAGCTTAGCATGCTTGGGGAGGGGGGGTGTAGAGAAAACAGTATCTGTGATATAATAACTATGTGGAAAATAAGATGAAATTATATCATGGAAGTTATACTCACATACAAACGCCAAGGATTATCCCTCCCGTTCGTTTGCTGGATTTTGGTATTGGGTTTTACACTACTACAGATAAGGAACAGGCGGTAAAATTCACGAATAAGTTTGTAAGTTTAAGAAAGAACAGAGTTGTAAACACATACGAGTATGACGAAACCAATGCAAAAAACACACTGACAGTGCATAAATTTAACACAGCCGATACGGAGTGGTTGCGCTATGTCGTAGCAAACAGATCAGGCGTAGGCAAAGATAACGACTTTGATATTGTGGTTGGACCGGTAGCAAATGATCGAGTTTATGAAGTTGTTGAAAATTTTGAACTAGGCGATTATTCGGAAGATGAAGCTATCCGCCGTCTGCTTTCTTTCAGACTGACAGATCAAATTGTGTTCAAAACAGAAAAATCGCTGCTTTATCTTACATATCATAGCCATGAATTGATTGCGGAGTAATAGATGCAAAACAATCACACAATAGAAGCTAGAAAACACGCACTGCGCCTGTCTAAGCAGGTGTGTAATATCGCACAATTGATTATGCAGTATTATAATATTGACGAATACAATGCCATAGCGGAATTTTATCGTTCGGCAACTTATAGTTTATTGGCAAATTATCAAACAAAAATATGGTGGTACAGCGTACCTGCTATTTTTGAAATTTACAAGACGGAAAAAGAAACCGGCTCGGTTATTAACTCGCCGTATATACTCGTTGGTAACGCAGGAGAATACGCATGACTGCAATGTCTGAAGAATCGCGCTATTTCCTTTATCTGATAGAACAATATGCCATGCATAAAGGCATTACCGGCAAAGAAACGCTTGATTTATTTGAAAAGCAAAATCTTGTTAATTATATATACAGCATGTACCAAACATACCACACCGAGCGTGTAGGTAACGCCATTGAAGATATTGATAGTAAAATAGTAATTAGTAGCTTCATTTGCTAATTGTTACATAATCATTATAAACCACAGAGGACACAGAGGAAGAATAAAATTTCCTTTGTGCCTTTGCGTCTTCGCGTG
>Ga0099364_10003745_pt1 | contig 23430 bp, 20 predicted proteins | sample TergutTh196P3_FD_73070 | JGI IMG/M metagenome (GOLD analysis project Ga0099364, IMG submission 73070) | Microcerotermes parvus P3 segment gut microbial communities from Pointe-Noire, Republic of the Congo - Th196 P3 | ecosystem: Host-associated > Arthropoda: Insects > Digestive system > Gut ...
TTGAATTTTGAATAAATAATTGTATACGCTTAAATTTACTTTACATCCTAAAGTCCATGCCCCCATAAAAGCTGCGCCCTCTTGTATTGTAGCCATAGCTGTCTTCATAAGCGGCATCTGTCAGGTTGACGCAGCGAAGCGAAAAAACGATATTTTCATTTACGCTATAGCGGACATTCAAATCAAGTTTATGATACGATGCAAGGCGCTTAGACTGATCAATCCGCGCACCCGTGTAAAGGTACACATCAGCATTACATTCATAAAAATTCCGCACCTTAATTTTTTTTACGATACCCTTGTGTTAATATTCCACACCCCGTTTTTCTTTAACTAAATATCTATCACTTACTGGACAACCGGCCTTGGAACAACAACAATTGAAGTGGCAGGCGGGTATCCTGCATCGCTACGAATATATAAAGGCAAAATAAGCCCGCAACTCCATTCCCCAGATAATATTACTTTTTCTGTTGACATCTTCGGCATTTCTAACTATGCTCTTTCCATGATAATTATTCTTATTCCATAAAAAATACCGGAGATTTCTATGAAACGCTTATTCTTTTTTACAACTCCTTTCCTGTTTCTTGCATTGATCCCTGCCAAAGCTTTTGCTCTTCAGGCCGAGGCTGTTTTCGGCGAACCTTTCGGCGTTTGCCGCATTGAGCTCCCCCTGTCACCGGCAGAACATGAAATGGTTAATCAAGGCCTCTATAACGATATTTCTTATGCGTCATTTTTTGAAACCATTCATCAAGCATCGGTTTACGAAAGCAATAAACGCGCTCTGTACCCTGCATGGAGCCTTTCAGGAAATTACCAAAAGACCCTGTTGTTTCTTTTTCATGGTCAGGATGAATTGAATGTGCTCCTTTCCAAAACAGGCATTGAAACGCTCAGGGAAACTATAAAGATCAAACCCGTTAAAAATGAAATGCGGCGCAAGGCGCTGTTAGAAGAATGGTGGGATGATTATCTTAAGAAACTTGAATATCTCCATCGTCTGGATTTTTACGATCCTTCCATTGAATTAGGCATTGCCTCCATGATAGGACGCCGCCTTGATCTGCCTTTGGAGAAACTTACGTACATGGTCAGAAATTACAATAATGAATTTGAAAGAACGTTCGGCTTGCTACTGGGAACGGAATCCATTCGTCTGGCTATGCAAACAAATACCATGTTGGAAACAAAGGACAAAAGCGAACCTGCCAATCAAGACCTTCCTGCCGCCGCCTCGCCGCCGGTTATGCCTATACCTGATTTTAATGACCGCAAAGTCAAGGTTGAACCTCTAGCCATGCGCATACCCCAGGAGTGTTTTTATCTTCGTTTCGGCTCATTTTCAACCTTTCTGAATGCGAGAGATTTTTTAGACCGCTGGGGTACAATCTTTCGTTCAACCTTATCTTCAAGAAGCGCCGATTACAACATGGCCAAACGCGTAGAATGCCAGCTTGCCCTGCGAGAAACGGTACTAAGCCGCTATTTTGGCAGCAGCGTAATCAAAGACGTGGCCATCATCGGTACCGATACATTTATGCGGGAAGGCGCAGCTATAGGTATTCTATTTCAGGCGAGACAAAACACCCTCTTAAAAAATCGACTGAACTCCCTGCGCAGCGATATTTTGGCAGAAAACCCCTCCGTTAAGGAATCTTCCGTTACAATAAACGGACGCACGGTGTCGCTCCTGTCATCCCCGGACAATACGGTGCGCTCTTTCTATGTTCAGGACGGCGATTTTCATTTGGTCACCACGTCAAGGTGGATAGTACAAGCCTTCCTTGCAACGGCAGAGACATCCGCTCAGAGTCTGGGCAGCCTGCAGGAATTTCGTTATGCCCGCAGTCATATAAGTTCCTCCGAAAACGGTATCTTTATCTATTTGTCCGACCCTTTTTTCCGCAACTTAGTCGGGCCAGCCTATCGCGTGGAAATGACGCGGCGCGCCCAATCCATCGCCGAAATACAAATGCTGTCTTTAGTTCGTCTGGCTGCTCTTCAGGAAGGCCTTGCCTCGCCTTCCATCCCGTCCCTGATAGAAAAAGGATTCTTGCCCAAGGAATTCGGCATACGTCCCGACGAATCCCGTCCAACACTTGAAAAAGACGGCGCTGCTGCAGACAGTAAACGAGGAGCTTTGGGCTCATTTCTGCCCGTTCCCGATATAACGATAGACAAAATCACATCCTCGGAAGCCGAAGCCTATGAAGATTTTTCCAGGGCATACAGCGGTATTTGGACCAATATGGATCCGGTTTTCGGTTTACTGAACATCGAAAAAAAATCGGGCGGAGAACGATTGGAACTCAGGCTGAACATAAGCCCCTATGCCAAATCACGCTATGGTGGTTTAGATCGTTTCCTGGGAAAACCGGCGACCGATCGCATAGCCATAGTTCCGGGCGACCTTGTTTCTTTGGAAGTACAGTTGCCGATAAGACTCGTCTGGGAATTGCTTGGGAATGACGACGATACTGATAATACCGCAAAAATGGCAGGTGACCCATCCCTGCGAATTTTCGGCGGGTTACGGGAGATGGATATTCCCTGGTCTATTCAGCATGGCGTGACGGTAAGACCGAATTCTTTGCAAAGAATACTGTCTTTTCTCAGACTTTATGCCGGTATCACGATCCCAAAAAACTTCAACGAAAAATATTTAGATATTCTGGAGCCTGTAACAGAACCGGATGCTAAGGGATATGCAAAACTGAAAGATGATATAGAGTTTGGAGATGACCCTGAAAACAAGATATGGTCGCGCCGTTTTGACCAATACTATACGCTCGGCACAGGGCGATCCGTTTTGGAAACCGTTACACCCAAAATTCGCATTGAAAAAACAAAACATCCCAGCCAGGCCGCCCTGAATCTGGGAAATCTCAGTAAAAGCCGTCTGGGAAATTTTTTGCGTGCAGAGGCGTATGTCAGAGACCGCCGTATATCCGCCGGCAATGCCCTTCTTCTTCACGCATATCAGCAGCAACTGCAGCCTCATGACTTGAACGGCGCATTAAAGGCCGTACAGAATCAAAGCTTGGTCTGCCCCCTGGGAGGAACTTTTGTTACGGCTAATCAGGAGCAGCCTGACCGCTTCAAGTCCACTGCTTGGAATGAGGAAACATTATATCAAACCAATCGACTGCCCAACACCTACCGTCAGGTGTTAATAGACGAGATTGAGACCATGCGGTTGGAATTTTCAATTGATCCCGACACGCTAAAAACACGTTTGGAGATTCAGACCAAAACGAAAAAATGAAAAATAATTGCTGCCAGCCAAATGCCTGCAATTCGCGATGAGCCTAAAAAGTCGGGACAGCCGAGCAAAGGCTCAGAGCCCCTACTTGGTTTTTTTCTTGAAACTATGGTTCCGTTTAAGTAACCGTATCGTTCAGAATGGACTACGAAGTGGCTGGGAGAATAAACTAAGGAGTGGGTATGCTGTGAAAAAATATATGTCATTTTTGCTTCTAACATCAGTTTATCTGATTATAAATACAGGTTGCACAAGGGAGATTTTCGTATACGATGAAAAAGATAGAGTTATTGGCAACTATATTATTAAAGGTAAAACAGAATCAATAGATATAAATTATAAATTCTCACGAATAGAAGGATTAGACAAAATTACTGAATTGAAAGAACTTAATTTAGCGTATAGCAGAACTAGTATAATTAATGGGCGTAATTAATATATTAGATGATACAACAAAGTTAAAAAAATTAGAAAAAATTTATCTTACTGATAATAACATAGAAAAAATTGAAGGATTAGAAAATTTATTAAAATTAAATAAACTTTATATTGTAAACAACCGATTGACTAAAATTGATGGATTAGAAAATTTACCTAGATTAAAAACAGTCTATGCTGAAGATAATAAGTTTACAGAAGAAGAATATGAAACTGAAAAGAAAAAATACCTTAGGATCAAATTTGATCCTAAGCGAGAGGTGAAAACATATATATTTGGCATTGAATTTTGAATAAATAATTGTATACGCTTAAATTTACTTTACATCCTAAAGTCCATGCCCCCATAAAAGCTGCGCCTTCTTGTGTTGTAGCCATAGCTGTCTTCATAAGCGGCATCTGTCAGGTTGACGCAGCGAAGCGAAAGACCAATATTTTCATTCACGCTATAACGGGCATTTAAGTCAAGCTTATGATACGATGCAAGACGATTAGACTGATCAGTCCGCGCACCCGTGTAAAGATACATCAGCATTACATTCAAGCCCTTAAAAGACACAAGCGCCGAAGCGTTATGGGTATTTCTGGGTCTTTTCGGAACGGTTTTATCATATCTTAACGTCGTAAAACCATACGCTAACGTTAAAAAATCCGCAGGCCTTAAAGCAATCGACGCTTCGGCACCCTTGTTCGATTCTTTGCCGCCATTTTCATACCCTGCTGCCCACCCCCACTCAATAACATTTTTATATCTCTGCTTAAAGATTGAAGCATCAAACGAAATAAGGCCTTCAAAAATTTCCTGATATATACCCGCATCGTATATAAAACTCTCCTCAGGTTCAAGGTCCGGATTACCGTAAGCCGGATCATACAATTCGTACAGAGAAGGCGCGCGAAAACCGGTTCCGACCGATGAACGCAACACCGTCCCTATGACGGGTATTGAGATAGAACTCGAAGCATCCCATGTAATGTGCGAACCGAACAGTTCGTGTGAGTCAAGCCTTGCTCCAGTATTCAGGTTCCAGATACCTATTGAAAGAGCGTTGTGTATAAACGCAGAGCGGGTCAATACAGATTTCTCCTTAAAGATGTCAACCACATAGCCGGGGTTAGCCGGAACAGACCAATCGTCATAATAACCTGATGTGGAAGATCCCTTTTCGTCAAAAAGCTCGAATCCAATCGTAAGGCGATCTATATCAAGTATATTAAAAACAGAAATAAACTCGGCACCCATGTTTGAACCGGTATACACAGTTGCGGAATCGCCGTATGGATTGATAAGATCGTCAGGATTAATGTAATCCCTCGCATAAGACATATAAGACACGCCTGCCTTGTAAGTCCACCAACTGAACAGCGAATGCGAAAATTCTCCTTTCGAGGTAAACAACTTGTTTGAAGATGTGTAATTAGGGTCATCCTGAAAGGCGCCTAAATCAAGGTCAGTCTTTGAATCGGTATAGTTCATTACAAAGTTTAACGAAGCCGTATCTGAAATATCCTTTTTTATGCGTCCGGTCACAGCCGTGTTTGAATAGGCGTCCTTATCATAAGATGGTACCGACAGATTTTTCTTTGCCTGAGAAATACCGTTAGTGTAAGTGCGTGCAACTGAAAAAAAAGACGACTCCGTTCCGGCTGAAAATACTCCATCAAAGCTGCGTCCGCTTCCGGCCTCGGCAGAAAAACCAAGCCCTTTTGCACCGCCCTTTGTTATAATATTGATGACGCCCCCGCTCGCCTCTGCGCCGTACATGCTGCTCATGGCTCCGCGGACAATCTCAATACGCTCTACTGAAAAAAGCCCTATTAGCGAAATATTATACGCTTTTTCAATACCCATAGGGTCGTTTATCTTGACCCCGTCTACCATGATCAGGACATTGCCTCTTTGGCCTCCTCTTATAAACACGTTGGCGAGCCCGCCGTCCGCGCCGTTTCGTGTGACTGTGACTCCGGGGACAGATTCAAGAATATCGGGGAGCGTTTTTTTACCGCTGTTTTTGATATCATCCTCAGTAATAATTGTAATACTCTTGCCTTCTTTGACAACAGAGTTCCAGCTTCTCGAAGCCGTTATTACGATTGTTGAATCATTTGGATCGGTTTGGGAAAAAACTTGTAGTGAAAAAAAGTGCAGGCATAATGCGAGCGCCGGAAGCAAAATAATATGCTTCATCTTTAAACCTCCTTTTTACGCGAAAGTGGTAACGGTTTTTAAAAACATACAAAGACCTGGCTTCCATGTGAGGCAGGTTACAGTTGCGCGACAGCTCAGGACTTACACCTGATTCCATGTATGCTTTTTTTTGTGCCCAGAGCGGGATTTGAACCCGCACAGGAAATCTCCCACATGGCCCTCAACCATGCGTGTCTACCAATTCCACCACCTGGGCTTTTCGATTTCGTACAGATATTTTTTACAATCTTTTCTGTCAATACAAAAAAGTAAAAATAGCGGAATACACTTTTCTTTCATCAAAACTACATTTTTTGTTATACAGAAAAAACGCTATATTCTAAATTGGTCTTATGGACAAAAATGAAATAAACTTGATAGTTTCTAAAATAAGGGAAACCTACCAAGACTACGCAAAAAAATACGGGCAAAGTTTTCAACAGGACAGCTTTGAGGAACGTTATCAGTTGGCCATCAAAAACAGAATGGAATTGGAAGGTTTTCTGTTGTCAGAGATTGCCTTCTTGGAAAAACTCAAAGAAAAATACGACAAGAAAGCCGCAGCAAAAGCTTTTACCGCTACAGTTGATAGTATTATAGAAGAAAATACGGCCAGAGTAAAAAAATATCCTAAAATAGAATTTCACCCGAAAGCCCATTTTGAAATATGCCATTTTTACGGAGCGATGAACGATTTCGCAAAGCATTATTTTGAAATTTTCAGGATTATAGGCGAAAAGGACACGACCAGCATCGAAGATGAATTAACGTTTTTAGTTATAAACGCAGGAAAGCGCCTACCCAAGAGAATTCAGGACCACGCAATGATGCTTTCTCGCCATGATATACGCAGCATCGACATCGAAAGGGACGCCTCAGATTATCTGAGGGCGTGCGCCTCTCTGTTACACAAAGTAGCAAACTTTTGCGAAGAACTTTTAGAAAAACGCACCATATCATCCTTGGAAGCTCCTCTGCGTTTTAACAAAGTCTTTATAGAAGATTCTTCTAAAAAAGCCTTAATCAGTATTTTCTCCGGTTTGACGGGATACGGCGCAATACTCAAGGTGAATGAACAAGCTCAGAATATAATTGCCGATTTCAGGCTCAAAGCCTTTAAATAAATTCCGTCTCACGGCCGCCAAGAAAGCCGACATCCTGACAAGGATGCATCCGCTCAAATAAATTCAGTCATCACGGCCGCCAAGAAGACCGGCTCTCAACAAAAAGTAAAGAAGCGTCATAATAGCCGAAGTCGCGGCCGCAACATAGGTCATGGCAGCCGCCGAAAGAACGGCGTTTACTCCTGCAGTTTCAGATCCTGAGACCATTCCTGTTGATGCAAGTATGTTTTTTGCTCTCGACGAGGCGTTGAATTCTACCGGAAGCGTTAAAATCTGAAATAACACTACAAGGCTGAAAAGGGCTATGCCGACTTTCACAAGCCCGAAAGCTCCCATAACAAAACCCGCCATTATCACTATCCATGCAAAATTTGAACCGACTGAGGCTACGGGAACCATCATGTTTCTGAGAACAAGCGGACGGTATAATTGCTTGTGCTGTATGGCATGGCCGGTTTCGTGAGCGGCTACGCCTACGGCAGACACTGTGGCTTTTCTGTATACATCGGGCGAAAGGCGCACAGTCCTTTTAATGGGATCGTAATGGTCTGACAAAAATCCGGAAGTTTCCACAACGCTGACATCCTGAAGGCCATTCTTGTCCAATATTCTGCGAGCAACCTCTGCGCCTGTAAGGCCTGAGCGGACATTAACGTTTGAATATTTTTTAAAAGCGCTTTTTACCCTAAAAGACGAAAATAGGGAGAGTAAAAGAACCGGCACCATCATCATAATATAAAGCGGATCAAGACCCAAGGGCAACATGTGTTCCTCCTGAAGAGTTAAATATTTATCATGGAATATGATAAAGAAAACATTTTTTTGTTACAAAAACAGGTTTGACATTTTCAGTGCATAATATATTATTACTATTTATTGGTCAACCGATTTATGAAATACATTTTGCCCATAATTTTTCTGCTCGCATATTTTCCATTGCAGGCAGACGCGCCATCCAGCGAGAATCCGATGCCTGATTGGGCATACTACAGCCATGGAGTAGCTCTCAAATCTGAGGCGCTCGCCTCAAACGATCAGGCAAAAATGAAAAAGGCAATAGACTATTTTCTCGCAGCCGAACGCTCCGGCGTTGAAATCGACAGGGTGCAGGCTCATCTGGCAGACTGTTACTATTATCTCGGCGACAACCAAAAATCCATAGATTATGCAAGAAAATCAATCAGCAAAAATCCGCAAAACCCGAGTCCTTACAATAGACTATATTTAGTTTACGCTCGTTTGGGTGACAATGAAAAGGCAGCCGACATACTTCAGGAATACTGCTTGCTAAATCCATCAGCGCTTGATACTCGTTTTATGTTGGGCGAGCATTATTTGAAAAAAATGAACAATGCTGGAAAATCGGCCGAGGTATTTAATTCCATCCTCGCATACGAGGATGACCACCCAAGTCGGCAGCATTACAGAGAATACGCCTGTTATTACCTTGGCTACATATCTTTTCAAAACGGTAATTTGAGCGACGCCCTTAAATATTACGAAATAGCGTATGGTATAAACGACAAGAATCTTAAAACAGTAAATATGCTGGCTATGCTCTATATGGAATTTCTTAACCTTGAAAAGGCTGAAGAATTATCCTCGCTGTACCTTGATACCGACCCGAACCACCCCGTAATGAACAGCGTTAAAGGGCAAACGCTTTACATACGTGACGATTTGTCGGCTCTGCCATATTTGAGACGTGCAAGCAAAGATTCTTCTATTTACGGCCTTTTGGCTCATGCTTTATATTTAGAAATGATGCAAAAAGATGAAGATGCCACAGCGGCTCTTAAAATATTAGAGCGCTACCCTGCTCATTCAATGGGGCTTCCCCACCACCTTGCATATGCATCCATATACGGCAGAAACGAAAACCCGCTTGCGCTCGGCGAACTTTTTTCCGCCGGCGTCATAGCCTATAAGGCGAAACTTCCTGACGTGGCTAAACGCTGTTTCAATAAAATCATAGTTATGAACAATAAAATAGCCGAAGCATTTTATTATTTGGGTAAAATCTACGAAGACGCGAAGGATTATTCTCTTGCCATACTAAATTATAAAAAGGCCGATGAATTGAGACCCGATATTGAAATGACGCTGCATATAGGCTACCTGTACGGACTAAGGCAAAATTATAACGAGGCTTTCAGACATTTTGCCATGGTAAACTCTGCACAACCTGATAATGCGCTGCCTTATTTTTATCACGGAGTATTTTCGATCTATAATATGGATTACAAAACAGCCGAAAAAAAACTGCTCAGAGCCGTCGAGCTTGACAACAAATCCGAAAGCCATTATTTTTATCTTGCCATAGCGATGCAAAAAAACGACAAGACCAAAGAAGCTCTAAACTATCTTGAAAAGGCTGTGGAACTGAATCCGGAAAACGCAATGATAAACAATTACCTCGGCTATCTTTACGCCGACCTCAATATAAATATAGACCGTTCTTTAATGTTGATCCGCAAGGCCCTTGAAAAAGAACCCAATAACGGCGCCTACATTGATTCTTTAGGCTGGGTATATTTCAGAAAGGGAATGTATACAGAGGCGCTTGCGGAACTGCTCAGAGCAGAAAAACAACTCGATTTAGATGCGGCGCCGGATTCAACGGTATATGACCACATAGGCGACGTTTACGATAAATTAGGTAACCGTGAACAAGCCATAAATTACTGGAAAAAGTCGCTTAACCTGAAAGAAGATAAAATCATACGAGCAAAACTAAAGGAAAAAGAATAAATGAAACTTTACAAGATCATCCCATTTGTCATACTGTGCCTTTTCTCATGCACAACCACCGACACGATAGAATATACCCCATCTAAGGAAAGCAACCCTGCCCTCTTGAACAATATCGCGCTCATAAACGACAATGCGCCCTCATACTATGACATAACGTTTACAATTGAGGGATTGCTGAACAATCAAAAATATAAACTAATCGGCAACGCGCAGTTAGACGCTAAGCTTAACCTGTTCTGCCTGTCCCTTACGGATTTTATTTTCAAAAGCCCGATTTCTACAGTGTTAAGCAATAATGACGAAACTATATTGTATTTTCCAACCGAAAAAAGACTTTTCAGATACACAAATAATTCTTTTGATTTAAAAACGTTCTGGAACATAAATCTTGATTATGAAATAATACGCATCCTCGCAAGTTGTAGAATCCCGCTTATCGACAATTATAAAGTAAAAGAATCTGCAACTTCCGCAGACAATGCATCGTACCTGATTTTGGAAAATAAGCGCTATTTCGAAACGATTACTTTTAAAAACAACATCCCTGATAAAATAAAAATTATGGACAAAAACGACAGAAGCGAGACCGATTTTCACCTGCTGTCTCCAAGAAAATATAATGAGACTCTCGTTTATAGAAAAATTTCGGTTTTATCTAAAAGTTTCAGTTTTGATATATCACTAAATTCAATAAAGGTAAACACCCCTGTAAAGGTTAAAACTATAAACGATATAAAGATTCCCAGAGATGTCGTATCAACATCAATAGGCAGATAATATTTATTTTATTCTTTAGATTCTATTTCTTAAATGGAAGGGGCAGTTGAACATCTAAACGCCGTTCAAACCCGGACACGGATATGCCGAGCAATCTTACGCTTTTTTTAAAAGCCTCAGTGCGGGCAAGCAGGCCGGGGATATATTTCATAATCGCCGATGATTCGCTGAGCGCCTCGGGAGAGGAATAACTTCTGGTTACGCTGATAAAATCAGGATACTTTACTTTAAGGGTTACGGTCTTGCCCGATAAACCGCTGCGTTTTAAAATAGCCGAAACCTCCTCTGCTATGGAAGCTAAAATCAAAAGCATCTCATCGGTATTGTCGAGGTCAAAAGCCATTGTCCTTTCTTTGCCCACAGACTGCCTTTCTCTGTAAGGTTCGACAGCCCTTGTATCGACACCCCGCACAATGTCGTAATAAAATCTGCCGGGCTTGCCGAAAAATCGCACAAGCGTATTACAGTCAAGACGCTTGAGTTCCCTGCCATTTGTTACTCCCATTGCAAGAAAGCGCTTCTCGGTCGCCTTCCCTATCCCGTAAAATCTTCCGATAGGCAGCGCATCCAAAAAATCTGCCGCCTCATCGGGCTTTACAACTTTTATGCCGTCAGGCTTGTTAAAATCAGAGGCCGCCTTTGCTATAAATTTATTGTACGATACGCCGGCCGATGCCGTAAGGCCGGTCTCTTTTTTTATGCGCTTTCTTATTTCCTGCGCTATAATTGTAGCGGATGAAATTCCTTTTTTATTGGCGGTTACATCTATATAGGCTTCATCTAAAGACAGCGGTTCAATCAGGTCACTGTACTCGTAAAATATTTCATGCACCTGCCTTGATACGGCTTTGTATGCATCAAAACGGCCTGGCAAAAAAACGGCATTTGGGCAAAGCCTGAAAGCTAACGAGGAGGACATGGCCGAACGAACGCCGTATTTACGCGCCTCATACGAACATGAAGATACAACGCCGCGGCTGTCGGGACGGCCGCCAACTATTACCGGCCTGCCCCTGAGACTCGGATTGTCCCTTTGCTCTACAGAAGGGTAAAAAGCATCCATATCTATATGCACAATTTTACGCATAAGACATTTGTTGTATACATTATTAAATATGTCAACTAATGTTTAGTATTTTTTGTAAAAAATATGATGTACCCCATATTAGGTTGCTGAAAAGTGGTATGAACAGACGATTGCCGCCGTCATTGCTGTAGATGCAAGCCGGAAAATGAATTGCTTCGCCTTCGGCTCGCAAAGACTGTACTTGCCGTCATTGGTAGAGGCACAAGCCCGAACAATCCATATTGTTTACCTCACGCAGTAAGCACCTTTACTCCTTCTTCGGTTATGGCTACCGTATGTTCAAATTGTGCCGCTTGGCTATTGTCGGCAGTAACGGCTGTCCAGCCATTGCCGCTTATAACGGTCAGGCCGTTTCCGGCGCAAATTACGGGTTCTACGGCAAGCACCATGCCGACAAGAATCGGCATGGAGATGCCGCTGTCCTTAAAGTGCGGCACAAGCGGCGGCTCATGCAAGGCAAACCCTGTGCCGTGTCCGGCATGATTAGCGGCTACCGAATAGCCGTCCGCAAGCGCAATTTTTTCCGTAATGTCTCCTATTGCCGAAATAGGCGCTTGCGGCGCAATGGCCGCTATTGCTCCGTCAACAGCGGCTTTCGCACACTCCATGAGTTTCATGTCAGAAGCGGCAATCTTGCCCGCCCCAAGCGTAAGGCATGCGTCTGCAAAGTAGCCGTTATAGGATACCCCAACGTCAATCTTTACAAGATCGCCCTCCCTGATACGCCGTTTCTTATGCGGAATCCCGTGCACGGTTTCTTCGTTTATTGATATACAACTGGCATAGTCATAGCCTTTGATTGTCTTAAACGCAGAGCGGGCTTTTTTTTTAAGCAGAAAACCGTCTATCTCAGAGTCGATTTCCCATGTCGAAACGGCCACGAGAGGTTCTTCTCTGAGAATGACAAACAGCTCGGATATGATCCTGCCGGCATCGGCAATACGTTTTATGTCATCGGCGCTTTTGAGGCGAACTCCAAAAACATCGGCAAAATCATGCTTCAAGCGCCTTCTTCTCCGGTTCGGCTTCGACAGCCGGAACTTCCAAAACAGCCGGGGCTTCCGGGACAGCAGGCGCATTGATAAGACCTGCTGCAGTAAGTATTTTCTTTTCTATTTCAGAACGCATTGCGGTATTTTCGTCAAGGTACCTCTTGGCATTCTCGCGCCCCTGCCCTATACGTTCGTCGCCATACGAATACCATGTACCGGCCTTTTTAATAATTTCGTACTTCACACCCATATCGAGTATTCCGCCGGAACGTGATATTCCGCCATTGAACATTATATCAAACTCGGCCTGGCGAAATGGGGGGGCAACCTTGTTTTTCACAACCTTCACGCGCGTACGATTGCCTACTGCATCTTCCCCGCTTTTGAGGGTTTCGATTTTGCGTATATCAAGGCGCACAGAGGAATAAAACTTTAAGGCATTGCCGCCGGTAGTCGTTTCGGGCGACCCAAACATTACGCCTATTTTATAACGTATTTGGTTTATAAAGATGACGGACGTTTTCGACTTGGATATTACTCCGGTAAGTTTACGCAGCGCCTGGCTCATAAGCCTGGCCTGAAGCCCCATGTGGGCATCCCCCATGTCCCCGTCAATCTCTGCCTTGGGAACCAGAGCGGCAACTGAATCTACAACTATAATGTCTACAGCGCCTGAGCGCACAAGCGCTTCCACTATTTCAAGAGCTTCTTCTCCTGTGTCGGGCTGTGAGACAAGAAGGTCGTCAGTGCTGACGCCAAGTTTTTTGGCGTAAACAGGGTCAAGAGCGTGCTCGGCATCTACAAAGGCGGCAATTCCTCCGTGTTTTTGCGCTTCGGCTACGATATGCAGCGTCAATGTCGTTTTTCCCGATGATTCGGGGCCGTATATCTCCACAACCCTTCCCCTCGGTATGCCTCCTATACCCAGAGCTATGTCAAGCTCAAGGGAACCCGTTGGAATAGACGGAATCTGCTGTTTAACCGATTCATCGCCAAGGCGCATTATAGAACCCTTGCCAAATTGTTTTTCAATCTGCACGATAGCCGAGTCAAGAGCCTGCGCCTTTTGATTAAGTTCTTTTTGTTCTGCCATTTTTACCTCATTTATGATTTTTCGATATGATCCTTATACAAAGTAAACGTACAAAAAGGCTCCCGCATCAAATATTATGTCGTATTTTTCGGGATTTTTTTTGCACTGAATATTTTTTTTTCAACATAGGATTATGTCTAATTAGATGCCCGTTTTTGTCAAGAATTTTTACTAAAATTTTGTTTAGATAGTACTTTTTTGCAAAGATTTTACATCCGCCCATTAAAAAGCCATTGCCAAAAATGGACATATTTCTATTGTAACCCAAAATATACGAGGAAAATTATGAACATCTTCCAAAATCTTTTTGATATAATAGAAGCCAGAAAAGCCGTCCCGCCTGCCGAGTCCTATGTGGCATCGCTTATGGCCGGAGGAACTGAAAAAATAGCCACAAAGATAATCGAAGAGTCCGTCGAGACTACCGAGGCCGCCTTTAATGATGAGCGTGAACGCATCGTGCATGAAATATGCGACCTTTTGTTTCACACATTCGTCCTTGCCGGGTACAAAAATATTTCTCTTGCCGAAATAGAGAAAGAACTCGAAAGACGCTTTGGCACAAGCGGCCTTGCTGAAAAAGCGCAGAGAAACAAACAATGACCATCAAAAACGGAGAAAGAATCAAATTCGCGCTGCCTTCAAAAGGACGAATAAGCGAGCCATCAATAAACCTGCTTCACAGGGCCGGTTATACTTTCAGAACACAGGGGCGCAATCTTTACGCTACATGCACCAACGATAATATCATATTTATATTTGTCAGGGCCGATGACATACCCGTGCTTGTAGCCTCAGGAGCAATCGATATAGGAATTACCGGAAGCGACCTGATCATTGAACACGAGGCCGATGTCGCCGAAATACTCCCCCTCGGTTTCGGCAAATGCAGGTTATGCGTTGCTGTTAAAAATAATTTTTCAGGAACCGGGCTGAGTTCCTTCGCGGGTAAAAATATCGCAACATCGTTTCCCAAAATGGCGTCGGATTTCTTTGCAAAAAGCAATGTGCCGGTCAACTGTATAAGAATGAAGGGATCTGTCGAAATAATGATAGATCTCAATTTAGCCGACGGAATTGTCGATCTTGTAGAAACCGGAGACAGCCTGCGCGACAACGATATGCGCGTCTTTGCCGAAATAGGCTCTTATGAGGCCGAACTTATAGCCTCAAAAAAAATAGCATCGTCTCCTGAAATACAGCAAATAAAACGCAGAATAGAAGGCATACTCATCGCCGACATGTATGCGCTCATTGAGTACAATATACCGGAAAGCCGCCTCAAAGAGGCTGAAAGAATAACCCCGGGTTACAGTTCGCCGACTGTCTCCAGACTTGATAAGGAGGGCTGGCTTGCCGTCAAAGTCATGGTAAAGAAAAGTGAAATAGCGGCAGCCATGGATTTGCTTGAATCTATCGGGGCTGCCGCCATCTTGGAAACGCCGGTTAAAAACTGCCGGCTGTAGTCTACTTGTTCACAGGCAGATCGGGAATAGTTGCAAAACCTTTCTCTAAATCTGCATCGCTTGGGACATCGTCATTAAGAGTGCCTGAATTGTATTGCTCGTAGGCAAGCATATCAAAGTAACCCGTTCCGCTTAAACCGAAAAGTATCACCTTTTTTTTGCCTGTTTGTTTGCATTTAAGGGCTTCATCAATGGCAGTCCTTATTGCGTGAGCCGATTCAGGCGCAGGTAAAATTCCTTCTGTTCTGGCAAACTGAACCGCAGCGTCAAAGACGCCGGCCTGATCTACGGCAACCGCTTTCATTTCTCCGTCATGGTACAATTGTGAGAGGATCGGGCTCATCCCATGAAAGCGCAGCCCGCCGGCATGGTTCGGCGACGGAATATACCCGCATCCCAGCGTATACATCTTTGCAAGCGGCGTTGTTTTGGCGCTGTCACAAAAATCATATACAAGGCGTCCTCTCGTAAACGTAGGGCAGCTTACAGGCTCTACTGCTATAAATTCAATATTGTTCTTTCCTTGAAGTTTTTCGCCCATGTATTCGGATATCAATCCGCCGAAATTTGAGCCGCCCCCTGCGCTTGCTATTACGATGTCGGGAGTTATTTTGTACTTGTCGAGAGCGGCCTTGGCTTCCTGACCTATTACCGACTGGTGCAAAAGCACATGGTCGAGAACGCTGCCCAGAACATAGCGGCAGCCTTCCGTAGTTACGGCAACCTCTATGGCCTCTGATATGGCGCACCCTAAGGAACCTCCGGTTCCCGGCAGCTCGGCGAGGAGCTTTCTGCCGGCCTCAGTCGTATCAGACGGAGATGCAATTACCTTTGCGCCGTATGCCTTCATCACTTCTTTTCTATACGGTTTTTGTTCCGATGAAACCTTGACCATGTATACGGTAAGGTCAAGATTATAAAAAGCCGCAGCCATTGCAAGAGCCGTTCCCCATTGACCGGCGCCGGTTTCGGTCGACATGGATGTAAGGCCTTGCTTTTTTATGTAATAAGCCTGCGCAACAGCCGAGTTGAGTTTATGGGAACCTGATGTGTTGCTGCCCTCATACTTGTAATATATCTCTGCCGGAGTATCAAGGTATTTTTCAAGAAAATATGCCCTTATAAGCGGAGACGGACGAAACATCTTATAAAAATCCAATATGCCGTCAGGTATTTTTATTTTTTCGGTTACATTGTCTAATTCCTGATCGACCAGTTCGCTGCAAAATATCGGAAGCATGTCCTCTTTTGTGCACGGCTGCAAAGTTCCCGGATGCAGGAAGGGTTCATGTTGAACCTTCATGTGCGCTTTCATATTATACCAAAACTTGGGAATATCGTCCTCGCTCAAATATATTTTGTAAGGGATTTCGTTTTTAGCCATTGTTTTTCTCCTGTAAGAGTTAATTTAGTGTTTCTATAAATAGAAACGTTTCTGTTAATAGAAACACTTTTAAAAACAGGCCTGAATTGTAAAGTATTTTTTTAAGGAAATTATGTAAAAAATGGAGTTTTTTATGTGTCAAGGGTACGGCGTCATATTGGGCTCTGACCCCAACTTAATCAAAAAGCTTTTCCATATTATCAATAGCAAGTTTTGTTATGGTCTCATCAATACCTGATTCGTTAGGGTAACTGGGTTTTTCATAATCAACCTATAAAAAAGCCCATCGTAGCGGGATAAAGCAATCATAGAAGCCTAATTTAATACCCTTACGCCGGATTTTTTTGCAGCAGTAATCAGATATTCATCAAAGGTACAGAGCGTCGCATTTTTTCGTTCCGCAAGTTCTAAGTATGATGCATCATAAGAGCTAAGATCATAATCATTACAGAAATACAGGAGTTTCTTAGAATACCCAATCCCGGATTCATTATCGTTTATCAGGCGAATGGCAGCTAAGGATTGATAAAATTCTACAATATCATCCATCCGATACCGCTTGCGCCTCAGCAGGTTCTTGAAAAGATTGCTTATTTCATACCAGAAAAGTTGGGGTACAAAAATCGATTCATCCTCGCCAACAGAAGCATATGCCTTCTCTGTTCGGATATTTTTTTCATCGGGAATTATTATTGACCCAATAAATGATGCATCATAAACATACGTCACTATCTTCGCCCTTCCTCTATTGCTTCCCGAATGTTAAAATCCCCAGACTTTCCATGGTACCGTTTACGCACTTCTTTAATTTTTTCCAGCGCCTCCCTGCGGGTCATCTCCGGCTGCTGCTGAAAAGGAATGAGCTTTGCCACAGGTTTTCCCCGTTTGGTAATTACATAGTCTGCCCCCCTTTCCACCTCTTCGATGATCTTGGAAAAGTGCGTTTTCGCTTCAAAAGTTCCAATTTGTTGTTGTGCCATATACGCCTCCGCTGATTAGTTCAATGACTAGTCTAATAGACCAGTTAGCAATTGTCAAGCAGCAAAGATTAATACCGGTATTTTTCCTCTCACAAAAACCTTCGCGCTGGAGTGGATTGCCACGGCCTTACGGCCTCGGAATTGTAAAAATTTAATACTTTTGAGTAATTTTATCTGCTTCAAATATATTCCGGCTCATTACCAAAAATTCAGGCATCCAACCAGACCCCAAATCGTCCGGCGTCTTGTGCCGGACACCACTACGCGCGTCACTCGCAGACCGTGCGAAAAGCACGGCGCGAGAGAATACGCGCGCAAGCTGCCAAGCAGGATGCTTAAATGCCGACGCATGACAAGGATGTCATGAAAAGCGTCGGCCTCCGCCGGCGTTTGAGGCGGTCAAGGGGATTGTTAAGGCCGACGCTTTTTGCGACGTCCTGTCGCGCGTCGGCATTGAGACATCCTGTCTGGCAGTTATTGTGCACAGAGCCCCGTCGCATAATATAGAAAAAACCCTCTTGAGCAGGGATTTAGAACAGGGGATATAATATCTGCCGGCAAAAAACAAATCGGTACTAAGGAGATTGGGGATTTGATACTTTCAAATATTAAGTAGTTTAAAATAAAGGTTGCGATTTGATCAAAAGCGGTATTCAATACCCGCCTGTTTCATGACCCATTAGCAACGTGCCGGATGCGTATTTTACCATCTACTGTAAAATTTCTATTGCTAATCGGGCTGTACCAGATGTCATGATCGCCTTTTCCATGTCTTATAAAATAACAACCATATTCCCGTAGCTTTTGACGAACCCTTTTTTCGTATTCGGCCATTATGCTATTACTGCTTCAGCTTCCATTTTAAATACCAAATGAATCTCTTTGTGGGGCATATTGTTGAGTTCCAACATTTCAGGTGCAGCCAATTTTACTCGACTAATCAGAGCATCAAGGGAGTCATCTTCTAAAATTATGGGGATATCGTCATTATGTGCATACCATCTTTGAGATTCGTTATCAAACTCTATTATAATAGCATATTCGTTCATTTTTGTTTACTCCTAATTCACGGCTGCTTCCGCTTAAGTCTTTTGCATACTGATAATACCAATAAATACTTGAAATAAAATGTCAATCGATTTATATTTCCGGTTGTACTTAATCATGGTAGTTGCCTAAAATCAAGCTTGTCAACTCCTGAACCTGCACGGACGGCAGGTTGCCGCCCCTACAAACTAAACGTATATGTCGTCGTTAATGTTATACCGTAAAAATTATTCTCTATACTGTCTATTAAAAAAGGTTCATACTTGGAATAATCTGTTATAAAATACTGAAACCTGAATCCAAGGCTTATTACTGTTGATACTTGAGGTATATAATATGCAACTGATATATTTGAATTAATGCCATATTCATTATAGCCTACGGTCATATTTACAGGTTTAATTTTTTTTAAAAAAATTTTTAATCCCATTAAACATTAATCATTAATCCTCACTCCGCCATTCTAACTTTTTGGGGTCATATCAATGGGGACGTTGCGCTATGCAGGCAGAGGAAATAATAACCCCGAAGGTTACAAGGACTGGACGCCTATAGGCGACAATAGTTTTTGCATGGGAATGGTATCCTGCGAACGGCAGCAGGCTGTCTGCGTTGAGAAATATGCCTCCAGGTACACAAAATCCTGTGCTGTTATAATGTAAGGGCGACAACCAGCCGCCCGTAAATTGATATGACACATAATAAATTCTTGACAAGCGTCTGATAAATAATAATCATTGCCTGAAAAAGAGGACAACATGGCAAAAATTATTGATGGCAAAAAAATTGCGGACGATATCCGCTCCGAAATAAGGGCCGGCGCCGCCGAACTTAAATCTAAACACGGTATTGTGCCCGGGCTTGCTGTTGTCCTTGTAGGCAATGACCCGGCATCCGAAACATATGTGAGAATGAAAAAAAAGGCCTGCGCTGAAACCGGAATAGACTCTTTTGAATTTCTTCGTCCTGCCGATACGCCGCAACAGGAGCTTCTTGAACTTATCGATAGTCTCAATGCAAGAGATGATATAAATGGGATACTTGTCCAGCTTCCGCTTCCCGGGCATATTGACAAGAATGACGTAATTTTAAGAATAAACCCGGAAAAGGACGTAGATGGATTTCACCCGGTTAATGTAGGGCATATCGTTGTAGGCGATGAGAATGCCTTTTACCCTTGCACGCCCTACGGCATACAGGAAATGATAGTACGCACGCTCCCCGATATAAAGGGAAAACATCTTGTCGTGGTCGGTCGAAGCAATATTGTAGGCAAGCCGCTCGCCAATATGATGATGCAAAAAAACAACAGGGCGGATTGTATAGTTACGGTATGCCATACAGCGGCTGCCGATATAGGGTATTTTACCTCACAGGCCGATATACTTGTTGTTGCTGCCGGCCGTCCAATGACGGTAACGGCCGACATGGTAAAGGAAGGCGCCGTTGTCATAGATGTCGGAACAAACCATGTTCCGCATCCTGATGACCCGAACAAAACGAAACTTGTCGGCGATGTTGATTTTGAGGGCGTCAGCAAAAAGGCATCGGCCATTTCACCGGTTCCCGGAGGCGTCGGCCCAATGACAATAACGATGCTTTTGCATAACGCCCTTAAAGCCTGCAAGTTGCAGCATGGAATAATTAGTTAAGGCCTTTCCTTAACCGTTACCCAGACGTTGGTTTTTTTCTTGTCGCGCCAAATCGTAATTTTTATTGTTTTGCCTATTTCGGTTTTGCTTACCGCATCAATGAGTTCCCTGTATTCTTTGACCGGCTTGTCTTCTACTGCGATAATAACGTCTTTTATTCTCAAACCGCCCTTTTCTGCCGGGCTGTTTTCTTCAATGCCGCCGACAAGGGCGCCATCGGTGTTGGGAAGTCCCAGTTCTTTTGAAAATTCTTCGGTCAGCGGCGATATTTGTACGCCCAGGTAGCCGCGCTTTACCTTCCCGAATTCTCTGAGCTGAAGCAATGTAGTCTTTACGGTGTTTATTGGTATTGAGAAACCTATGCCGACATTGCCGCCGCTTCCTGAGAGGATTGCCCTGTTTACGCCTATTACTTCGCCATCGATGTTTATGAGCGGGCCGCCGCTGTTGCCCTGATTAATCGAGGCGTCTGTTTGTATGTGGCTGTTGCCCATAGAATCAATCACGGTGCGTCCGGTAGCGCTTACAATGCCTGACGTAAATGTACGGTCAAGACCGAACGGGTTGCCGATGGCTACGACTATATCGCCCACTTTGAGTTCATCTGAGTTGCCAAGATGTACAGGTTTAAATTTTCCTGTGCCCTCTATTTTGATGAGAGCTATATCTATTACGGGGTCTGAGCCGATAATCTTCGCCTTGTATTCTTTATCGTTTACCTTTACCGTGACAGAGTCCATATTTGCTATGACATGATGATTCGTGCATATATAACCGTCGCTTGACAAAATAAAACCGGTTCCAAGTCCGTGAGTTTTTCTGGTAGACGGCCCTTGCGGGGCATGGCCGAAAAACTGTCTGAAGAAAGGATCGTTGGCAAAGGGATTGTTTTGATTTACTTTTACGGTTTTTTCTGTGCTTATAAAGACAACAGAATCTTTGTATGTTTCATATATGCGCTGATAAGCGTTTTGCATCTCGTGCACAATAGTTGTTTTGCTCTTTGCTTTAAGAGGCGAGGGCTTGGTAGCTTCGTCGAGAAAAGATGCTTTTGAACCAAGCGCGCATACTGTCGTAAACAATATGGAACTTACTGCTATTGCGATGAAGGCCTTTAGTGTATTATGCATTTAATACTCCTCGTAAAAAATTCCGGCTTTTCCGGTTCTTTTGATATGGCAGATTATTTATTTTTATGTTACAGAAAAATTAAGGATGGAATTCCAATCAGTCTCAAAATCATCTCAAGCGGCCGCGCGGAGTCCGGTAAACACAAAGGATTTGCATGGATTTGCGCGTTTATTAAGTTCCGCGTGCTCAAACCCATTGATAAAAATTTATTAAATACTTTTAAATTTGAGTATATAAAATCCGGCATAAGTTATAAAATGGACGATATTGTTTAAGAGGCATAAATCTGATTAATAAGGTGTGAATATCATGTTCGTTAAAATTGTCTGCACAGTAGGTCCTGCCAGCGAAAATTATGAAGTGCTTGCAAGTATGGTAAAAGCCGGCATGAACGTGGCGCGGTTGAATTTCAGCCACGGAGATTATGAAGGGCATGAACGCAAGCTGAGGCTGATACGCAAGGTGGAAAGCGACTTAGGCGTACCGATTCCGGTTTTATTGGATACTCAAGGCCCTGAAATACGGACAGGTATGGTGGAGAACAACGAAATTATTTTAGAGACCGGAAATACCTTTGTTTTGACCGAAACCCCCTGTTTTGGGACGCCTCAACGGGTGTATATTAACTGCCCGAACATAGCCGGGCTCCTGTCTAAAGGGCAAGATATCTATATTGATGACGGTACTTTGCATCTTCAGGTGGAAGGCATTGATTGGCCGGATATTATGTGTAAGGTGATAGTCGGCGGGCCGTTAGGCAATACGAAAGGCATAAATATACCCAAATTCGAGATGCCTCTTCCGGCTCTTTCTGAAAAAGACAAGGAGGATATTGCCTGGGGGGTTAGGCATGGTATGGAATACTTGGCTGTTTCTTTTGTAAAAAAACGTTCTGATATATTGGATGTTCGCAAATTACTGAAATCGTTGGGTGGCAACTTAAAAATCATAGCCAAGATAGAAACCTACGAAGCTGTTCAGAATTTTGATGAAATAGTAGATGCGGCGGACGGCGTGATGGTGGCGCGCGGCGACCTTGGAGTAGAGATCCCTGCAGAAGATGTGCCGCTCGTTCAAAAGCGCATTATAGATATGTGCCGGTCGCGAGGCAAACCCGTTATAGTCGCGACACAAATGTTAGATTCAATGATACGTAACCCGCGCCCGACAAGGGCAGAGGTGAACGATGTGGCCAATGCCGTTTTAGATGGAACTGACGCAGTAATGCTGTCAGGAGAATCGGCGTCCGGAATATATCCTGTACAGTCTGTGGCTACCATGCGTCGTATTGTAGACAGAACAGAAAAAGAACTTTCGGTATGGAGCCACCAGACTTGGGAGATATTGGAACAGGCAAATGTGCCCGACGCCGTAAGCGATGCGGCTGTCCTTATTTCCAAACAAGTCGGCGCGGCGGCAATAATATGTCTGACAAGAAGCGGTATGACGGCCAGAATGATAGGTAAATATCGTCCTGCATGCCCAATTCTGGGAGTGACCCCGCTGCTGTCAACATGGAGGGAACTTGCCTTGTGTTGGGGGATTCATCCCGTTATGCTGCATGAACTTTCTGATTTTAATATGGCAACGAAAGAAGCCATTGAAACCTGCGTAAAGAGCGGGCAAGTGAAGGAGGGCGAACTTGTAGTTATTACGGCGGGGCTTCCGTTAGCTCATTCCGGAAGCACAAACATTGTAAAGGTATTGACCACGGGCGAGATTATTTTGACAGGCATGCCGATAGTCCAGAAAAACACTTACGGCAAGGTGTGTGTGGCGTTAAATATTAAAGAGGCAGAGAAAAAGATTACAGATGGATGTATTCTGGCTGTGCATCATCTGAGTGATGAATACAACTCAGTGCTTGGCAGGGTTGGCGCCGTTATTTCCGAAAGCGGAGCGGATTATGACGGCGCTGTTCTGGCTTTAGAATACGATATTCCGCTTGTAATAAATGTCAAAGACGCGCTTCTTGTTCTATCGGACGATATGGAGGTAACGGTGGATGGTATGCGCGGCCTGATTTACCGCGGACAGGTAAAGTTAGTT
>Ga0099364_10003746_pt1 | contig 23427 bp, 25 predicted proteins | sample TergutTh196P3_FD_73070 | JGI IMG/M metagenome (GOLD analysis project Ga0099364, IMG submission 73070) | Microcerotermes parvus P3 segment gut microbial communities from Pointe-Noire, Republic of the Congo - Th196 P3 | ecosystem: Host-associated > Arthropoda: Insects > Digestive system > Gut ...
TAGTCCATGTTATAGGCTTTTTGGAATTAGTTTGCGCCCTTATTTGTCGCACGTCACCCACTGAAATTGTGCCGCTTGTTCTGTTAAGTCTAAGCCTTGTTTGCGATGAAACAGGCAGAGCAAACAGGCTGAATATTACAGCAAGTGCTGTGATGATTAATATAATTTTTTTCATAGATTTAGTTCTCCTTTTTAATTTGTGGCAAAACCACGAATTTGTTCGTCAGTAATTATTTCAAAGGGATTGCCGTTTTTGAAAGCTCTGACAGCCTTTTTTCATTATTCATTCCCTTATTGAAAAGTCTAATAAAGAATTTTGCCACTCCCAAAAAGTTGGAACGTTTTCAAGCAACTCATCAATAATATCTCGCAAATAAAGCGCGTCCTCATTTGAATTTCTTGCTTCATACTTCTCGTGCAACAAAACAAAGTCACCATTTACTAAACAGTAATAGTATATTCTTGGGGTATCGTTTTCTAACCGATCATTCTCATCATAAAAAGGAGTATAGACTAATTCAAATTCAACCCCTCTTATCGCGTTTATCTTTTCGCTTATATTATTAGGCAATTCAATTTTAGCTAAAACAGGGACTTTTTCATCATGCAAAATATTATTTGCATTTGAGATAATATCACTGGAGTAATTATGCTCGTAAACATGTTCATAAAAGAAGCCAAAGCTGTCAATTAATTTAACTATGCCTTCGTCACTTATAAGGTACGAATAATCATAAACCACAAATCCTTCAGGAACAATATACCTTCTAATTAAAATCACTTCAGACAAGTCGCCCACCGGATTTTTAGGTTCTGTCTTTATTACAGGCTTTCTCACCGTTATTCTACACCTTGCGGTAACGCCGTCTACCCTTGCAGTTATTACAGCTCTGCCTGCGGACACGGCTTTAATTTGTCCTTGGCGATTGACTAAAACCACGTTTTTATCACTTGTAGTCCATGTTATAGGCTTTTTGGAATTAGTTTGCGCCCTTATTTGTCGCACGTCACCCACTGAAATTGTGCCGCTTGTTCTGTTAAGTCTAAGCCTTGTTTGCGATGAAACAGGCAGAGCAAACAGATTTAAAGCAAAAACAGCGGCTAAAAATAATGTTGCTATATAAAGATTTTTCATATAGTCCTCCTTATTGCAAAATCAAAAATATCAATAGGTGCTCTTATCGTTACGCCTGTTCCTCCACCGTGCGTACCGGTTCGCAGATGTATATGTTATAATTCTAAGAAACATGAGCATAATTAATTTACCTCTTCAATAACTGTCAACTATCAATTGTCAACCGTCAACTGTCGTCACGCCGTAACATTAAACCCGGCTCTCTTTTCTAAAATTTGAGGGAATACTTCAGTTAGGTTGCGCGGTTTTATGAGTGGGCCGGTGGTGAAACTTTTCGTAACATAACCGGTGGAGGCGATTACTCTCCCTACTTTTGAAACGAGGGGTTCAATCTGTTCCGAAAAGCCTTCGGGGTGCAATAACGCAATATTAACGGCTTCCCCCATTGAACGCAGGTCAATCTCAAACCGCCCGACAGTCTCAACGTCAAAGGTAAGAAAAAGGTGATAACCACGCTTGACGTTTCCGAAATTATCGTGCTGGCTGTCTTCATCGTTGCTGACCCAAAGCTCACCAAAAGCGCGTGTATCGGCAAACTCAACAGGAATTATATAGTGAGAGAGCGGCGTAAACACGCCGGGCGCGTTTATAAGACTTTGAAGCAAATTTGAGGCATTGTAATTGTTGATGGTTTTCATCGCGGGATGGTCTATGTTTTTTTGCACAAAATTTATAAGTTCTTCAAGTGGCGATTTTTTAACTTGTGTCTCAAAACCGTCCGGCTTATCTAATAAAGGCAGCTCATTTTTGTCCGCCATATTGTTGATGATTTCGAGAAAATATTCATAAATATCTTGCCGCGCCGAAACCTCGGGCATAGCTCTTAAAACATCGTTTAGGTAAAGAATAACCGTGTTAATGCTGTCTAATTGCTTAATTTGTTCGTCTATTTTTTCGTTAAGCGCGGGAGAATGATACGGTTCCATCATTCCGATTAAGATGTCGGCAATCGCACTTTTGCCGTCGCTTTTGCCTAAAAGATAACTTCTTACAGCGGTTTGCGCCTTCTCTGTGTCAAACTCAAAAAGAGTGGCGACATCGGGTTTTTGACTGCCGCTTTCGGGCTTGCTAACTACGTCTTGCGTTTCTGCTTGCTGTGGTTTTTGCAAAGCATCTGTTACCTTGTGCCAAAACTCTGCCGCGGCATTTTCTTTTATTTGCGCTGAAGACAATTCCTGCCCCTGTGCAGAATTAACACCCTGATTGAGCGTTTCCTGGGCGTTTTGGTTGGAATGTGTTTGTGCTTCTTGCGCCGGCGCGGATTGTGTTTGCGAACTCTGCTGTGGAGGAGATTGTGCTTCTTGAGTCGCCGCATTTTGCACTTGCGCTTCTTGCCCTGTGGGGGTTTGTGCTTGTGCTTCTTGACCTGTAGCAGTTTGCACTTGTGCGTTTTGTCCCGTGGCGGCTTGCGTTTCTTGCCCTGTGGCAGTTTGCGCTTGTGCCTCTTGACCTGTAGCGGCTTGTGCTTGCGCTTCTTGCCCTGTGGGGGTTTGTGCTTGCGCTTCTTGACCTGTGGTGGTTTGTGTTTGCGCTTCTTGCCCTGTGGCAGCTTGTGCTTCTTGAGCCGTGGGGGTTTGCGCCTGTGCATTCTGTCCCGTAGTGGCTTGCCCTTCTTGCCCTGTGGCGGTTTGCACTTGCGCTTCTTGTCCCGTGGCGGCTTGCCCTGTGGGGGTTTGCGCTTGCGCATTTTGAGGGACGACAGATTGGGAAGTTCCCTCTTTAGGTGTGGAGCTCTCCTTGTTCGGCAATAAGAAGTTCAAGAATTTCTCAAATTCATCAGCAAGAGCTTGTTTGACAGACTGCCCCGGAATGTGCGATATAAGAGAGCCGAAATGTTCAAGCAACATCTTTTGATTGGTATTATATCTTGACATATTATGAACTATAAGGGGAATGAGTACCTGCGTGCGTTCGTTGCTTAACAGGCTTTCAGACACGTTTTTTAACAGGTAAAGCGTTTCTCCTTTAAGATTTTCAACATTTTTTTCTGCCCCTTTTTCTCCCCACTGATTACAAAGTTGTTGCAAATCTTCAGAAAGCCCTTTGTTAGGAGCAAAATAACCCGACAAAAATCTTAAGTTAGATGACAGTGCTTTTAATATATCATCGCGGCTTTGCGAAAAATTAATCGCCTTTAATATATTTCCGATTGCGTTTTCGAGGTCTTGCGCGCCGTAGCCCTTTGCCCCTGCCGCTATTTCTCTCAGCAAGTCGAAGAAGCCATTACCCGAAAACATTGTGTTGTCGCGCTCTTGCGCCATTATTTCTTGAACTAAATCTTGCGGCGAGATAAATAAAGACTTCATAAGCTCATTAAGCTCACCGTGCAATTCGGTATAACCGTTGATTTTAGCAACGGTGAGCAAATCGCTGTTCACAATTTGTTTAAGTGACTCAACGGCAAGTGTGGGATTTTTTGCTATTTTTACTGACATCTGCAAAAACTCTTTTTGCTCAGTCATCAAACTCGCTTGCCCTTGTGAGTGGCGGTCTGCTGTCTGCCCCACTGCTAATGGTTTTTGAATTTGTATTATGTCAAAGGGGCTACCGCCCTCTCCCTTTTGAGGAAGATTGCCTGAAGTATAGCCCTTTTGCCCACCCGCCGGGCTGGAAATTTGAGGAATACCCGCCATGCAATCACCCCGATTTTTTCATTGTTTTAGCAAATACAAAACATTCTGTTGTTGCGCCGTTTTCTGTGAAAAGTTTACTTGCTTCTTTTAGCGTTGCCCCTGTTGTTGAAATGTCGTCAATAATTAAAACTTTCTTATCGGTAATATCAACTTTATTTACAAGCGAAAATACGCCTTTTAGGTTTTGGGCTCTTTGCTCTACGCTTAGCTCTTTTTGAGAGGTTTCATAATCTTTGACGTTCAAAAGTTGCGCCAACGGTATTCCCGAAAGTCGCGATATGTCGCGCGCCAACATCCTTGAAAGACAATATCCTCTTGCCCTGACAGCTGATTTTCGGCTTGTAATAAAGGTTATAACATCCGGTTTAGACATTCCACCAACAATAATTTTGTCATACATAAACTTTGCCATCATTGCAACGGCGTAACCATTGGCAGAATATTTAGCATCTAAAACCAAATTTCTTATCGCGCCGTCATATTCATAACAAGCCTCTGCGCCCTCGAAAACATTTTCTTTGAGTTGAGCGGCGCACTGAACGCAAAAATACAGCTTATAATGAATCACCTCACCACAAACAGCACAGCGATTAGGGTAAACTATGCTGAGCAAAAAACGCTCTAAATTATAAATATCCATGTTCATATTAATGGTCTGAGTAGTGCCCTAAACACTTATAAATCTCTATATGCCCTGCAAAAACCTTAAAGACAACGCGATTTTTCTCATCGGTTTCTTTGCTCCAATAACCTGCATAATTCCCTTTTAACGGTTCAGGGTGTCCAATTCCACCCTCGCCGTTTCTGAGGGTGTCTAAAATAATTGAAATCGTTTTCTTGAACAGTTTTTTATCATTACCCACGATTATTTCTAAAAACTCAGCCCATCCTTCCGGAGTAAACCGCAATTCTCTCTTCATTTGTTCACATAATCCCTTTCAAACTCTTCAAAAGGCATAACTATAAACTTGCCCTGCTTTGAATGTTCTATGCTGGCTGACAACACACGTTCGTAATCATCTTGAACATCATCAGCATCGGGGACGAAAGGCAGTGCGGCGTTTTTTACCGTTGCGTGAGCAAACATGTTTACGGCAGAAGAAACGCTCAGCCCCATGTTTTTACAGACTCTCTCGAATTTTGGTTTAATATCGTCGTCAATAAGAATACTAATTTGTTTCGCCATTACTATCTTCACCCTTTCTCTAACTATTCGTCCTAAACAACACCACATCGCCGTCTTGCACGATATATTCTTTTCCTTCTAATCTTACCAATCCCTTTTCTTTCGCCGCTGTCATTGAACCGCTTGCGATTAACTCTTCGTATGCTATGACTTCGGCGCGGATAAACCCTTTTTCAAAATCTGAATGGATTTTCCCTGCGGCGGCGGGTGCCTTAGTGCCGCTTTTGATAGTCCACGCTCTTACCTCAGGCTTGCCTGCCGTCAGAAAAGAAATAAGCCCCAATTTCGCATAACCCTGCTTGATAATCCGCGAAAGCCCACTCTCCGAAAGATTAAGCTCACTCAAAAACAGTTGCTTGTCGTGGGCATCCATATCCGCAATTTCTTCTTCAATAGCGGCGCAAATCGGGAAAACACTGCTGTTCTCTTGTGTCGCCATGCTTGTTACCGCCGCTAATTCTTTATTGAGAGCCACGCCGCCGATAAAGTCTTTTTCGTTTAAGTTAGCCGCATAAATTACCGGCTTATTCGACAACAGCGGAACTTCAGCGAGAAAGTCCTTCTCAACTTCATCAAAGCCAAAAGAACGCGCACTCTTTCCGTTTTCAAGGTGGTTTAGCAATCTTTCAATGAAATCAAGCTCTTTTTGATAAGATTTATCGCCTTTAAGTGCCTTTTTGAGTTTATCGACACGGCGCGCGAGTATTTCAAGGTCGGATAAAATTAACTCTAAGTTAATTGTTTCAATGTCTCTCAACGCGTTAACATCGCCGTCAACGTGAATAACGTTGGGGTCTTGAAAACAGCGCACAACATGAATAATTGCATCAACCTCGCGAATATTTGACAAAAATTTATTACCGAGACCCTCGCCTTTAGATGCCCCTTTCACCAACCCGGCTATATCAACAAACTCAAGTGTTGCCGCCGTGATTTTTTCGGGCGAGTAAAGAAGTGCTAATTTTTCCAACCGCTCATCGGGAACACTGACTATTCCCAAATTAGGCTCAATTGTACAAAACGGGTAGTTAGCCGATTGCGCCCCCGCATTAGTTAATGCGTTAAACAACGTACTCTTACCGACATTCGGCAATCCCACCATTCCAAGTTTCATATTTTTAGATATGCCCTTTCCACACAAATTCGCTGTTTTCCCATAATTTCTTCATCTTCACCGAGTCGCCGCGGCGGATATAGACTTTTTCTCCGTTAGACATGATAAAGTCGCGCTCAACCTCGACAACGTGCTGTAAATTCACAATATTTGAGCGGTGACAACGCACAAAACACGGTGAGTTAAGCATGATTTCTAATTCTTCCATGCTCATGAAAACGCTTAGCTTTTCGCCCCCGACTAAATAAATATGGCACTGCTTATCAATCACCCTGGCGAACAAAAGATTCTCGAACGGAATGTCGCGCCTTTTCTTGTTATGAATAACCGCTAAAAATTTATTTTGCACCGATTTCCTCCATAAAGTAGGTTGACTCCATATCGGCAACGCTGAGTGCAAAGGCTAAAGGGTAACGTTCGAGCGCGTTTCCTATTGTATTTTTGTCTTCAATTCCCGAAAAGCCCATATGCCACCTTATTGCCATTGACTCCTCACGGGTGAGTCTCATAAAACCGCTTAACATATAGACCGATTTTTCGCCATGCCCATACGGCAAAGAGTCCTCATATCTGTAATAGGGGACTTTTTCCCACACCCCTTGCTCATTTTTGACATTGCGGGTGTCTTTTTTATAGCTGTCAATCTTGCAAACATCGTGTAAGAGCGCGACTAAAGCAATTGTCTCGTCAGAATAAGACAGACGATAAAGCTCGCGGCAACGCTCTCTTTCAAGATAATTTTTAAGACAATGATAGACATTAATAGAATGTTGAGCCAAGCCACCCTCAAAACTGTTGTGGTAGCGGCTACTTGCGGGGGCTTGAAAGAAGTCGCTTCTCTCAAGATATGAAAGCAACTGAACATGCCCCTCACGCGTTATATTTTCTTGATAAATCTGTGTAAACTCTTTTTTAATTGTAAGCATAATCATTTTAATAATTTACTGTCAAGTCTGAAAAATAGACCTGCTCTTCGGTTCGTGCCGCCGAAAAGTTTCTGACGGACGTGATTTTTTGAACAAGCCAATCAATATTGAGTGACTGCTCTCTGCTTAACCGCGCCCCCTTCTCGACCCTTATAATTCCGGCATTGTCGCGGATTTCGCCCCTGAATACATCTGAGGTTTCGCTGAATATTAAATCGAAAAGTGTTTCGGTGATTTCCTGAGTTCCCGATTTAACTAAGTTTTGGTTCAACGCACTTAAGCCTGCGGCGTTTGAAGACAATCCGCCCATATTTCTTTCACCGTTAAAGTTTCTGTATAGAGCGCGGCTGACTCTCTGGTTCATATAAAGAGTCGCGTCCATGTGAAAGCCGACAAGATGTGTGTTGGGGGCAATGTCTTGTATCCGGTTAGAAAAGCCGATGTTTTTAACACCGAGAGACTCCGCATATCTTATGCCGTATTCTGTCGCTTGATAGAAAAAGATTACATCGTGGCCGCTTTGAACAAGGTCGTCAACAGCTCTTCTTGTGTCATCATAAGAATCGGATAAAGCCCAATTGAGCTGAACGTCAACCCGTGAGTTCGGAAGCTCAAGAACACCCTGCGCAAACGCGCTTACAATTCCTTGTGCGTTATAAAAGTTGTTGTCGGCGACAATTCCCACTTTGTTGGTGTCGGTGTTAAAGGCGGCAATAAGCCCACTTATGTTCGCCGGTTGATATAACAGCGGTTGGAACGATGAGAGGTTGCGCCCTGTGTTGTTGCCGCCGAAATTGACGTAGTTTGTTTGGTCAAACTCGTTTCGCGCCACAATATTGACGGCTGTCGAAAAATGGTTTGATGCCGCCACAATCATGGTGCAACCTTCTCTTTTGAGCCGTTGAACTGCTTCTTCAAACTGTTGAACTAAAACATTTTCTATATAGCAAGTGCTCACTTGAAAGGTTCGCTCTATATCCTTTCTCGCTATTTCAAAGATGTTGTTCAGCGTGTTTCCGGTGACTGAGCCGCTGTAGATAAATCCGACTTTTACCGGAACGGGTTGGGTGGGGTCTCTCGTGGTCTCCATAGTCATAAGGTAGCCCGAATCATCTGAAACTATTCGAGACGATTCGCCAACCATTTCGGTGACATAGAGAATAGGCCCACCGTTTTGGTCGGTAAAGTTGGTTGTCTCACCGGCAAAGTTGGTATAAACAATCGGGACACCATTGGGGAGAGTCTGAATTTGAACAGCATTACCCTCGGCATCGGTATAAGGAATGTCGTTTCCGTCAGCATCTTTTTCAAAAACGACTGCTCCGTCCTCGCCGGTGGCAATCGGCGAACCGCCATCACCTTCACACGCCGTCAGAAAAAACGCCGCCGACAATACAAAAACCAAAAATATATTTCTCACAAGCCTTCTCCTTAACATAATAACAATAATATGCTCTATCATATATATATCGGCAGAAAAAATTAAAAACTTAAGCTAACACAAGCGGAAAAAATTGCCGTGCCTTATTTTTTTAAGTTTTTTAAGAATTTCTCTAAAACGTTTTCAAGATTAGGGCTTCCTATTTCGCTGAGATTGTATTCAACGCGAGTATTAGGCTTGTTGATTTTTATAACGCGGTTTAAGTCAATAGGTGTCGCGATTATAACAGAATCACAGTCAACTTTGTCTATTGTCGCGCTTAAATCGCTCATTTGTTCTTCCCCATAGCCCATGGCGGGCAATAGTGTGCCGATATTGGGATAGGTGGCGAATGTTTCAGCTAATTTGCCTACCGCGAAAGGTTTGGGGTTAACAAGCTCTGCCGCGCCGAAACGCCGCGCCGCGACAACACCTGCCCCGATTTTCATTTCCCCGTGGGTGAGTGTCGGGCCGTCTTCAATCACCAATACACGTTTGCCGCGAATTATATCGGGGTTTTCGGCGTTTATAGAAGATGCCGCATCAATTACAACCGCTCGTGGATTGACTTTTTCGATGTTTTCACGCACGGTTTGAATATTTTCAAAATCAGCACTGTCGATTTTGTTTATAACCACAGCATCCGCTAAGCGTAACGCGACTTCGCCCGGATAATACGCCAACTCATGCCCCGGGCGGTGGGGGTCAACAACGGTTACCATAAGGTCGGGTTTGAAGAAGGGGAAATCGTTGTTCCCGCCATCCCACAAAATAACGTCACAACCCGATGGGTCATTTTCTGCCGCACGCAAAATCGCTTCATAGTCAACGCCCGAATAAATCACATTACCTCTTGTTATATGCGGTTCATATTCTTCCATCTCCTCAATAGTGCAACTGTGTTTTTTAAGGTCATCAATTTCAGCGAACCGCTGAACCTTTTGCGCTTCAAGGTCGCCGTAAGGCATGGGGTGACGAACGGCAATTACTTTTAAACCGTTTGCCATCAAAATTTCCGCTATGCGGCGTGTGGTTTGGCTTTTTCCGCAACCTGTTCTGACTGCACCAACGGCAATAACCGGCTTTGTGCTTTTAATCATGGTGTTTTTATGCCCCAACAGCGCGAAGTCTGCCCCTGCAGCATTCACCTGCGCGCTTATATTCATCACAACGTTATACGGGACATCGCTGTAAGAAAAAACGCACTCATCGGCATCAAGCTCTTTAATCAGCCGTTCAAGCTCTTTTTGGTCGTAAATGGGTATTCCGTTTGGGTATAATTTTCCGCTGAGCGAGGCGGGATATTTACGCCCGGCAATATCCGGTATTTGTGCCGCTGTAAAAGCCACTACCTCAAAATTCGTGTTGTCCCTATAATAAGTGTTGAAATTGTGGAAATCTCTTCCTGCCGCCCCTATAATAATCACTTTTCTGCTTGCCATAATATTATCCTCCTTTTATATAAATTATTTATTCCCGCTTTCTTTGGGAATGACATCGTGCGCCCCACCCTCAACTATACTGGTGGAAGAGACTAAGGTGATGTTAGCGTTCTTCTGTAATTCAGCAATCGTCAGACAACCGCAATTACACATAGTAGAGCGCACTTTTGACAGTGAACTGTTAACATTGTCTTTCAGTCGCCCGGCATAAGGGACATAGCTGTCAACCCCTTCTTCAAACGAAAGCCCCGAATCGCCGCCCATATCATAACGTTGCCAGTTTCTTGCGCGGTTTGAGCCTTCGCCCCAATATTCTTTGACATAATTGCCGTTTACCATAAATTTGTTCGATGGTGACTCGTCAAAGCGTGAGAAATATCTGCCCAACATTAAAAAATCAGCTCCCATAGCAAGTGCTAAGGTCATATGATAGTCGTGGACAATTCCCCCGTCAGAACAAATCGGAATGTACACTCCGGTCTGTTCAAAGTATTTATCGCGCTCAGCGGCAACTTCAATGACGGCGGTCGCTTGTCCTCTGCCTATTCCTTTTTGCTCTCTTGTAATGCAAATTGAGCCGCCGCCTATGCCGACTTTGATAAAATCAGCCCCAGCATCTGCCAAAAAGCGGAACCCGTTTTTGTCAACAACGTTACCGGCACCGATTTTTACGCTGTCGCCGTAGTTTTCGCGAATCCACTTAATAGTCAGCTCTTGCCACTGTGAATAGCCCTCTGAACTGTCAATGCACAAAACGTCCGCGCCTGCCTTCAAAAGGGCGGGAACCCTTTCTTTATAATCGCGTGTGTTAATGCCCGCGCCGACTAAGTATCGTTTGTCGCTGTCCATGAGTGACCTTACGTTTTCTTTATGTTGTTCGTAGTCTTTTCTGAATACGAAATATTTCAACGCGCCGTTATCGTCAACAATGGGAAGTGAGTTTAGCTTATGTTCCCAAATAATATCGTTCGCTTCTTTGAGTGAGGTGGTTGACGGCGCGGTAATCAGTGTTTCAATGGGTGTCATAAAATCTTTGACTTTTGTGTCAAGCCCCATTCGAGAAATGCGATAATCGCGCCCCGTGACGATTCCCAACAGCTTTGCACAGGGTGTCCCATCGGCTGTCACCGCCATAGTTGAATGCCCTGTTTTTTCTTTGAGGGCGACAACGTCACCAAGGCTCATCTCGGGGCTTAAGTTCGAGTCGCTGGTGACATAGCCCGACTTATAGCCTTTTACCCGTGACACCATATCTGATTGCGACTCAACGCTTTGTGAGGCGTAGATGAAAGAAAGCCCACCCTCTTTTGCCAACGCCACCGCCATTATATCGTCTGAAACCGACTGCATTATTGCCGATACTAAGGGAATGGCAAGGCTTATTGGGGTCTGTTCACCCTTTTTAAACTTAACCAAAGGCGTTTCAAGCGAAACGTTCGCGGGGACACTATCACAAGAGGAATACCCCGGGATAATTAGGTATTCCCCAAAAGTATGGGAAACCGATTCTAAAATAACTGCCATATTTTCATACACGCCCTTTCTTTATATACATGTTCTAAGTATACACTATTTTGTCATTTTGTGTCAAGCAAAAATAAAATTTATTTTGGTTGCTTTTTATAATTTTTTGTGCTATAATAAAATTACATGTTAAATAATAACAAATCACTAACAAAATAAGGAGTTCTTAAAATGACGGCTTTATGTGTCCCCGTTGTCATCGATGATTTGCAGACAGGAATAATCCTGAACTGCCGTATCTACTCAAGCCCGAGGAGCGATGACCTCTATTTTATCTGTGAAAACGCCACGATTACCAACGACATGAAAAGGCGGTTGAAAAGGATTGTCTATCCCGACGACAGGGTGTTCATTCCTCAAAAATATCTCGAAACATTAACCGCCGCACAATATCGCGGCCCTATTGCCATGCCCCCACCGCTCTTGAAAGAAACATGGTCGCCCCAAGAACAAGTCGAGAAAAAACAGCCGGGTGGTTTACCCGGAATGTCAATTCCGGCTACCGCGAAAAAAGCGACTAAAACTCTTGAAGAGACAGCACTTCAATATCGCACTTCTAAATATAAGGCATCAGCCATGCTTGACGAATTGGCGGCAAATAATTTTAAAGTCGATGAAAAGCAAACCGAAGACATAGCTCAAATGGTTCAACAACAACTTGAAGAGAGTGATGTCTCGTTTGTCATGCACAACATAAACAGCATGCGAAATGTTGACGAATATCTCTATACCCACAGCCTTAACGTCGCAATGCTTAACGGTTTAATGGCAAACTGGCTTAAATTCGATAAAGAAAAACGCGACGAGTTAGTCAAAGTCGGGCTTTTGCACGATATCGGCAAACTAAAAATTTCACCCGACATATTAAACAAACCCGGCAAACTGACACCGCAAGAGTTTGAAGAAATCAAAAAGCACCCGTTTTATTCATTTGAGATGTTGTTGAACTCCGGGCAGAAAAACGAGGCGATTTTAAAAGGAATTGTTCAACACCACGAAAAACTCAACGGGAGCGGTTATCCTTGTGGGCTTAACGTCAACCAAATTTCAGAATATTCTAAAATCACCGCCATTTCGGATATATATGATGCGATGGTGGCAAGAAGGGTTTATAAAGATGCCCACTCGCCCTTTGAAATATTAGACAGCTTTGCTAAAGGGGTATATTCAGAGCTTGACATGGGCTATGCAAAACTGTTTATAGACTGCATGATTCAAGAGCTTAAAGAAAAAAACGTGCTTTTATCAGACGGTTCTTCTGCAAAAGTCAAGTATATAACCAAAGATTTGCTTTTATATCCGATTGTGGCATCGGGCGACAGGGTAATCGAAACCTCGCCAGACATTCACATAGTTTCATTAATCAACGAAGAAGTCTCTCTCGATTCAATAATAAGCAATAAATGAGAATTTATGTGTGCGCAGTGCGTGATTTTGTCGATGAGACGATAAGAGAACCTGACTTGAAAAAGTTTAGAGGGCTTGTTACCGCCACAAGAAGAAAGCGGATAAGCAATTATATCAAACCGCAAGACAAGGCCCGTTGTTTGGTGAGCGGGCTTTTGTTAAGGCGGTTTTGCGGCGTTATTGATGACTCACAGCTTGAATATGGCGAAAAAGGGAAACCCTTTTTAAAAGCTCAAGACCCGGTTCAAGACCCAATTCAATTTAATCTTTCTCATTCGGGGGAATATGTTGTGCTACTCCTATCAACCGGCGGTGAAATCGGCATTGACATTGAGAAAGTAAAGCCATACTCAAAAGCCGTTGCCGAACGCTGTTTCACCCCGGCGGAGCTTGATTGGCTGAATCGCCAAAACACCGCATATTCATTCTACGAAATTTGGACGGCTAAAGAGAGCATAATGAAAGCCACCGGCTTAGGGTTTTCTCTACCCCCACGAGACTTTGAGGTGTTAGAGAACCCAATCCCGAAAATCGCCGAAAAAAATTGGCACTTAGAGCGAATACCCTTTGAAAACAAGAACTACATCATTTGTTGCGCAAGCGATGAACAATTTACGATTGACAGTTTGCAATTGACAACCGTCAGTCAATTACTTTAATTTCAGCATAATGTTCAACAGGAAAGTTTTCATTATAGCAAATGTCGTCAAAGATTGGGGGGAGTTTTTCTTTGAAGGCTAAGAGCAGAGGAATTGAAACCTGTTGCATTTGCGGATGGGCTTCTTTCGGGCAACGCAATTTGAAGAAGTGTCGCCATTCCCTAAGATTAAAGGTGACTGCTATTTCGGTTTTCAGCGAGTTTGGAAGAACTGCTCTTGCTTCTTGCGGTGTGCCGTTCGCGGTGAGGTTTATGTATCCTTCTTGTGCTGACAAGCAAGTTTTTTTCCATATTTCATATTTTTCGGGCTTGTCTAAATAAAAAAACGGCTCAATCACAGTGATTTCGTTTGAAAATTTGTCCGCCGAATAGTTGCAATATCTTGTTGACTCTTGGCTATAGCTTGCGATTCTGTGTCTCACCATTTCATGCGTAACACCCCTGTCGGCAACAAACCAAACGGTGATTTTCTCGTGTTCAATCACCGACTCGTGCCCTTTTTTAAGAATGTTTCGCAAGAAATCGACAGACGGCTCGCTGCCCATTCGCCCCTCTGATTTATAGCACAAGCGTGCTGCTCTCTCAATGGTTAACAGTTTTTTCGTTGAAACTTCATCGCGATTATAATACACATAGGGCTGTATGATTTTCATATAAAGACCTCCTCTTTTCACTACTGAAAGTATAGCAGACATTAATTAAAATGTCAATCTAAAAATTAATTTTAATTTTTTGTGGAAATTTTCGGGAATTTATGTTATACTATTATGAGAGTTCTAAAGAAAGGCCTATCTAAAAATATGAATAATATAATTAACCGTAAACAGATTGCAGATGGTATACATTTTAGTTTTATCAGCGACTCGCGCTATAAGGTTAACCGAATATCGGTTAATTTCTTCTCACAGCTTTCACCCGATGCCGGTGTGAACGCGCTTATTCCGCGGTTGCTTTCGTCTTCAAATCGAAGTTATCCCGAGAGAAAAGCTTTAAATGAGAAGAAGGCCTCGCTTTATTCTGCCAAAGTTGATTTTAACATAGGCAACATAGGCGATACACAACAGCTTGAACTTTTTGCGGTCTCAATCGACAATAAATACGCTTTGTCTGATGATGAGGATGTCACAGGTGAAGTTGTGGCTTTGTTGTCTGAGTGTATTTTCCACCCGGTTTTGAAGGACGGGCTGTTTCGGGCTGAACAGTTAGAAGAAGAAAAAAAGGCGTTGATTGAAACCATTGAGGCAGAGTTCAACGACAAAAGGGACTATGCGCGCAAGAGAATGTATGAAACTTTTTATGAGGGCGAACCCGCCGCGCTCAACTGTTTGGGAACTGTTGAGGCGGTAAAATCGGCGACGGCTAAGGCTGTTACCGATGCTTATTATGGGTTAATTGAGTCCGCTCCTATAGAAATTTTCGCGATTGGCTGTAACGACTTTAAAGAAATAAGCAAAAGGCTCAAAAAAGTGTTTGGCGCGCTCAAAAGAAGCGACATCAAACAAGTTCAAAGCCTGCCGGGGGTAATCAAAGACATTCCAACAGAAAAAATCGAGTGCTTTCCGGTTGAGCAAAACAAGATGGTGTTGGGGTATAAAACAAAGTCATCAAATTATTGCGCATGTTTAGTTATGGCTATGATTTTGGGTGGAACGCCTTCATCTAAGCTCTTCACAGTGGTCAGAGAAAAAATGTCGCTTTGTTATTATTGCTGGGCAGCTTACGGAAGGGACAAATGTTCTATGGTCATTGATTGCGGAGTCGATGGCGAAAACACACAAAAAGCTAAAGAAGCAATTTCAGCGCAACTAACGGCAATAGCGCAGGGCGAGTTCAGCGAAGAGGACATTATGAATGCAAAAATGTCAATCGCAAACACCTATAAATCATATAACGATTCCCCTGCCTCAATAGCCGGCTGGTATCTTGCCGGAATATATCGAAACGACATAAAAACGCCCGAAAATGCCCTGTGCGACTTTGAAAAGGTCACTAAAGAAGAAATAATGAAGCAGGCCGAACTAATGACGGCGGACACTGTTTATATCATAGAAAGGCATGTTTAAAAATGGGAAGAGAAATTATTAAAAGTTCACGGGTGAATGAGGAATATATACGAATAAAACATAAGAGCGGATTGTCTGTGTGCCTGTACCCTATGAAGGGCTTTAACTCGTCTTACGCGCTGTTCGGGGCTAAATACGGCTCGGTAGATACTACCTTCAAGACCGGCGACGACAGCGATTATGTCACTGTCCCTGCAGGAATTGCGCACTATCTTGAACACAAACTTTTTGAAAACGAAGGGGCACCTGCTTTTGACTTGTTCTCGAAAACGGGGGCGAATGCAAACGCTTTTACAAGCTTTGACAAGACAGCCTATTTGTTTTCTTGTTCACAAAAATTTGATGAAAACCTCGAAATATTACTAAAATTTGTTCAAGACCCTTATTTCACCGACGAAAACGTCGAGAAAGAAAGGGGAATAATAGAGCAGGAAATAAAAATGTATAACGATTCGCCCGATTGGCAAGTTCTGTTTAACGGGCTTAGCGCGCTTTATCATAACAATCCCGTTAAAATTGACATCGCCGGGACTATACAGAGCATAGCCCAAATAAACAAAGAGTTGCTCTATAAATGCTACAACACATTCTATAACCTCAACAATATGACACTGTGTATTGCCGGTAACATAGATGTTGACAAGACTTTGGAAATATGCGATAAAACCCTTAAATTCTCTGAGGACAAGGGGCTTTTGAGTAGCCATGTTCATGAGCCATACGAAATACGCGAAAAAGAAATTTCGGTTAAAATGTCATGTTCTATTCCGCTGTTCACGATAATGTTCAAACTCTTTGTCAAAGAGAGCGAGAGCCTTGAAAACAACATCTTTTACAGCATATTGTTTGAAATAATTTTCGGCGTTTCGGGCGATTTTTACAACACTCACTATAAATCGGGGTTAATCAACGACGCGTTCAGTGCAGGGGTGTTTAACGGCAGAGGATTTTTCGCCGGTGTTGTTCAAGGCGAATCAAGCACTCCCGAAGCGGTATACGAAAAAGTTAAAGAGACATTGTGTCGGGCTAAAGAAAAAGGCATATCAGAGCAAAGTTTTCTGAATATAAAAAAGAAAGTATACGGCAAACAACTGATGATGTTCGGCTCAGTCGAGGCGGTAGCCACAGCAATGCTCGAAGCGCAATTCTCAGAGCGAATTCTTTACGACACAATAGAAATAACAGCAAGAACAACGCTAAACGACATTAACAACGCACTAAGCAAACTTGATATAGAAAATTCAGTTATATCAATGGTGAAGCCAGTTGACAGTTGACAATTGACAGTTGAGAGTTGAGAGTGGAGAGTTGAGAGTTGAGAGTGGAGGGGAATATGGAATTTTTAGTGACTATAACATGGCACGATGATGAGAGGGTATGGATAGCACAATCCTCGAACGACAAGTATGCAATGACTACTGACCACAATTCGTTCGATGCCTTATTAGAGCGCGTAAAAGTAATTTTAGAGGATATCGCTCAAGTAGAGCTTGGCTATAAAGGGGCAATAAAATTGATGTTTAACGTAGAACAACGTATAGTTAACATGAACACAACGGTGATTGCATAATGGCTGATTATACAAGACAAGTTTTAAAGATTTTAAAGGACGAAGGATGTCACTTCTTAAGGCGCGCAAAGGGTTCTCATGATATGTGGTATAGTCCGATTACGAACAGACCGTTTGCAATTGTGCTTTCTATTGAGAACAGGCATACCGCAAACAAAATCCTGAAAGATGCCGGTGTTTGCAAGAAAGTGTAGGGAGGATAAATAGCATGGACACAATAAGTTTTCCCAATCTTTTTGGGGGTGAGGTTAATGTTGACCGGGTGGCGTTTTCTATTTTCGGGTTAAACATATATTGGTATGGGCTTCTTATAACAACCGGAATGGTTTGCGCCTTTCTTTATGTGTTGCGCCGTGTTAAAAGCTTTGGGCTTGAATCAAATAAATTCTTTGACGTGGTTTTTGTGGGCGGTATCGCCGGCATTATAGGGGCGCGGTTGTTCTACGTTTTATTTTCAGATAAACACTTTACGTTAAGAGAAGCTGTTTTCGGAATACGTGACGGCGGGCTTGCTATTTACGGCGGAATTATTTTCAGCTTAGCGGCAGGGGTCATTTGCGCTAAAATTTTCAAGATTCGCGTGTTGCCCGTGCTTGACCTTGCAGGGCTTGGCTTTTTAATCGGGCAGTCGATTGGGCGTTGGGGCAATTTTTTTAATCAAGAGGCTTTCGGCGCAGTGACATCACCTAACTATATTTTTGGAATGACAGGGAACATAATCAGCCAAAACTCAATAGTAAAAGAAGCTCAAGCCGCTTTAGCCCCGGGAGAGACGGCTTTGGTTCACCCTTGTTTTCTCTATGAATCGCTGTGGTGCGCGTTGGGATTTTTGCTGTTACACTTTTACTCTAAAAAGAGAACGTTTGACGGCGAAATTTTTCTTCTCTATGTCGCCTGGTATGGCTTAGGTCGCTCTTTCATAGAGACACTGAGAATAGACAGCCTTTATGCAGGGCAACTCAAAATTTCACAGTTAATTGCCGTTATAACATCAGCTGCGGCAGTGGCGGTATTTATTTATTTTAAAAAAAATTCAAAAACCCCTTGACAAAACTTTGAAACCTGTGTATAATTATAAAAGTCAGCGGTTTATTCGCTGAGCAATACGCCCCTGTAGCTCAGTCGGTAGAGCAGAGGACTGAAAATCCTCGTGTCGTTGGTTCGATTCCGATCGGGGGCAGTTGACAATTGACAATTGACAGTTGACAATTGACGCTTGACAGTTATTTACGGCTGTCATTGCAGATTTAGCTCATCCGGTAGAGCGCCACCTTGCCAAGGTGGAGGTAGCGAGTTCGAGCCTCGTAATCTGCTTTCTATGAATATTGCCCGACACTTATTGGTGTCGGGCAGTGTAGCTATTATAATTTCAAATCCGTCGCCGCAAGGCGACTCCACAATTGTCAATTGTCAATTGTCAATTGTACATTGTCAATTGTCATTGGGGGTGTTATGCTATTTACGACTATTTAATTGTCGGTGCGGGGCTTTTTGGGGCGGTGTTTGCGCGTTTAGTCGCTGAACGCGGGAAAACTGCCCTTATAGTTGAACGCCGCCCTCATATCGGCGGTAATGTCTATACCGAGAATATAAGAGAAATCAACGTGCATAAATACGGGGCGCATATTTTCCACACTGACAATAAAACAGTGTGGGATTATATGAGTCGTTTTGCTGAGTTCAACCGATATACAAACAGCCCTGTTGCTAATTATAACGGTGAAATTTACAATCTGCCTTTTAATATGAATACGTTTTATAAAATGTGGGGGGTGACAACTCCTGCTGAAGCCAAGGCTGAAATTGAGCGCCAAAAACTCGAATATGGGGTTGACATTCCACAAAATTTAGAAGAGCAAGCAATCAGCCTTGTGGGACATGACATTTACCTAAAATTAATTAAAAATTATACTCAAAAGCAATGGGGAAGAGCTTGCCGCGACTTACCCGCGTTTATAATAAAGCGGTTGCCTGTGCGATTTTCATACGATAACAACTATTTCAACGACCGATATCAGGGAATTCCGATTGGCGGCTACACCGCTTTGGTTGAGAAAATCTTGCGCCACGACAACATTGAGCTTAAAATAGGCGTTGATTATCTTAAAGACAAAACTTCACTCAGTGCCTGCGCCCTTAAAATCGTATATACAGGCGCGATTGATGAATATTTCGGTTATTCTTTAGGGCCGCTTGAATACAGAAGCGTTCGCTTTGAAACCGAAATTTTAGACACCGACAACTATCAAGGCAACGCTGTGGTTAATTACACCGATGCCGCCACTCCTTACACAAGAATAATTGAACACAAACATTTTGAATTCGGCGAGCAGCCCGTGAGTGTTATTTCGCGCGAATATTCAGCCGAGTGGAAAATAGGAGAAGAGCCATATTATCCAATCAACAACGCCGAAAATCAATGTCTTTATGAAAAATATAAAGCACTTTCCGAAAACGAGAAAAACGTGATTTTTGGCGGCAGATTAGGGGAATATCGGTATTATGATATGGACAAAGTTGTAGAAAAGGCAATGCAAGTGGCAGAAATAGCGGAGGCAACGTGAAAAACATAAAAATCATGGTGGCAACACACAAGGCGTATCGTATGCCTAAAGATGAAATCTATCTGCCCGTTCATGTCGGCAGAGAAGGAAAAACAGGCATAGGCTTAGGCTTTTGCGGCGACAATTCGGGCGATAATATTTCGCTCAAAAACCCCTATTTTTGCGAGTTAACCGCGCTTTATTGGGGTTGGAAGAACCTCAACGCCGACTATATCGGCTTAGCGCATTATCGTCGTCATTTTAAAAATTCTAAGCATAAAAGCAGCAATAGATGGCTAAACATTTTAAGCGGCGAACAAGCGCGGACGATTTTTAAAGATTATGACATAATAGTCCCTAACAAGCGCAGGTATTTCATAGAAACGAACTATTCCCATTACGTTCATGCTCACGAAAGAGCGGGAATTGATTTGTTGGTTGACATAATAAAACGCGAATACCCCACATATGAGCGCGCATGCGAAAGCGTACTCAAAAGAACCCACGCACATATGTTCAACATGTTTATAATGAAAAAAGACAGCTTCGATGCTTATTGCAGTTGGCTGTTTGAGATTTTATTTAAGATTGAAAAGCGCGTTGACACATCAAGCTACAACGAATACGAACGCCGTGTCTTCGGCTTCTTGTCAGAGCTGATGTTAGATATTTGGCTTGTTGCCAACAAAAAAAGCTATTACGAGTGCCCCGTAATGTTCATGGAACGTCAAAACTGGCTTATAAAGGGCGGGGCATTTTTGAGGAGGAAGGTTTTTGGGAAATGAGAATAAAAATAGCACAGCGGCGGTCGTTGTCACCTATAACAGAAAAGAGTTGCTTTTAAAATGCCTTAACTGCCTTGCAAACCAAAAAGAAAACTTTTGTGATATAATAATTGTTGATAATTCAAGTAGCGACGGAACCGAAGAAGCGGTTGGAGCGTTGCCCAACGTTGTCGAAAACAGCAGAATTATTTATTTTAATACCGGTGCGAATTTAGGGGGTGCGGGCGGCTTTAATTACGGCATACGAAAAGGAGCCGAATTAGGGTATGAGTATCTTTGGATTATGGACGATGATTGTATGGCGCGAGAAAACACGTTAGCCGAGTTTTTTAATGTAGATAAAAAACTGAATGACGATTACGGTTTTTTATCAAGCGTTGTGCTTTGGAAAGATGATTCTATTTGTGCTATGAATCAACAAAAAACAACATTTTTTAAGAAATACACCGATTTTGACAGTGAGTTAACAGAGGTTATTTTTGCCACATTTGTGTCGCTGTTTCTTCCTGTTAGGGTTGTACTTGAGGTGGGGCTCCCAATAAAAGAGTTTTTTATTTGGACTGATGATTGGGAATACACAAGAAGAATATCGAAGAAATTTAGATGTTACGCCGTGGGGAAAAGCATGGTTACCCACGAATCTGCATCTAATACAGGGGTAAGCATAGCGAAAGATAACAATCGGTTAGAACGCTATAAATACCTTTACAGAAATGAAATTTATCTCTACAGAAGCGAAGGGATAAGGGGTTTTTTCTATGAAATGTTAAGATTAACTAAACATATTACAAGCGTTTTGCTGAAATCAAAAGGCAATAAATTTCTTAAATGCAAAATAATAATAGGTAGCACAATGAAAGGGTTTGGCTTTAAACCTAATATCGAGTATGTGCAACGCCCTGAGTCAAGAAAGGCTTAGATTTGAAAATGGATAAAATTAAAATTCTTAATGTTGCGATGTTCCCTTTTTTAAATGGCGGGGTAGAATCTTATTTAATGAATGTGTGTGAAAACATTAACAAAGAAAAATTTCAATTTGATATCTTGGCAGGAGGCATAATTGACTATAAAAACAAAGAAAAGATTAAGCGTTTCGGTTGCGAGTCAATAGCTCTTAATTGCAAAGACAGGGATTTTTTTGGGGCGTACAAAAAATTTAAAGATTATATAAAAAGCCACAGATATGACGTTGTGGTTTTTCATGGTTGTAGTTTGATGAATATAATAATTTCTTTTTTAGCCTGCATACCAAAAGATAAAAAAAATAAAATTATTCTTCATTCACACATGGCTAAAAAGGTAACAGGTTTCAAGAAAATATTGAGATTTTTTTTGAGAATTATCATGAAAAAGATGGTTGACTATTATTTTGCTTGTTCAAAAGCTGCTGCTGAAACATTCTTCACAAAAAAAGAACTCATAAAAACAATTGTTATAAAAAACGCGATTAGTTTGAATAAATTTTCATTTAATCAAAACTCAAGAAGAGAGATTAGAGAAAGTTTAAATATAACCGATGAATTTTTAATGGGTCATATCGGAAGATTTGCGCCACAAAAAAATCACGTTTTTTTGCTTGACGTTTTTCTTGAAGTGCATAAAAAAGACAAAAACGCAAAACTTCTGCTCATAGGGCAGGGTGATTTGTCAGACAGTATAAAAAATAAGGTCAAACTCTTAAATCTTGAAAATAACGTTATTTTTATAAAGTCTACAACTGAGCCGTGGAAGTATTATCAAGCAATGGATGTATTTGTACTGCCTTCGTTGTTTGAAGGATTGGGCATCGTTCTGATTGAATCTCAAGCCGCCGGATTACCGACAATTTGTTCCGATGTTGTGCCAAAAGAAACAAACGTAACCGAAAACATACAATATATAAGTTTAGAGCAATCGCCTAAGGTATGGGCAGATAAAATTCTTGAAGTAAAGCGCGATTGCGACAGAACAAAAGCAGTTCAAAATGTTAAAAATGCAGGGTATGAAATTGTTGATGCAGTGAGAGAGCTTGAGAATTTTTATAAGAGTATAGAGTTGTCTTATTAAGAAGTCTAACGTTAGAATTGACTTTTGAAGGTGGGTGTGGTATAATGGAAGATAGTCAATAGTGAGAGGAGTTGATAAGTGTGGAATGTGTTCGTCAAACCATAAGCGGCAATGCCCTTAGAGGGGTTATTAATATTCCACCTACCCTGTATAATAAGAGGGTTGAGGTGATTGTATTGCCCTTAGAAGACATTGCAGAAGAAAAACCTAACTCTAATAAACGTCAACTTGGATTTTGGGACGGACCACCGTTACCCGATAGCTTTTTTGAACCGTTGCCGGAAGAGGAGTTACAAGCATGGGGAATGTAGGTTATCTTTTGGATACGTGTGCTTTTTTGTGGTCGGTTCAGAGAGATGTGAAACTTGGAGGAAATGCTCGTGCGTTAATCGAAGACGTGAAAACGCCTTTGTTTCTTTCCGCTGTAAGTGCTTATGAGATAATGTACAAACATCGCATAGGCAAACTCCCCGAATACGAAGATATAGCAAACGATTATTTTAGTTTTGTACAGAGACTTAATGTTGCTGAATTGCCAATAAATACCCGACACACCCATCTCGCAGGAAAGGCTAATTGGGAACATAGAGACCCATTCGACAGATTATTAGCGGCGCAGGCAAGCATCGAAAATTTAACCCTTATCACAAATGACCCTGCGTTTGAGACAATTCGGTGTATTAAGACATTGTGGTGAAAATTCAGAACCGTCAAAAGAATTATAAACAGCCTGCGAGTGATTGCGCCGGGGCTTTTGTTTTCCGTTGAATTTGTTGAGAGGAGATGTGAAGAAAATGACGACCAATCTTAGCGAATTTTTTATCAGAATAGAAAACAGGGGCATAGAAAAGGGTAGACAAGAGGGCAGACAAGAGGGCATACAAGAGGGTATGCAAAAGAGCCTTTCAGAAATAGCGCGCAAACTCATTGAAATGGGCTATCCGTTAGAGCAGGTAACCAAAGAAACAGGATTGT
>Ga0099364_10003747_pt1 | contig 23426 bp, 15 predicted proteins | sample TergutTh196P3_FD_73070 | JGI IMG/M metagenome (GOLD analysis project Ga0099364, IMG submission 73070) | Microcerotermes parvus P3 segment gut microbial communities from Pointe-Noire, Republic of the Congo - Th196 P3 | ecosystem: Host-associated > Arthropoda: Insects > Digestive system > Gut ...
CCTCATATCCAAAGGTAATACCTTGCTTATTAAACACCTCTCGCCGAAAGATCGGATTGTAAATCAGGTACGTTAATAGTCGGTACATGCTTCGCATATTTGTACTCGGCTCAAAAGCGCGGCGGAAAATCGAAGATGGATTGTTAAACGTTTTGCGGCACCAAAAAGCCGTTTCGGTCAGTTCATCAGCCGTCATGTTTTTAGGTACGAATGACGCATAATTGAAGCGGTATTCGGGATGGAGCCACCATTTTCCATCATACAAAAGCCGATCTTCGCTTTGCAGTTGTTCATATAATTTCGTGCCGGGGTAAGGATACAGGATATTATACGCCGCGAAGGTAAATTTATTACGCATCGCAAAATAACAAGTTTCGCGAATGCTCTCTAAGGTATCCGTATCATGCCCGACTGTAAATGCCGCCCAAGTCTGTAAGCCGTGGCGACGAAGCTCCTTGATGGCATATTCGTATCCGTCTGTAATAAACCGCTCATTCGTACTCTTGCTCATAGCTGCAACGCCGTCTGCCCCAATGGATTCAAAGCCGATAACATTACCCAAACAACCGCTGCGTACCATTAACTCCATCAACTCATTGTCATCAAGCATATCCATTGACGCTTGGCTCACCCAACGGACTTTTAACGGAATAAGAGCGCGGAAAAGCTCTTTTGCGGCGGTTTTATCTGCAACGATATTATCATCCACGAAGAAAAGGTTTTTTCGTTTCTGCGCTGTGATTTCCCGCACAACGCTGTCAATGTCACGGATATAGTGCTGTTTTTGGAAGTAGACACTTGACGCGCAAAAACTGCATTGATTCGTACACCCGCGCGAAAACTGCAATAATGAAATAGGAAGATACTTCTTGCCTTGAAGCAAATCACGGCGCGGCAGTATGCCGTTTTGCGGGTGTTTCGCCGGATGACAGGTATAGCGCGGCTGTAAAGACCCGCGCCGCAAATCTTCAATCAAGGTCGGCCATGTCAATTCGGCATCACCCAAAACAATGGTGTCCGCGTGCTCCTTCGCTTCGTCGGGCGCGAGGGTCACATGGATGCCGCCGAGAGCAACCGGTACACCACGCTTGCGGAATGCAGCCGCAATTTCATAACTCCGGCGCGCCGTAAAAATCTGGACGGATACTGCCGCAAGGTCGAAGGGCGTATCATATGGGATTTCTTCAAGCCTGTCATCGTAAATCGTCACATCAATATCCGGCGGCATCAATCCGGCGATAACGGTCAAGCCAAGGGGTTCCATCCGCGCTCCGTCGAGAAAAAGGCTGTCCCCTTTGCGGCCAATATTCGGGTAAATTAACGCTATTTTCATTCGCCCAGCCGCCTTCCTTGTTTTTGTCGGATTGAAATCCCGGATATAATATTCGCGAAAAGATACACCCCTAAATTGATACATCCTTTGATATTCACGCCGCGCAAACGAGCCATAATGCCGCAAAATGAATAGAAGGAGTACCGTGCTTTGCGGCAGGCTCCCGCAAGCTGCTCCGGGGTCATGCCAATAGGCTTAAATGTTGTGTCGCCGTAGCGATACTCCGAAGCAATCCACCATTTGTTATATAGCAAACGCCCCTCACGCTCCAATCGCGCATACAATTCTGTACCGGGCGTTGGAATTAGCGGATTAAAGTTAGCGATGGCGAAACGGTGTTTCCTTGCAAACGCCGCAAGTTCGAGAGCGGTTTCAGACGTATCGGCATCGTACCCGATAACAAACGTGCCGTAAATCATTAGTCCTGCCCGATGGATATTGTTGATTACCGTTATATAATCCGCCGACAAGTTCGCGTTTTTATTCATTTGCCGCAAACTGTCAGCGTTCAACGATTCAAAGCCTATAATGACAACCATACACCCGCTTCGGCGCAGACGGCACAGCAGCTCAAAATCCTTTGCCGCATCTATGCTGATTTGGCACACCCATCGGCGTTTTAACGATACCAACACAGATAGCAATCTGTCAAGCTGTGTTGGCTCGGAAAATAAATTGTCATCGGCGAAGAAAATCAGCTTGCGCGGGAGTTTTTTTATCGTTTCGGCAACCGCCGCTACCGGTCGTGTCCGAAGCATATTACCATATAAAGCATGAATAGAGCAAAAGTCACAGGAAAACTTGCATCCGCGTGAAAATTGAACAATCCACATATGATTATACTTCTTATCTTGAAATACCGAATAATCGTATTGAATATCTGCAAGCGCCGTGTTATTCGTGCTGATATACCGGGATTGCAAAGCGCCGGCGCGTAAATCTTTTATAACAGTTTTCCAAGTGTCTTCGGCTTCACCAACGATAACAGCATCGGCAAATTCACCGGCTTCATCAGGGCAGAGTGTCGCGTGTATGCCGCCGATAATAACGGGAATACCGCGCTTACGGAATTTTTCTGCGAGTATATAACCTCTGCGGGCGGTGAATGTGTCAATAGAAATAGCTGCCGCGCCAAATGAAACGTCAAAGGGTACAGGTTCTATATTTTCATCTATGAATGATAAAAGAACATCGGGCGGAGTCAGGGGTCTTAATATTGCAAACAGAAGCGGTGGCAGGGCATCCTTGGCCCGCACTCCAAAAAGGCTCGGTTTTATGATGCATATGTTCATAAATCAGCCACTCCCCGGTATGTCTGAATTGTCAGACATCACACCCGCATCGTATATCTTAAATTTCTTAGCGTATTTTCTGTAACCGAAATTTAGAAAGAAATAAAACCAACCAAACAGGAAAATTCGCGGATTCTGCCAATGCCAACGGCGGATAATACTACCAATGGAATAAGATTCCTGCCATGCTTTGTGTATACCGGCTTCAAGCTCCTCCTTGTTCATTTGCTTCGGGATAAACACACAATGTTCAACGTCGTATAAAGCCCAATCGCGTTCGGTAATACGACCTTCGGCTTCAAGTTCTTTATATAAATCAGTTTGCGGAAACGGCGTAAAAATCGCATAACGTGGTAAATCAATTTGTATTTCATTGGTAAGACGCACTGTGCGCTCAAAGACATCCGGCCCGTCCTCGTCCGCGCCGAAAGCAAAGCAACCCATGACCATAATGCCGTGTTTATGCAAAATATCCATGAGCGCTTTATAGTTAACCGGTTTGTTGATACCCTTTTGCATTTCCTTTTGGCTGGCTACGTTGACGGATTCAAAGCCGATTAAAAGACCTTTGCACCCGCTTTTTCTGAACAACTTAACGGTTTCTTCGTCCAGCGCGATGTCCGATGTTATAAGCCCGAACCACCACTTTTTTAGAGGGGTCATAGCACTCAGCAATTTACGGAAATAATCCATATCTGACGACAAATTCACATCCGGGAAAACAACACCTTTGCCACGCAGGGTTTTAATCTCGGCAATTACATCCTCGACCGGGCGCGTAATTACGCTTTTCCCGAACGCTGCCGGATACGCACAGAACGCGCGGTTCAAGTGGCAGCCGCGCACAGCTTCAACGGTGTTCAAAGTAATATATCGTTTTTTATTAAGCAGGTCACGTCTCGGAAGCGGGCGGTTTGCGATAGATTCACAGTTCTCAGAGCGGTAATATGGTTGTAAATTTCCTTGCCGAAAATCATACAGCAGACGCGGCCATGAATGGTCGCCTAAACCGATGACAACAGCGTCAGCATGAGTTTTCGCTTCATCGGGGCAGAGTGACGGATGCGGACCGCCGAGGACGACCGTTATACCGCGGCTCCGAAAATAATCGGCGTATCGGTACACCCGTGCGCTGGTTCCCGTGATGCAGGTAATGGCAATCAAGTCGGCTTCGAGGTCAAGCGGTATCGGTTCAGCAGTTTCATCGAAAATCTTTATATCCGCGTTCATTTCAGCAGGAACGAGCGCTGCTAATAACGCTAAAGTCATTGGAGCATAGTGCAGACTTTTAGCGAATAATCCATTGTATCGGTGCATAGCGCCGGCGGGACTGAGCAAGGCTATCTTCATATTTTCCCTCTTGTCATAACAACGATGCTATCGCCATCAAGAGATACATAACGACGATGATTCCGCACAATACTCGGCTTTTACCAAAATCCCCAAGCAGTAATCCGTCAACACCGCGAACTGCGTTGCGGTACGCCGGAACTGCCATGCAAGCAACGACAACCGCTGTTGCGCCGCCGGCAATTTGCATCAAATCCAGAAATCCGGCAACCGGCAAGAGCGCCAACAGGAAAGATGGAGTAGTGGCAACAAGCCACGGTAAAAATCGCCCGGAGCGGAAGTATTCTTTAGTCATATCGGACAGTTGAAGAGATATTGACCAAAATGTTCCGAGCATTGCCAACACAATAAACAGCGAACCCAGTATTCCGGTTATTCCGCCGAGTGCCGCCGCCCAACCGATTATTGCCACTTCGGTAACAGGGTTTGCGCTTATGAGTACGGAAAGGGCGACGACTATCGTAACGGTAAGATTTACTAATAAGCCAATGGCTACTGCGGTTTTTATGCGCTTTTTCTCGCCGCTCAATCCCGAAGCCGCTTGCGGTACAGCGAAAAGCGACGACAAGCTGAACATTGCCATGCCGTATACGACTAATAACGGCGTAGGTTCCCATTGCGCCGGAGAAAGCGATTGAAGCTCGGGTAACGCAAATGTACGCCATACAAAAAATAATAAAATAACAAGCATTACCGTCAATGCTACAGTTTCGTTGATAGCCACACGTTTTAGACCCAAGTAAATTACCGATGCGGCAAAAGCGAAAAAAATAATCGCTCCGATTATGACGGGGATTCCCAGCAAGTCTGCTAAAATATCACCTGCGCCGGTTATGTATGCCGCGAGATTGCATATCAGCGTCACCGCCATAAGCGCGTAAAATGCGCTTCGTAAAGAGGTTTTGTTTCGGAAAATATGTCTGGAGAAAACCGTCAACAGTTCGCTTGAGTAATCCGTGCGGATAGATAGTTCTGCAATCATTATATGTAGCAAGACTGATATAAAATAGGCAATCAACATAATAAAAACGGCAGGTAAAAATCCGGTTTCGGCGGCCAGATATGGTAACGCCATAACACCTCCGCCGATTCCTGCACCGGCAATTAAGCACACAGCTTCAATCATGTTCAGTTTCCGCATGAAGACCCTCTGTTTTTCAGAATGTAAATTATTATTTCGGGTTTTTCTTTTGTTCTTTTGCTGCTTTTGTCCTGCCATCAGGAGGCTTTGGGGTTCCCTTTGGGATAATCCATATATCACCAAGTTTTGTCGCGCAATCAAGCAAACCGTTTTCACATAACGATTGAATCCGGCGCACGGTTACGCCCCATAAAGCGGCAGCATCTTTTGTTGTCATCCAATCAATATTGTTTGTCATTTTAATAATCGCCCTTTAAAACTAACGTGAGGCTCCGCCCCACAACCCAGACGCCGAGCTCGAACCATAAATAGTTTTCAAAATACGACAGGTTATTTGTTCGGATGACAATATTATGCTACGTTTCGGCGAATTATGCAAGAGGAAAATTCAAACGCCATCGACCAATAAGTCAGTGGGTTGAACATTTAACAGTTTCGACATAATTTATCCCTGCGGGTAATACCCAACAAACGCTTGACAAAAGATAGTTTTTTCCTTTAGAATAATATGCATATGGATTGCATGCGCCATGGCTTGGACGAGAGCCGGGGTTTGCGTGGCGATTTAGTTAAATATCGTTTCGAGAGAAAGGTGGACGAGCCTCTTTCCGAAGCAGTGCGACAATCGAGCGGGCCTATGCTTATGCAGGGGCGCTTACGGCTGTATGTTTTTCAGCCGCAGAAATGTTGGACTATTTCGGTGGGGGCTTTTTGTCGCCCGGAGGTAGTATATGCACATTTTTTTACAGGGCCCGTTGGGAATTGGAAAAAGCACTGTTATACGAAAGGCGTTAGCAATTTTGAGCGAACCCTTGGCGATAGGCGGGTTTTTTACGTACAAACTCGACGACGACGGCATCTATATCTGCGCGACGGACGATCTTGACAGGAGCGGAGCGGCTTGCGTTGCGCGATTCGGAGATCGTGGTTCAAAGAACTTATATCCTGAGATTTTCGATACCGAGGGAGTCAGGCTGTTGCAGAGCGCCCGATCCGCCGACCTCATAATCATGGATGAACTGGGTTTTCTGGAAAGCAAGGCAGAACTCTTTAAACAGGAAGTGCTTGCATGCATTGACAGAGACACCCCCATTCTCGGCGTTTTGCGCGACATGGAAATCCCATGGCACAAACCGATAAAATCGCACCCCTCTGTCAAAATCATCAGAGTAACGGAAGAAAACCGCGACACCCTACCAGAACAAATCAGCGGAATAATTGAGCGTTGAAAGTTAGGAGTTAGGAGTTAGGAGTTAGGAGTTAGGAGTTAGGAGTTACCCTACTGGCTATTTATTGCAATTACAAACGTAATTGTTCAGGTGGTATTGCAAATCTCAAAGTTTCGTCGTTGGATCCGCTTCGCGACGCGGCAATCCAGAAAGAAATATGACAATCGGCGCACAAAGGACTGGATTGCTTCGCTACGGCTCGCAAAGACGGGGGTGCTGAACAGTTACTTACAAACAATATTTTCTGACCCCTGTCCCCTGTTACTTGTCACTTGTTACTTGTTACTTGTTATCTGTTACTTATAATCGGGAGTTGATTGTTTGAAAAGGCTGCTTATCATTGTCTTTTTAGTTTTTGCCGCGCTGGCCTTGACCGCTTGTTTTGAGCGGGAGGGGGACGCGCAGCCGCAGGATGACGCGCCTGATGTGCGGGTGGCGAATCATATTCCGTGGCCGATGTTTTCTGATGTCGATTTCGCCGCAAGCCCCTATAAGCATCTGAATAACGGCGGGGTCACGACCTCCGACATCATGCCGTATAACATCGACGCAATTACCGGCGCGACTGTGACTGTCGAAGGGCCGGCAGTGGCAAACAGCATCCCCCTGTCTATGCGCGAGATAGAAAACGCAAATGACGGACTGTTCAGGGGGGTATTTGAAGATGCCAAGGGCGCATTCATTTATGAAGGGCTCGACCTGCACTACCTCCTAAACGACATGACGAGAGGCGACAAAGGCATACTGCTGACGGAAAAAGCATATCGAGTGCAGCTCAAAGACAGAAACCGCATCATCATAGCGGATATCACTATCGCCGACATTGAAGCGGCGCACAGCAATGGGAGGCCGTATCTTCTGGCATATGGCATTGGGGCGCTTGACGGGCAGCTCGTCGCGCCGTTTGTGTTCGACGGGGCGAATCCCGGCACACATTCCGAGGGGTATATCCCAGAACTCGACAACGAAGGCGGATGCCTAAAGCTTGTCTATGACCCCGGCGGCGCCTATGCGGGAACATTTTCCGATGTGGCGTATATCTACATAGCCGAAGAATCTGAGCCGGGCTTCAAGCACACCACCGCAAGCGATCCCGTTTATTCCTCCAGCAGGTATGTGGACTACATCATAACATTTAGAGGGGGATCGCTTGGAGCGGAGATGAATTTCACCGTGGCGCAGCTTGAAGATTTGGTGCGGCTCGGCGGGGACGGAAAGCCTGCCGAAAACGGACTGGGGTTTTCCGACGCCTACAGTCTCGCCAATAACGCATACTGGTATGTCAACGAATTTGAAGGACTTGATTTATATAAGCTGCTCTTATATCTAGGCATGGACGATGCGGCGTCTATGGGCCGCGCGGACGCGCGCACGACGCTCATAAGCTTCATAGCCGACGACGGTTTCACTTCCCCTGAGAGTTTTTCGATCGACACATTGTCATATCCCGATATATTCGGCTATTATATGAAAAATGCGATAGATATGGACGACGGCAGTTATATCCCCACCAGCGCGGACTTGGTGCGAGAGGGGTATCCCGTGCTTCTGGCATACGGTGTTAACGGATATCCGTATACTATCAACAAATTTGACGACGGGTATCTATCCGGCCTGTCCAACAGCGGCGGGCCTATGCGCGTCGTGTTCGGCAAGACGCAGTACAATCATCCAAACGGTTCAAATCAGGTGCAGCTGCTGCGCGACGTCATAGTAGGTGCCGACGTACTATATAATACGCATAGGTACACGGATAATGGGGCACAGCGCGCGCTTGGCGGGAGCGAACTGCTCATAACCGTACACGGCGAGGATGGCGGCGTGATAATGGAAAGCGCCATGACCGTCGGAGACATCGAAGACATACTATACGGCGAGAATGTCAGCAACAGCGTCAGACGCACCGCGGGCGTCAAAAACCATTTCCAGCGCAAAACCCCGTCGGATTACGTAAGCGAAATCTATGAGGGTATAAGCCTTGAATATTTTCTGATGAACGTCGTCGGGCTTCAGGGAACAAACGGGACCGTTACATTTTATGGCGCGGGCGGCGATGAAGTGACGGTGAATCTCGACACGCTGTTTAGGCAAGGATATAATACGGAGCTCCGTCGCGACGGAATCGTTCCGATAATCGCTTTTGCAAAGAATGGGTCGCCTTTGGTCGCGGGGGAAAACTCTCCGGGATATGTGAAGAGCATCCCGCTCAATCCTTTCTCGGAGCATGAGCCGTCGGAATATGTCGTTGAAAACAGCGGCGGACCGCTTGCGATTTTCATACCGAGCTCAACACCTGACGACTGCGATGCGATTTCGCTCATGCAGGTAACTGCGATAGTGATTGACCTAGTACCCGACGCATACGCGCACATAAGCGCTCCATACAGCGCATATGCAAGCAACGGCATACGCTTCTTCGGAGAGGGTCTGGAAGATGAGGCCGTCTTCACGGTAGGCGATATAATAAGTATGCAGACAAGGGCAAAAACGCTTGATTACAGCATGGTTGACAATGGCGGCACATTGTTCGAGCGCCGTTATCGAGGCGTTTCGATATTCGACTTGTTCGTGGAAATCGGCATAAACTCAAACGCAGGCGATGTTTTCATCCACGACGCCGACGGCGGTATTCATCAGTTTTCTCTATCGTCGCTCAGACGCAGGGACTACCAAAACTATATTTCGCCCGAAAAAGAACCGCTTATGGCTATGCTTGCCTACGGGTCGGGAATCGTCGGGGAAAATTCGATGCTGGGACTGCCCCTTGTGCCGACAGAGACCTCCGATGGCTACGACGCCGCTTATCAAAACTACGGCGGTCCGCTAATGCTCATTATGCCGCAGGAATCTATCGACGGCGCCAACTATCGGCTATGTGTCAGCAATATAGTGGCAATCGAGGTCACCGCCAACGAAATAGATTCATGGGGGCATATGCTCAGCGATATCTATTATGAGTTCCTGGACTTCGAACTGGTCTTCACGATACGAAACGACGATCATGAATGGAGCTATGCGTTCACGGTCGGACAACTGGAGAGCATGGCGGACATCATCGTCAGGGACACATACTCCGTCCTCGACATAGGCGAGTGCGAGGGTGTCGATATATGGAAGCTCATTCGTAAGTTTGCATCAGGCGTACCTGGGATAGACAACCCTATATCAATCACCGCTCTTGCGACAGACGGCTACATGAACGATCTTTTGAGCGTGTTTTATAAAGAAGGCTTTGAGCTTGGCGTCCTCGACGGAGAAGGAAACCGCAAACCGCTCATAATCGCCTACGCGATAAACGGTCTGCCGCTTGTCGATGTAGAGAGCCATGTGGGATACACAGGAATGGCGGGCAACGCAGGCGGTCCACTCAGAATCATAGCGGAGACAAACCAAGGCGCGTCCGTCAAATATGTAAACAGACTAACGGTGGTGATACCGGGGTCTGGCGGCATTGAGGAACACATCAATCACAGCAGAATTGATGAGCTGGGAGTTAGTTGAAAGTTGAGAATTGAGAGTTGAAAGGTGAAAGTTAGGAGTTAGGAGTTAGGAGTTAACGGTATCCTGATCCCTGACCCCTGTTACTTGTTACCTGTTACTTGTTACTTGTTACTTGTTACCTGTTACTTGTTACTTGTTAATCATAAATCTGCGGTTTGTCCGCAATAGGAGATAGAAATGAGAAGTCTAGTATTGTTGCTTTGTGTACTGCTTTTGCTTGCTGGGTGTGCGGGTGTTGCCGATGGTGATGTTATTGCCGACGGCGTGGAATCCGCTGATGTTGAGTTGGGTGATATTGCTGAACCTGTTTTCTCCGGGGCGGTTGTGACGGATGGGGCTAGGAATGTTCATCAGATACCTGAAAACAGGGAAACCGTGACCCTTGCATCCGCTTATGCTGTGGCTGTTCCGTTTATCACTGCATTGGAACTGTCTGACAGGGTGGTGGCGATTAATGTTAAATCGAGATTCTGGACGGATGCCGACGACGGCCTTGCCGCGGCGGGGACTGTCGGGCGCGGGGTTTTGGATTTGGAAGCGCTTGCAGAATTTGCGCCCGATGTGCTGATACATCGCGCCGACGATGCCGCAACTATCGAAGCTGTGACTGATAAGCTTGGCATCCCCGTTCTGGGCATCACCGCCGAGGATTTTGACGATATCATAGATACGCTTACAATGATGGGCGAGTACTTTGGGGTCGAGGAGCGCGCGCGCGAGGTCTGCGATTGGCTAAGAGGAAAGTTTGATATTATTGACGAAATAGTTGCGCGGATACCGCAGGATCAGCGCGTGACCGCAATCGTCATGGGCGGGGAACCTTATCGCGTCGCAGGCGGGGACATGCTTCAATCGTGGATGATTGAAAAGGCGGGCGGCATTAGCGCCGTGTCCAATCTATCCGACGACCGAACTTGGGCGGATATCGGCACGGAAACCGTATTTGAGATAGACCCCGATTTCATCTTCTGCACAAGCTCAACCGTGCTCAACTACAATGTCGAACATCTGCTCACGGATTCTACATGGAGCGCTATGGCTGCTGTGATAAGCGAAACCATCCATGTTATCCCCTCCGCGATCGATTCATGGGATATGCCCGGAATAAGCGCGGCACTGGCAACGATGTACATGCTGCATAAAATGTATCCCGATTATTTTTCAACTGAGCAATTGCAGCGGGAAATCGACGAATACTATATATTTATGTTCGGAAAAACCTTCGACCGCGCATATTTAGGATATAGCTTGGAGAGATAATGGACAATTCTGCTCAAAGAAAGAATATTACAAGCCGCCTGTTCCTGATTTTTATGATTCTCGCACTGTTGCTGATTGGCATGGTGCTTGCGGTGTGCATAGGAAAGTACTCGGTCACGCCTTGGGAAAGCCTTCGCGTTTTGTTTGGGCGAACATCGGATATACCCGCTATGACGGTGAATGTGATTATGGGCCTGCGCGTCCCTCGGGTGTTATCGAGCGTTTTAGTCGGAGCGGCGCTGTCGGTTTCTGGTGCGGTGTACCAAGGCGTTTTCAAAAACCCGCTCGTATCGCCCGATTACCTCGGAGTTACAGGGGGCGCCAGCATCGGGGCGGCGACAGGTATCCTGATGGCGATGGGAACTGCATATATTTCCCTGTTCGCGTTCATCGGCGGAATCATCGCAATGCTAATGACCATGAGCATCCCCGTGCTTCTGCGGAACAACGCAAATATCATGCTTGTCCTATCAGGCGTAATCGTGGGCGCGGCGATGTCGTCGATTCTCGGATTCATAAAATACATGGCTGATCCCGAAAGCCAGCTTGCCTCGATCATATATTGGACAATGGGCAGCTTCGGGTATGTGACGCTCAGAGAGTTTCTGATAATACTCCCGATTATCCTTGTGCCGCTTGTAATACTCTTTTTCATTTCCTACTGGATAGACGTCCTGTCAATGGGCGAGGATGATGCACGGACGCTCGGCGCGAATGTTCCTCTTGTTCGGGGGATATCCCTCGGCTGCGCCACGCTCCTCACTGCCGCCGCCGTTTGCATCGCGGGCACTATAGGTTGGGTCGGCCTCATCATCCCGCACATCGGCCGCCTTCTAATCGGTCCGTCGAATAAGTATCTCCTGCCGTTATCCGCTCTGATGGGCGGCATGTTCCTGCTGATGGTCGATACGGTTACGAGGACGATTAGCGTGACGGAAATGCCGGTCAGCATCCTGACGGGAGCGTTCGGGGTTCCGTTTTACTGCTGGTTGCTTTATAAGCAGAGGAAAACGCTGCTATGATATACGAAATAAACGATTTGAGTTTTTCCTATCCCGAATCCGAAAGGCAAGTGCTTGACAGAGTTAGCTTAAAAGTCGGCGAGGGCGAGATTGTATCCATCCTCGGGCGAAATGGGGCGGGGAAAAGCACGCTGCTGGGCTGTATGCTCGGATTGCTCAAACCGCAGTGCGGCGAAATCTTGCTGTCCGGCAAGGAGCTTATAAACATGAGCGAACGCGAGATCGCGACGATTGTCGGATATGTGCCGCAAACCCATGTGCCGTCGTTCGCGTTCAGCGTCCTTGATTTTGTAATGATGGGCTGCGCACCGCGCATAGGGCTGTTTTCAAAGCCCTCGAAGCGCGAACGCGAGGATTCATACACGGCGCTGATAGAGCTCGGCATCGAAGACCTCTCGGAAAGGCCCTACACCCAAATCAGCGGCGGAGAACGCCAGAAAGCGACGATTGCCAGAGCTATCGTGTCAAAGCCCCGCGCCGTGTGCTTCGACGAACCGACCGCACACTTGGACTATGGCAGCCAGCTCCTTGTGCTTCGGATAATCAAAGCCCTGTCCGACAAAGGCTACTCGGTGGTAATGACGACGCATAACCCCGACCATGCGTTGCTGCTCCAAGGAAAGGCCGTGCTTATATCCAACGACGGCACGCTCGTCTACGGCGAAGCGGAGAGCATCGTCACACAGGAGAACCTATCAAAGATATACGATGCCGATGTTCGGCTTGAGTATATAGAATCACTAGGCAGAAATGCCTGTGTGTATTCAAATTTATAAAAAGGTGGTTATTATGAAAAAGATTCTATCGATCCTGCTTGCCCTCGCATTAGTATTCGCCCTTGCCGCTTGCGGCGGCTCACCGTCAGCAGACCCGCCCGCGTCTTCGCCCGACACGCAGCAACCGTCCCCTCCGCCTGAAAGCCCGTCGGAAACGCCCTCCGCACCTCCGCCAAGCGACCCCGCTCCCGTGCCGCAGGGACCGGTCGCCGAGGAAGTCAGGGGAGTCACTATTCCCGCGTTTGAAGTCTTTGCCAACGGCGTTTCGGTTACACATGAGACAATGGCGGCATATCCTGTATACAGCGTGCAGGCTACATCCATTAACAGCGCCGGAACTGAGTCCACGGCGGTATACATTGGGTTCGCTATCGTAGACGTGCTTGCGGCTGCCGGTCTGACAGAAAACTATGTGTGGCTCGAAGCCACGGCAAGCGACGGCTACACTGTCACAGTCAAAGGCGATGCCGTACTCGCGGACACTACGCTTCTCGCCATGACAAGGGACGGTTCGCCCTACACGGACGCTCCTTGGCTTGCCCCGTGTACCGACACGGTTTCGGGCAATTACTTGAAAGGCGCGGTTTCGATCCTTGTAAACACGACAGACGGCTCGCCCGGTCTCTCGCACACGTTCGGCGACGGTTCGGGCGCATCGGACGGGCTTCCTGAAATCGCTGACAGAACCGACAGGGTTGAGTTTGAGCCCTATTCATTCCTTGTGAATGGCATCGAGGTCACAAATGAAACGCTTGAAGGGCTGCGTATTTTCAGAATCACTGCGCTCACAGTCAACAATGCCGGCGAAGAGCGCGAAAACACCTACACGGGATATCAGCTCGGCGAGGTGCTGGCAAGGCTCGGTCTGGATGATGCCACAACCGTCACGGCAGTGGCAACGGACGGCTATGAGGCGGAGTATGACTACGATGCCATAATAAGCCCGCACACCCTCGTCGCCATCGAGCGAGACAGAGAGCTGGGCGAAGACGGCACAATCTGGATTGCCCCATGCGCGGAAACAGGCGCCAGAAGCTACGCCAGAGATGTTGTGGAGTTGGTTACGGGATAAGGATCAACAGTTAGGAGTTGGGAGTTGGGAGTTAGGTACTAAGTTCCCAAGTTCGTACAAAAAAAGTCACAAATTTCGTCATTGCGGCCTCCGAGCCGCAATCCCCCGATGACCGCAGGGGATTGCGGGTCAAGCCCGCAATGACGTGACTGAGGTCTTTTCCAACTTATTTGGGGTAGGAGTTAGGAGTTACCCTACAGGCTATTTGTTGCAATTGCAAACAAGATTTCCTGACCCCTGATTCCTGACCCCTGACCCCTGTTACTTGTTACTTGTTACTTGTTACTTGAGAGCGTTAGGAGATGATTGTCATTAAGAAGCTGTTTTTTATAGTTGCCCTAGCGCTATTGTCAGTATTGGTTGCTTGCGCGGCTGGTACTGGGGTTGTTGATTCGGGACCGGCGGCGCTGCCTGCTTCCGAGCCTGATGGCGAGAGCATGTTTGGGGTGGACAAGAACATCAATATCGAAACGATTGACAGTTTCTTAGATAGGGACGACGTTGCGTATATTGATGTGAGGATGCTCTTTGACCCTGCCGCGTTTGGCGAGATTGGCGGAGAAGCTGACCTCACGCGCACGATTCGCGGGTTCAAGATAGTTCCCTACCCCTACATTGCGACCTTGGCAATGCTGCCTGTTCCAGGTGCATACGACGGGCCGCGCCTCTTTGAGATTGCATGGGGCGAAGACGGGCAAATCGCGTCGGTGACGGCGAACTATGTCGAATCTGATATCATAATGTCCGAGCTGTTTCCCAAAGACAAGGCAATCTTTTTGATGTGCGGGGGCGGAGGATATTCGGGGATGATGAAATCATTGCTGATATACCTTGGCTGGGACGGTGATTTAATCTACAACACCGGCGCGAACTGGAGCTATACCGGAGAAAACGCTCTGGAGCTGATAATCTATCCGGAGGACGCCCGTGATGAAAAAATCTTCGCAACATGGCGCGCTGATTATGCATACATCGAATTTTCGAAGCTACAAAGAATCGCGGAATAGGATTATGAGATTTTTTATTATTGTTCTGGTGTTGCTGATGGCGGGTTGCTCGCCTATGTCCGAATCGTCTTTCCCGCTTGAACCACCCGAACCGGAGGAAACTGCGCGGCGGTTTGCTGAGTTTGAGTATGCCCACTTCGCTTCAGGCGGCGTGACGGAAACGTATACGGCGGTGATTGCGTTCGAGCAGAGTGTATCGACATTCACGGCATATCAGGTGGTGTTCGTGTCCTGCACTTGCCGCGATGCGCTTGCCAACTACTTTTCCGTCTGCTATGTGGAAATTCTGAACACGAGGCCGACAGCGGACGAGGCGGCGATACGCTCCATTAGCTTCAGCAACAACATGGGGCTTTGGGGCGACAGCAACCCCAACTACTATATCCCCGAATATACGCAACAGTACATGGACGAGCATTTTGTTCAAATGCTCGTCCGCGCAACTAAGGCCGAATTTGACGCTTGGGAAGGTTATGGTTCGCAACTGGAGTGCATTGACGCGGATGCCGTGACAGGCGCCACAGTCTCAACCAGCAACATCACATCCATGCTGAGAAGCCTGTTTGAATACCATGCGGATAAGTATTACTCTTAATCCGTTAACTCTAGCTCCACCCAGTATTCGTAGTTGAAGTTCAGCCCGGGGACGGGTTTTTCCTTATATGCGGGAATGTGAGCGTTTGTCGCTTCCTGTATCGCCAGATAGTACCATGCGCTCGTGTCCATATTGTCCGGCCATGTGACCATATCGTCAACCAAAAGGTCGTCAACGGTTTCCGGAACACGCTCAAGTATCCTGTTGACAACGGCTATGAACTCCGCCCTGCTGAGATCTTGCTTCGGCCTGAACGTACCGCCGGCATATCCGCCCTCCATCCAACCGATCGATGTCACATAGTTGATTGCGGTCGCCGCCCAGTGGCCGGATACGTCGTCGAAGTGCAAATTGTTCACGGGCATAATATGCATTTGCCTTGCGAACCGCGCAACAATCACGGCAAGCTCCGCTCTGGTAATCATGTCGTTTGGCCTGAATGTGCCATCAGGGTATCCCGCCATTATTCCCATCTTTGACATTGCGGATATCGCGTCATTAAACCAATCTCCCGCGTTAACGTCGGGGTATGGGTTCTGCCTTGTTTCGCTTGTCTCGCGCGCTTCATCCGTCAGCAGCCTGTTAAACACCGTCGCGACTTCCGCGCGGGTCATGCTTTGCTGTGGCCTGACCGTGCCGTCGCGATACCCCACGATATATGCCAAATGCTCTGTTATGAACAAAGGATCATGCACAATGATACCGCCATCGTCGTCTCTTGCTTCAAAAAGGTTATAGAATGTCGGAACAGTGCCGCCAAAATATGAAACTGCGGCTGATAGCGCATTGTTTCTTTCAGTGACCCTCACAGTAACGGTAAACTCCCTGTGATCCGTTACCCAGTTATTTCCGTCGATGGATGTTTCAACCATTCTATAGGTATATGTCCCCGTCTGCCCGTAGACGATAGTTGTAAACTTGATGTTTCCGCCCGCGTCGTTTTTGCCGGTGGCGACGAGACCGTTATCAGCGTCATAAACGGCAAAGCTGAACTGGCCGGAAGTGAACTCCGCGCCGATGCCGAGTACGACTTTCCTTGCCTCAAGCACGACGGCTGTCGGAGAAACCGCCTCTGCACCTCCCGCGCCGCCGCCTGTTGTTTGGGTTCCCTTATGTACCGCTACGGCTCTCGGGGTCGTCATTACATAGTAGTTCCCGAAATGGACCACCTGAACGCTGATCGTCCCCTCGGTTGTTATGCTGTCGAGCGCTATCATCCAAGTATCCCCATCGCCGCTGAGAGAACCTTTCTCAGCAACTCCAGAGATTATTATATCGTCCGCCGTCAGGCCTTTAATCGGTTCGCTGAAGCTAATCGTGACGCCTATGGTGTCCGACATGTCGCTGACGCCGCCAACTTGCTCCGTAACGCTGAAGCTGACGGGTATCAGCGCTTTGAGCATAACATGATGATCCGTTTCATAGTATATGAATGAATCCTCCACTCTCGTGCCAACGCCGCTGTCATGCTTTTCATTGCCTTGGCCGTCTTCCCCGGTATATGCCCAGCGGTAGTAGTCGGCGTCGGGGCTGGCGCCCGCTCGGCTTATCGCGTGTCCGCCTTGGGCGACGATCGTGCCGCCTTGCAGCGTTAAATTGCCGTTGCCGCCGAGATGGAAGCCATAGCCCGTGCTATTGTCGTTGCCTTTTGCTGTGAGAACACCGTCGCCTTCAATCGTAACTTTTATATCGGTTGACTTAACACCGACCGATGTGCCTGTGATGGCAGTGGACTCGACCATATTTTCCCCGGTTAGGCTAAGCGTTGTGTTCCCGCCCACTATCGTGAGCGCTGTTCCCGCGCCGGTGGACCAAGAAAAGCCCGTGAGTTCCAAGCGTCCGGGGTATCCCTGCCATGTAACGCCCCGCGCGTGCTGTGGAATGGGATGATTGATGTTAAACGGCTCCAAAGCGTCCGTACCATCGAGGTTTTTATATAGGTTTCCCGTAACCGCATCGAATATTAGCCCGTAGTCGCGTATTACAGTGACTGCGCTGAGCGGGAAGAATCCCGTAGTTGAACCGTTGTTATACTCGATGCCGCTTCCGTCCTTGGGGGCAAAATACCACCGCAGAACATTCTCCTCGCTGACATCGGATGCTAAATCAAATCTTGTGCCTTGCTCATATAGTTTTCCGTCGGCCTGATCCCACACGGCGACCTGACCTCCTGCGCCGTCGGCGGGCTTGTTGTATGTGCCTGCGATGATTGCAGTCGATGCGCTTGTTCCATATGCGAATACAAATCCGCCGTTTACTGTGACGGTTCCCTTTGAGCTTATCGCGGCGCCCGTTTTTTGGACGGAAACCTGACCTCCTGCCCCGCCCCTGCCTTCGTCGGTCACCGTCACTGTGGAACCTGTGCCGAAGCTTTGAATCGCATATCCGGTGATCGACATGACAGAGCCGCCGCTCACGGTAACTTTTGAGTTCGTCGCGGTGTTATCGGCATTTATCGCGTTCCCATCGGTCGCTGAAACCGTGCCGCCGCTGACCGTGACACTGGAGTTTGCGCCTGTAACTCTGATTGCATAACCTGTTTCAGCGGAAACCACGCCGCCTGTCACAACTACCGAGGCATTTGCGACCGCAGGGATTACGCTTGGGGTCGTCGCGGTGCATATCGCGGTGCCTGATTCTGTCGCTATCACCGCGCCGCCGCTGACTGTGGCGGTTGAGTTCATGCCGACCAGATTTATCGCCCGCCCTGCCGCCGTTATGACTTCGCCTCCGCTGACAGCGACATTTCCTGTGGTTTGGATCGTGTAGCTGATATTTGTCGTCGCCGTGTTTTGCACCAACCCGCCGCTGACTATAACATTTGTCCCGTCGCCCGCGTTCATGTATATAGTTGGATTGGCATTGTTGGGGGCGGCATTTGACACAACACCGCCTCGGATTTCCGACACGGAGCCTGGACCTGTCGAATGGATGGCGCTGGATGTTCCCGCAGAGATCACGCCGCCATTGCTGACGATGATTGTAGTGTTGTTGGTTACGGTCGCCGTGCCAGCTCCGTCGTTGATTGCATATCCGCCCAAATCGGAGCAAACAGAACCGCCATTGACTAGTATAGTAGTATTTACATAGTTATTGTTGACTTGTATTGCAGCGTTCGTGTTGTCGCTCATGCTGATAACCGTGCCGCCTTGATTCACCTCGATAGTGGTGTCGCTTGCGTCAACGAGGATTGCGTAGCCCCCCCGTCCTGACAAAACCGAGCCGCCGCTATTCACCGCAACGCTCGTCTCGGCGCCGGTGATTCGTATGGCGCCACCGGTTCCCGAATTGACCAACGTGCAGTTCCCAACCTCGAACCTCCCGCTTCCGCTCAGTCCTATAATATAGGAGGAGTTTATATTGCCGGAAATATTCGACGATATGTCCGCCTGCCACCTCACCGTCACGCTCGGGTCGATGTTTAGGTTAAGCGTCGTATTGATCGAGGCCGAGCCGATTACTGTGACATCATACATATCGCCGTCTGCGATAAGTCCCGGTATGCTGTTTATTTGCGAAATCAGCAGCTCCGCTTCAGGCGCCGCCGTGGACTGCTTCTCATCCTTGTCCGATGTATCCTCTTCCCCGCTCTTTTCGTCCTCCGACGATTCTCCGTCCTCCGATGTCTCCGCATCCTCTGTCGGAGCGTCGCCCGTTGGCCCTTCTCCCTCCGGCGAAGATTCTTCAAGCGGCGTTGTGTCTTCCTCCGATTCCTCAGACGCCAGCGCAAACGGCGGCGCCACTGTGACAAACGGCATAATCATCATGATTATAAGCAGTATTGCTAACATTTTTTTCGCTTTTTTCATACATACTATCCTCCCAATAATTCATAATGCATAGTTGTCTGACGAAAAGTAGAAATATCATCGTTATTATACACATATTCACCATATTTTACCACATAAATATTTAAATTCCCCCATCCTGCTCCCGTATTCTGTTCCAGGTCATGGCTAACCGGGGACGGCACATAATCCTCACCGAAAAAAGCCAAGCGGGGTTCGCGCTCCGAGCGGGGGTAAATTCTCGCGCTCATTCTGGCGGAAACTTGATACACTCTGCCCGCAGGCATTTTTTCGGTAAGTCTCATGCACCTTCCCCGGTTAGCCATGACCTGGAACCATATTCTGACTTCTGACTCCTTGCGCTCCGCAGAGTGCATTAAAAAACATTTTACTTGCGGAAGCGGCCAAGTAGTGCTATTATCATCATGCAAGGAGGATGCCAAAAATGTGGAAACACCTTAATCGGCAAAGCCTGCTTAAAAATGCGCTGCCCGCAAGAATACTGCTTGTGCTTATTGCGTTTGTGCTGATGGTCGCTTCAAGCTGCCTCATCATGTTCCGCACGCTGAACACAAAGTTGCGAAATAACGCGGAATATATAATGAGAGACACGGCATCCTTCATATCGCATGTTCTTATTGAGCCGGAATCTACGCTGAACTTCCTTGCGGATCATGTAGAAGGGCTGTATAATCGCGGAGAAGGGTATGATACTATTAAGGCATACATGACGGAATGCTCGTCGCAGGACTTCAAAGACAGGACAGGGATACTGAGCTACTACAGCTTTTTTGGATACTTTGACCATGGCGGCGGCTTCTTTGACGGCGCTGGCTGGATTCCTACCGACGGCGATGGCTATGACCCAAGGGAGCGGCTCTGGTATAAGGCGGCTATGGCTGCGGAGGAGGGCGGAGTCGCGATTACGTCCCCATACATAGACGCGGATTCAGGGGAACTCGTGGTGGCATATGCACTGCGGATATTCGACGATTTGGGAAACCCCCTCGGAATAGTCTGCATCGATGTCAAAATCGACTATATCAAGTATCTGGTCATCAACAAGACGATAACCCCGAACAGTTATGGATTTATGGTGGATAACGAAAATAATGTTATCATCCACCCGCATGAAGGGATACAAGGCGAAGTCCTGGGCGAGTATAATAACGAAATGAGACAGTTCGCGGATGCTATAACCCAAGGAGCGGACATTTCGCTCGACAGAGTGCGGAACTACGCGGGAACGCAGTCGGTTTTGTTCGGAAGCCAGCTTGACAACGGCTGGTATCTGCTTGTCATGATACCCGAAAGCGAATACTATAGAGAACTATATGACATGATAATTATCATCAGCGCTCTGGGCATCGTTTTGGCGGTTGGGGTAATCATCACATTGGTCAGCCTTGAAAGAGCGAGGAGAAAATCGGAAAACGCATACCATGAGCAGAGCTTACAGCTCGCAATGATGGAGAAAACCCGCGAGGCGGACGCGCAGCGCGACAAACAGTTGGAGTTCACGCAGATTATCAACAATATCGCTGCCGCGCTCCTTTCGACCGATGCGGCGGAGCACTTCGATGTTATACATAATGGTATGCAAATTCTCTGCGAAAAAATGGATGTCAGCCGTCTATACCTATGGAGAAACTTCCATAAAGAAGACGGAAGGCTCTATTTCAAAGCCGTTTACCGATGGGTAATCGAGGGCAAGAACCAAATGGACGGTATGCCGGAGTTTTCGTATCAGGATTTCTTGCCCAGTTGGCCGGATATTCTATCGCAGCGCGGAAGCATTAACGGCCCAATCGACAGGCTTCCGAAAAAAGAACAGTCGTCGCTTGCTATGTTTGAAATGATGTCAATATTATGCGTCCCCATCTTCATAAAGGACGAGTTTTGGGGATTCGTGGGCATCGACGACTCTTTTAAGCGACGCGTATTCTCCGAAAGCGAAGAGCAGGCTATGCGTTCGTGGGGACTCATTGTCGTGGGTTCCATACTGCGCGACGAAACCTCCGCCGATCTGAAAGACGCTATGGAATCCGCAGAAATAGCAAACCGCGCAAAAAGCGACTTTCTGGCGAATATGAGCCATGAAATCCGCACACCTATGAATAGCATAATGGGCTTCGCGGAGCTTGCGCTTGACAGCCCCGATAACGGCATCTCTTCCCGCGTCAAGGATTATTTGAAGAAAATCACCGAAAACACGAAATGGCTTCTGAACATTATCAACGACATACTGGATATTTCTAAAATTGAATCGGGAAAAGTGGAATTGGAACATTTGCCTTTTGATCTGAGCGAGGTCTTTGCGCGCTGCGAGTCGGTCATTCGTCCGGAAGCCGAGGAAAAAGGCCTTGACTTGAAAGTGTACGCGGAACCGCTCATTGGGAAGAAACCTATTGGCGATCAGGTCAGGGTATATCAAATCCTTATGAATCTTCTCGCAAATGCAGTCAAATTCACGGATTCCGGAACGGTAAGGCTCTCTTCCGCCGTGAGAAGCATTAGCAGCGGTTCGACTCGCGAAACGGCAAGCGGCGCTCCCGTCTCGGCATCCTCTTCGGGAGACGTGTCTACGGCGCGGGCCGAGGGAGCTGGAAAGGGCTTTGCTACTGTATACTTTGAAGTTAAAGACACAGGCATAGGCATGAGCAAAAAGCAGATTGAAAAGATTTTCGAGCCTTTTATCCAAGCGGATTCAAGCACTACGCGCAATTACGGCGGCACTGGCCTAGGGCTGACGATAACTTCAAACTTGGTTAGTATAATGGGCGGTAAACTGTCGGTCGAGAGTTCGCCGTCGGAGGGCAGCACTTTCAGTTTTGAACTCACGTTCAGCACAATAGACACGCAGACCGATGCGCGCGACCTTAAAGAGTTCCCCTTGATTGAGAGGCCTTCTCTAAGCGGTCTCGTTCTGGTTTGCGACGATAACCCGATGAATCGCGAGGTCATATGCGCACATCTTAATCGCGTGGGGCTTGATTCTGTCACAGCGGAAAACGGCAAGCAGGCGGTGGAGCTGGTTCAAGAGAATCTGAGAAGCGGCGTGCTGCCTTTCGGTATGATTTTCATGGATATTTTCATGCCGGTCATGGATGGGCTGGAAGCCGCGTCGAAAATCATCGCCAGCGGCGCAGACATCCCAATCATCGCAACGACGGCGAATGTCATGACAGGAGAGCTTTGGAAGTATAACCAGCACGGAATGTCCGACTGTCTAGGCAAGCCGTTCACGACACAGGAGTTATGGCGCATACTTATAAAATATCTAGGAGGAAATGTGTAGTGATAGTATTTGATAAACCGGGGCCCGTCAATACAGACGACGCTTGCAGAATAGCCGTCGAGCGGGCCATGCTTCTGAAAGCGCCGTTAGTATCCGCAACCACGGAGGGCGATGCGGGCGTGCGATTGTGCGAGATTGCAAAAGAAATGGGGTTCGAGGGAAAAACCGTAATAGTAACGCATGCCTTTGGGTCTAGGGAACCCGGGCAAAATGCGCTCAAAGACGAGCATCGCGAAGCATTGCTCAGCCATGGCGCAAAGCTTGTAACGGCGGCTCATGTTCTATCGGGCGTCGAGCGGGGCATCAGCACAAAGTTTCAGGGAACATACCCTGCGGAGATTATCGCCCATTCCCTGCGCATGTTAAGCCAAGGCGTTAAAGTTTCTGTGGAAATAGGCTGCATGGCTCTCGACGCCGGGCAAATCGACTATGGCTCTGACATCGTCTGTTTAGGTGGCACCGGGCGCGGACTCGATACTGCGGTCGTAATAACCCCCGCTCACGCAAGCAGAATATTCGACACAAAAATCCACGAAATACTATGCATGCCGTATTAGTTGATAGGTGAAAGGTGAGAGTTTAAAGTTAGTTAGGAGTTAGGAGTTAGGAGTTAGGAGTTACGCTACAGGCTATTTATTGCAATTGCAAACGTAACTGTTCAGCACCCCCCGTCTTTGCGAGCCGTAGCGAAGCAATCCAGTCCTTTTTGCGCCGATTGTCATATTTCTTTCTGGATTGCCGCGTCGCTTCGCTCCTCGCAAC
>Ga0099364_10003748_pt1 | contig 23418 bp, 17 predicted proteins | sample TergutTh196P3_FD_73070 | JGI IMG/M metagenome (GOLD analysis project Ga0099364, IMG submission 73070) | Microcerotermes parvus P3 segment gut microbial communities from Pointe-Noire, Republic of the Congo - Th196 P3 | ecosystem: Host-associated > Arthropoda: Insects > Digestive system > Gut ...
ATCCCCAATTACCGTTTTAAAGTATGGGGATTACGCATGTTGATGGTTTATGTAGCCAATTTTTTTATCCTTATCCTTTTTGCTTATGTAGGCCGTCTATTGCTATATCCGATTAATCCTGCAGAAATGGCGGCGCAACTGATATTCCCGATGCTTTTTTTCGGTAACTTGGCGTTCATGTTTTCTACCATCACGCGGAGTGGCAACGGTACGGCAGTCCTGATGATCATTATCGGATTGCTGTTCTTTATCCTTATGAACGCATCGGGTGGAGGCGGCGGTGGATTTGGGCCCGGCGGAGGTGGCGGCGGTTCGAACTCAAGTATCAGTAATGAATTCTACAACGTTTTCATCAATCCGTTCACCATCCCGTCCAACATACACCCCATGATTTGGCAGAACACGCTTATTCAAAGCCGCATATTCCTTACGTTGGGCGGCATCGTCTTCCTTATGATCGGCCTGATGAGCCTCCAAAAACGGGAGAAATTTATGTAAAATAGGGGGTAGAAAAAACGAACGAATTATTCCGGACTTTGTTCAGACAAGGTTCATACCTTGTCTGGATTATCCTTGCAGGTTCTACCTGCGTTACCCGCGACAAGGGACGTTCGACAGGTAGGACAGGATAAGACAGCCAGGGTACAAACCTTGTCCGAACAGCATCAAAAGATACGATAAGATAACTGAAAATTGATTTGCGGCCAGAACCCGACATAAGGTTCTTGCAGTAAATCATGGATGTCGCGAAATTCTTCGTTACTCGATTTTGCGAAATCAAAGGTTTTTCCATGCTGGCTGACGCCATACGAATTTCCCTGGTAAAGCACGCCGATTTCAAATTTAAAGGATACTTTCTTTTTGGGTACTGCCCGACCAACGCCGAACCCAAAGTAGGGTTTAACAGCCCTTCCTATCCGCACCGCTACCTCTGCTTCGCCATTGCGAAACTCAATGTTTTCCGTGTCGTCGATTTCGACCATCGGCCAACTCTGCCCCGGCAGTAACACAGACCTGTTATTATTTGTATCGGCATAAAAACCGTTTGCCTTGAATTGAGTCGCCCCCATATAAACGCCGGCAGTGATGTGAAAAATCCCGCCCGGATGGAAATCCAACAGGATATTTCCATGCGTGATAGCGATTTTAGGTTTCACCCTGAATTCGGGTATATAGCCAAAACTTGTCATCAAATCATCGCTTTCATCCAATTCAAAGTTCGTGTACGGCAAACTGATCCCTGCTGTCGTATTAATTCCGGCACGGAGTATGAGTAGCTTATGAAACCTTGTAGAGGCTTCCAGTCCGTATCCTAACGTAGGCGAAACTTTAAGGCTAACGCCCAAATTGTCGAGGAATCTGTAATCTTCCTGCGCAAATGCGGTACATACTGTCGTCAACCACATTATCAAAAAAATAATACTTTTTTTATTCTTCATATTTTTAAAAAAGTTAATAATTCACAATTCTTAGCGGAATATTGGGTTGTCACTTTACCTCTGTTCAGACAGGGTTCATACCTTGGCTGGACTATCCTTGCAGGTTCTACCTGCGTTATCCGGACAGGCGCCGTTTAGACAGGTAGAACCTTGTCTGAACAGTGGTACAAATCGTCATTCTCAATTCATAATTGTTTTAACCGTCTGCTCTCCCGATACAACAATATACACTCCGCTTGCGGTAAGGGGCACGGATTCTTCCGTCGCTTTTGCGGTATCCTGATAGACCAACGCCCCTGTAATGCTGTATACGCTAAAGGGTTGTCCTGCCGTCAGGCCGCTGATATACAGCATATCGTTTGTCGTGTAGGCTTGCAGTGCGGGCTGCACTTCGGGGGCTATCACTTCTTCGTTACCGGTGGGCGAGTTTGGCCTGATACCTCTGATCATATACTGCAAAGTATTATAATTTGCATAGCTTAATGGACTTATGGAATAATATCCATCGGCATATCCATCATTACCCCAACTCATGGCAAAGTAATTTTCAACGCTGCTTTTACTTTCGTATCCGTAACAAACCCACGTATGGCCTCCCATTCCTCCTCCTCCGTAGATAACCGGACGGTTGGCAGATATTTCAGTTTTAAGCAGGTCCCACCAGGTGTACCAGTCGCTTGATGCTTTAATCACATTGCCCATCACCAGCAGTTCTATTTCATCACTGTAATTAAAGTGTTTTACCATGCCCGCCATCAAATTATTAGTGTTTGCTGCACTTGAACCCGGGCCATACGACATATTGGCAGCTACGCCGCAATGATACATAAGCGTTGACACTGCATTTCTTTGTGCGGCTGTTTCAGTGCGCGTATATTCGCCCAGATAGGTGTATGTTGGCAGCATATTTGCCCAGTCGTAGGTCGTAGCGCTGAAATCAACCGTAAGGGTACCATAATTATACTGTGTGGCGCCCGGCGTGTACGAATTTCTTCCTGTTCCTTTGGCAGGCCATTTGTGATAATTCATGACTTGCGCCATAGCCGTAGCAACGCAACCTGTCATGGCTTTGGTATTTCCGCTGCCGGGACATCTATCGTTATATGGCTCGCGCTGTCCCCATATCGTTACATAATCAAGCGTAAGCTCTGCTGCAAATCTCGTCGTTACTTCCGGCTGTTCCAACTGTTCCAGCAGTACGGCCGAAGGGGCTGTTGATTGAAGATCGTCGAGTGATTCAATTTGTTCGTCATACGACTCAAGCCATGCTTTCAGGTTTGGCGACAAAAGCTCGTAATCAAAATTCCCTTTATAGGAATACCCCAAAACGGCTATTGTCTGTTCGTTGCCGGAAACAATAATAAAACCGTTGTTGTCGCCGCGATTAAAGACATAGTAATTGTTTTTTTCGGGCATGGATTGGAGACTGTTTTTCGACGTATAAGCCACAGACAGGGTCTTGTCGCCGGCGGCAGAACGAAGGCCTGTCCCTTCCGGGTTTGAAAGAAACGATTCGGCTATTGCCATAGCCTCCGTTACGGAACGTGTCTGCGCAGACACGCCATACGCTGCCATAAACAGCGCACATAGAATAAGTAATGTTTTAATTTTCATCTTTTTTAAAATTTATTTGTTTATACTGAGTTATCTGTTCAGACAGGGTTCATACCCTGGTTAGACTATCCTTGCAGGTTCTACCTGTGTTATCCGGACAGGCGTCGTTTAAACAGGTAGAACCTGTCAGGTGGGCTGTAAACATTTTTGAAAACACGTTCCCTTTACTCCGTTATGTTATGCTATGCAGACAATCCCAAAGCGGATTGCATGTTTATAGCAAAGGTTCGTTATCATTGAGGTACGACTCCGGAGGAGCAGACAATCCCGAAGCGGATTGCATGTTTATAGCAAAGGTTCGTTATCATTGAGGTACGACTCCGGAGGAGCAGACAATCCCGAAGCGGATTGTATGTTTATAGCAAAGGTTTGTTATCATTGAGGTACGACTCCGGAGGAGTCGAATATGATACGGAATGGCTCTTTATTATAAACATGTGAATCCTTCGGATTCGATACGCAATTTCAACATTTCAAACTTTAATTTTTTTACACCCCACCTGTCAGGATAAGACAGCCACGGTAGAACCTTGTCTGAACAGCGATTAACGGATAATTACCTTATGCGATTTCGTCTCTGCACCTGCTTGAATGGTCAGGATATACGTTCCTTTGGCAAATGACTGTAAGGGAATGGTCAGGACAGGCTGATTCGTCGTTTGCCGGAACACAGCGCTACCCGACAGGTTGACTAACGTAACAAGCGTTTCACCCGCACCCTCTATCGTTACATACAATACTTCCGACGCCGGATTGGGATAAACAGCCGTAATAAATACGCCGCTCACTTTCGTTTCTTAACCTTTACTTTGCGAAAGGGTAATGGTTCTGAATTTGCAATTCATTTATTACTTGTGTTACAAATGCTTTACCGTTTCCACCCTCGTAAGAGTGGCTGTTGCGCAACAGCCACAGGAAACGAGGGGGAGCAGGTGTTTGTTAAACGGTTCCTAATCTTTCTCTCATTTGTCGTCAGGAAATTTTGGATACATGAATAAGAAGGCAGGAATATTGATTAGATATGGATGTAAGATTAAAAGAAGCGTAGAGTTTGGCAGGTGAATTTTGTGTTTGAGAAAGATACCGACCTACCCAGAACCATCTTCCCTGTGCATTAGCTAACGGTAAGGGAGGCAAAGTATTCGAAGATGAAGTGGTGAATCCGCCAATAAAATCAATCGCTTCATCGGTATGGCTTTCTGCTGTCTTATAGTAAAGATAAAGTAGTCCGCTTGTGGATGACCTCGCTATTGGGTTAGATGACCTTTTGTATCCCTGCGCAATTAACGCAAATCCACGGAGTTCATCAGCTACCCAGAGATTTCTGATTGCATTTTCATACGTGGTCATACCGAGAAGTTGTTGGGCTTTATAGTATGTCGATGTAATATACGGTGCTGTTCCTAACGCAGCGCCCGCAATTCCAACACTATTAAATCCGAAAATTAGCTTGTCCGGAGGGGTGGATTCGCTTTCAAGATACGCTTTGTCGTTTTTCATGTCTGTAAAGTTACGGAGCACAGCATGCGTGTATCCTGCGATAACGCCCTCAGGTGGCAACGGCAGTGATGCTCCCATAGTTCCCATAGTATTATGAACAGTAATATCCGTCAGAAAAGGCGTAGATACTTTCATGTTGTTAAGCAGCGTTTCGCAAGCTATAATCCTGTTGTCAGTTTCATTCTTAATTGCAATCGCTTTAGCGCTGCTCACCTGTTCCGCAATTTTCCATAACGGAATCAAAAAGTTTTCATCGTAACCATCTGCTCCGCATAGTACGTTCAAATAGCCGTTTTTAACCTCTCTTTCCCATTTCGCAAAATTATTATAAAAACCATCAAGATTCGTAGCGCCCAAAGCGCCTCCATCAACATAGATGGAAAATACGGAATGGTCCGTAAAATCTTTTTGTTGATTTTTGAATTCAGTGGTGTTCTTGGCATCCATTCCAAACGCTTTGGCTTCGACATGTATCTTAAGGTCTGAGGCGCTGGTTATCGTGCTGCTTGCTGTGGTAAAATCGAGTTGGACGACGCCTCCATAAAAGCAGTTGGCAACCACGTGTGTGCCATACGTGTTGACCATATCAGCGGCAGTCCTGGATAGGAGGTCTTTTTTAAAATTATCGGTAATATACTCTTTCAAGCGACCCGGGTTGACATCCCTCAAAAAATCATTCCTTGTACGAACCTGCGCCTGCGCTCTTGTAAAGCCACTGGTGCGGACAGACGAACTGGCCGACTTGAAACTGACATCGACCTTGGCAGAAAAAACCAATGGCATAGATGCCGTTACCGTGGCCGCATTATTGAATTCTTTTATCGTTTCCTTTATGGTGGTTCCTGCTTCAGTGTTAAATCTCGTGTTAGTGTCTTCCCGCTGTCCCCAAAGATTCATTGCATAAATCAAATCCATATCAAACACAGGGCTTTTTTTCAGTTCTTTATCTGCAAACGCCTGGGCTTTTGTCACATCAATACCTGTGCCTACACCGGTAGCATCTGCAATAAACTTATCTACCACCCACACCGTACAGGTGTCTTTCCCCCCTTCCCTGGTAACAGTAATGGTGGCCGCATGTCTTTGTCCCGTGATATTCTTTGTCTTCACAATTCCGCTATCAGAAACGGTAACAATTTCGTCTTTGTCGTCGCATGTCCATGTAAGCGTCGCGTTTGGTATCGTTTGGCGAACCTCGAGTTTGTACGAATTGCCTTGGACTATGGCAATCGTTTTGTCGTAAAAATGAACTGTGCCTAATAATTGGGGAGAATATGGTAACTTTAATTGCGAATGAATAGACTGCTCCACTTCCAATTCTGTTTTTGGTATTCTCTTTACTACGGCGTTTACATATTTCGTTCTGGTCGTTAACTGCATCTGTTGTAGTATCTGTTTGATTTCTACCTCCGGTACGGGTTTTTTTACCTGTGAAACGGCGTCGGTACGTTTAATTGGAGTACCCGACGTTGCAGTGGTTGGTACTTTGGCGACTTTGCTTACAGCAACAAAAGTTTCCTTTTGCAAGCCTTTGATCTCCTTTTGTTGATCCTCTTTCGTAATTGTTTTTTTTGCCATTTTAATTTCCCTGATACGTGTCGGGCGCAACTTTTAAATAAATGATTTAGAAATAGTAGGTTGTATTTGGTTCGTGTTCCGTTTCATTTGTATTCTGTTTATTTTTTGAATGTATACGGGAGGGTTATGTGAATTAACCGTCATTGCGAGCCTGCGAAGCAATCCGGAGAAATGCAGTATATGAGAGAAAACAGCGCCGAAACCTGCCCATGCAGGGTGACATGCGAAAAGCAGGAAAATAGAGAAACCCTTTAAATTAAGGCGCGAAAGATATGTATCTGCCTGTGTGTCAGCAAATTGGGGGGGGGGGGGGGGAACCCGGGGGAATCGATGAAAAAATCTATATCGAACAACCCGGGGGCTGACGTCCCCGGCTCTTGCGCTCCGCATCCTTGCTTATCGCGGGCAACCATGCTAGAATGGACCCAACACTGTCCAAATAAGCCCCCAAAGGAGAATTCCAATGAATCATCTCTCAAGACGTACATTCCTGCAAACATCGGCACTCGTCGGTGCGGTGCCGCTCTTCAATCTCACCGGCCCAACCGTGCAAGGTCAAGTCGTCGGTGCCAATAACCGCGTGCGACTCGCCCTCGCCGGTTCGGGAGACCGCGGAAATGCCATCGTGAATAATAACTTCGGCAGAATACCCGGCGTTCAAGTCGTTGCAACCGTCGATGCAGACCGAGACCGAGCACGCATTGCCGCCGATCGAATCAACGAAAATTTCGGCAACATTCCCGTCCCCTATCAGGATTACCGAAAAATGCTCGAAGATACGAGCATTGACGCCGTTTTTATCGCCTCCAGCAACTATTGGCACGCCCTGATGACCGTTTGGGGCTGCCAAGCAGGCAAGCATATCTACGTGGAAAAACCCGGCAGTTACAACATTTTCGAGGCCCGCCAAACCGTCCGAGCCGCCGCGAAATATCACCGTGTCGTGCAACACGGAGTGCAACGCCGCAGCCAAGAGACTTGGGCAAGAGCAATAGCCGCCGTCAACAGCGGGAAATACGGCAAACTCGTTGCCGCAAAAGCCTATGCCAACCGCCCTCGGGCTCCGCTCCCGGTTAAACCCGTCGGCGAACCGCCGAAAAATATCGACTGGGACCTTTGGCTTGGTCCGGCATCGAAACTCGAATATCACGAAAACTTGGTGCCTTATAATTGGCATTGGTTTTGGGAAACCGGCAACGGCGAAATCGGCAACAACGGCGTGCATTATTTCGATTTATGCCTTTGGGCGATGGGCGAACGCCATCCCGACAGCGTCGTGTCGTTTGGTGCGAGATTCGTCAACGATCCTGCGAACAATTACAAAGACCAGGCCGAAACGCCGACGATCCATTTCGCATTTTATGATTTCGGCGGAACGCCCATTGTCTTTGAGTCCTGCAATTTAGCAGGCCATCGGGACAGATGGGCGCGGCGCGAAGAGGCCGAATTCATTATGGAAGACGGCTTCATCCGCGGCGACAATTTCGTATCCAAGGCCGGCAACTCGGAAAGGATTGACGTCGAATTCACCCGACCGGCTCCCGGCGGCGAATTCCGCAATTTCATCGACGTGGTCAGGGATCGCAGTCTAAAACTGAACGCTCCGATTGCCAAGGGGATTTACGCTGCCGGATTGTGTCATTGGGGTAATTCGGCTTATCGTTCGGGAACGCCTGCGAGTTTGACGGCTTGTCGGGAAAAAATCGGCAACAATGCGGTAATGCAGGAGTCGATTGACGGGGTGCTTGCAAATCTTCGGGACGTGTTTGGGGACAGTGTCAATTTGGAGACGGGCATACCGTGGCAGTGCAGTGAGCGTTTGTCGATTGATGGGACGGCGGAGCGATTTGAGGGCAACACATCGGCGAATAATTTCTTAAAACGGGTTCCTCGCGAGCCGTTTGTCGTGCCGGATGAGGTGTGATGCTCGCCAAGAGCGAGTATGCACAGGAGCCGGAGGCGTTGCGCACGAGCCGGGGGCGTCAGCCCCCGGGTTCTCATGATTCCGGCTTTCGCCGGAAGAACGATTTTGAGCGATTCCGAACAAGTCTGCCGCGTCAATGCTCTTGCATACTCTCCGCAACCCCTTATAATGGAGGTGCTCGGTGCTTGAATCAGATAATTATTAAGCGATGCCGTTAATTCCCTACGTTATAGAAAAAACAGGACGCGAAGAAAGAGCGATGGACATCTACAGCAGATTGCTGAAAGACCGTATCATCTTTCTCGGAACCAAAGTGAATGATGAAATTGCCAACGCAATCGTTGCCCAATTATTATTTCTCAATACCGACAATCCCAACGCTGATGTTCATCTGTACATTAACTCGCCCGGCGGAAGCGTAACAGCCGGATTGGCAATTTATGACACCATGCAGTACATAAACTGCGACGTTGCAACTTACTGCATCGGTCAGGCCGCGTCGATGGGTGCCGTGCTGCTCGCTGCCGGTGCAAAAGATAAGCGATTTGCTTTGCCCAATGCTCGAATTATGATTCATCAACCCCACGGCGGAATGGAAGGAACCGCCGAGGAAATTATGATTCACGCCAAGGAGTTTGTGAACCTCAAAACGAAATTGAACAAAATCCTGTTGCAACACACGGGACATGAACTCGCCCGAATCGAAAAAGATACCGATCGCGACCGATTTATGTCTTCCGACGAAGCCAAGGAATACGGCCTGATTGATAACGTGATAGAAAAAATGGGTTAATACGGGCGGGCCGGAAGGATGCGGCTTTTGGGAAACTCGGCACTCTTGACGGGGCACTTCGTTCATCGTACAATGCACCCAATGAGTTCCATTTCGCTGCGACAATGGGTTGCCTGCGGCTTGATGCTTGCGATGCTCTTCAGCATCGCTGCACCGCTCGCCCTTTGCCGATGCGCGAATTCCTGCTGCGGTGAAACAAGCACTCCAGTACAAAATACAGAATGCTGCGGCCCGTCGGAAACTTTGTGCCAATGCGTGTGCTGCAACTATCGCGAGCAGCAAACAAGCGAACCGATCACGCTCGAAGCCGTGTTGCCGGTTAAGCGACCGGACGTCAAACCCTCTTGGGATGCTTCGTCGGTGCTGCCCGTCGGCTTCGCCCCTGCAACGAACTTCTGTCTCCGTTTGAATAATCATCGGCTCTTGCCGTTGCCGCATGTTCCATTGCACGTCTTGCTGTGCGTCTTTTTGAATTAGAATTGTTCCCGTCATTCCGGCACAGACCGGAACCCAGGCGTTGCGAGTGAAGCCCGTCCCTCTGGATTCCGGCGTGCGCCGGAATGACGGCAATCGGAAGATTGCGAAAAACACTAAACATAGCGAACCATTAACATTCAACCACTTACCGAAAGGAAATATCATGACAAAAAAACATCATACCCAAAACGCATTCACGCTTGTCGAACTGCTTGTCGTCATTGCCATCATCGGCATGCTCATCGCACTGCTTTTGCCAGCGGTGCAGGCAGCACGCGAAGCCGCCCGACGAATGCAATGCTCCAATCACATGAAACAAGTCGGACTCGCAATCCACAACTTTCATAACACAAACAATGCTCTGCCTACCGTTTGCATTTATGCTCAGCGTCTCGGCATTAGTATCCTTATCTATCCCTATATCGAGCAGGCCGCTCTTTATCAACTTTGCACGAGTTGCCAAGGTGATTTTCTGGGGAGAGCCCCGACATCGCCGCAGATCACCTGGGATATTGGTCCCGAAACGACTCCCGGTGCCCCAAATGGAACCTGGTTCAGCGGAGAATCCGTCGCGGACCACGGAGCACCGAACAGTGAAGAGGAACGGGCGGCGTTGAGCGGTGTGGCCATCTATCGTTGTCCTTCGAGTTTAGGCAACTACAGGATGAATACTTCGACGGGTGCGGGAGTCCTGCGGGGGCCGTTAACGGATTATGCTCCGCTCATTGCGAAAATCAACCGGCCGGGCGACCAAAATCCGGGCAGGACTGCGGAGGATAGTTTTATGGTTGCCGGAGCGGATGGTTCGGACAGGGATCAGGGGACTTGGTTCTCTCCGTTCAAAATTCCGACCGGTTTGCGTTGGAATAATGGAGCAAATCTGGCGACTTCGGATGGCATTGATGCCAGTTTTAATCAGGGCAACCGAATGACTGATTGGGCGTTTGGCAACTCCTTCACATCCTGGCGGGATGGTTCTTCTAATCAGGCATTATTTAGTGAAAAACACATTCCGGCTTGGGCGATGCAGGGCGGTACGCTCGAAGCCGCTATGTGGAATGGGACGCATATGTGGGGCAATCGCCATACGGCAGAGGGCGATTTCAGTTTGGGTTATGCGCGTTTTGTTACGGATCATCCGAGTGCCATAGCGAGCGGCCCGAACGATCCCGCGACGGCGACGGCGAATACGAGGCCGTCGCAGGCGACGGCTGGCATTGGTCAGCGTCTTGGCAGTTCTCATCCGGGCGTGATAAACACATTATTTGGCGATGGCAGTGTTCGTGGCATCCCAAAGTCGGCCGATGCGACAATGCTGTGGCGATTGACGCACACCAGCGATGGGCAAGTGGCCTCGCTGTAGCGGTGCGGTGTATGGCGGAGGGAGTTCCCAGGGCCCAGGGACGGGGCCCGGCACGCCCGTTACTCCAAATCGGCGGGTTTGGAATAGCCGTAGTACATCAACGAGGATTTCGGGCCCATACACACGATGGATTCGCCCGCTATCGGCTCGCCTGATACCGCCCACGCCTCCGCTTCGTCCGTCAACTGCGTTAACAACGTTTCCAACTTCAGCCGATAATGCTCCAATGCGTCCCGAGTGAGCCGTTCGGGAACCGATAACATCGGCGACGAAATGATTCGGCCCCGCGAAAACGGACGAGGCACCGCAAAGCGATCCCAACTAGACATCCGCCAAGGCCGGTCATATCCGATGCCTAACATGACAATCGGCAACTGCAATTTGGACGCCAAAAAAATTGCTCCCGGTGCCAACTGCCGATACGGCCCGCGAGGACCATCCGGCACGAAGGCAAGTATGTCATGGTCGGGCAGCCGGATAAACTGTTTGAGTGCGCTGACGGCTCCGTGCGAACTGGAGCCGCGAATCGTTTTCATTCCGACGAATTGGGCGGCTTGATTCACGATTTCCGCATCGCCGTGTTGGCTCAAGAGCATGGTAACGGGACTATGTCGGCGGAAAAACAGGGGGCAGAGAATATGTTCGTGCCAAAACATCAGGATATAGCGTCGTTTGGCGACGTTAGGGTCGATTTCGGGATCGTAGAATGCCCATTTGAAGTCGATCGTACCGATGAGCGAGCGGAAAAATGCCGTCCCCAAAAAACCGAATGTCCGACGCGCGATAGGATGGGTCAGTTTCATGGATGTGAATTATACCAGAGGAACTATTATACCAGAGGAACTGGAGCATATCCCAAATTGGTCTGGAATCGCCTCCGTTATCCCTTCTGCTTGTCCCGTTTCTGCTCGCGTTGCTCGTCATCAGGATGCGGCTGCAATACCCGCATCGGCTTGGCCGGCTCCGCTATCGGCGGTAATTCACGAACCGGAATGTCCATCTTCTGAAACATCCGACAGATGTGATCATGACACGTAAAGATAAAAATCTGTCGGCCCGAACCCGTCGTCGCAACATCCTGCAAAACCTGAATTGCCGACCAAGCACGCTTCGAATCAAAATTGACCAATACATCATCCAATATCAAGGGCAAGATCGAGCCATGACGTGCAAACTCCGATGCCAATGCCAGCCGCAAGGCGATAAACAACTGTTCCCGCGTACCCCGAGCGAGCCAAGACATTTCAAATGTATTTCCATCCCGGTCTTCGACCAACAGCGTTTCTTCGCCCAACGGCGTCCAAATCCGATGGTATTTTTCGTCCGTCAGGCGTTTCAACAACTCCGAAGCCTCCGCCAACGTTCGCGGCTGTCTGTCCCGTTCATACGTCGAACGAATTTCATCCAACATCCGAGCACAGACCGCATAAACCTGCCATTCCGTTTGGACGGATTTGATTCTCTCGTCAATGATTGCCAATTCCCGTTGCTTTTGCGTTGCCGTCTGATCTTCAGCAACATTTTTTAACTGCTCCGTCAGTTGTCCCCGATTTTGCAATTCTTCCCGCAATCTTGCCGAAGTTGCTTCAATGCGACTCTGCACATCCTTGAGCAAGTCATCAAGCGTCGAGAGCGGTTCGAGATGGGACAACTCCTCGGCAAATGCCGCATCCTGATATTCGCCGTCATCTTCCAGCATTTGCTCGTGTTTGGCTTCGATTTCTTCCAGCAACGCTTTTCGGGCAATTCTCGGCTCCAACAATTTGCCAAGCACCGCTTCGGAGCAAAAGTTTCCAATGGACGCATCAAGTTCACGCTGGATATTCTGTTCCTGCGCCAACAGTCGGCGATGCTTGAGATGCCGATCATGCAATGCACGAAGTTCCGCCGGTGTTTTCACGCCGAACTGACGGAGCAAATCCACTTCCTGCTGTTTTGCCTTATGCAAGTCGGCAACGACCTTCTGCCGCATTTTTCGGAACTCTTTCATTCCCCTGAGCAATTTTTCCCGTTTGGCGGTTGCGGTTTTGCTTTCTTCCAATTTTTTGCGGATTTCTGCAAGGATTTGGACATAACTCGCCCCATCCGAAACGGTTAGGTTAATCTCGGCAATCAACCCGTCGATTCGCTGCGTAATCAACTTAATATCTTTAGTCCGTTGATTGACCGTATCGCATCGCCGATCGAGTTCCTTTTTCAAGTCGCCAGCGACATCGCAATGGGCAAGATATTCACGGATTCGGGCCGGCGTCCAATCGCCCGGCAAACCCACACGGCGCAGCCAATCATCCCAGCGTTTGATGGCCGACGCGGTATCGTCTTTGCTTTGCCGCAATCGAATAACGATTTGCTTCAAACGCTGACTGACTTCATTCCGCTGCGTTTCGACGGGGAGCAATTTTTCCAACGCGGCGAGTTCCTGCTGAGCATCTTGCAGCCGAACGTCGATGGCCGGTGTGCCGGAATGAGCGGCTCCGATTTGGGGAAAGCGTATATCAATCGCTGCCGCTTCGTGCCGAATTTGATCAAGTTGCGTCGTCAAGGCGGCAAGTTGACGCTGATTATGCTCCAACTTCTTGGTGCTGCTTTTTTCGGCAAATTTCTTGCCGGCAATCGGTCCCGCAATCATCAAACAGCCCAGTATAATGAACGCTGGCGAAAGTCTTATGTCAATCCCTTCCAAGGGGACAAATCCCAGTCCGATAAATACCGCTCCGGCAAGTCCCGTAAAAATCATCAAACCGAGCATCCAGCCGGGCAGGGCCTGATTTTGGACGAGGAACGCATTGATTCGTCGGAGTTCCTTATGGTGATGCAGCATTTCGTTCATTTTCAGCCCGAGGCTTTGCCGACGGCGAAGTTGATTGACCAATTCGCTTGCTTTTTCCGCCGCTTCGGCAATGTTGTCCGCATCTCGTTTGGCCAGTTCGACTTTGAGCCGATCATTCAAATCCCGCGATTGCCGTTGCAGTTCCGCATGTTCCTGTTTGGCCTTGGCGAGCCGTTTGCGTGATTGGTTGACCGATTTCGCATAACTTCGGTATTCCTCCAGCACGCTCGACCCGATCGTTTTGTGATCCGCCATCCCGCCTTGCGGGGCGTTCACGTCGCTGTAGGGCAACGGATACCGGCCTTGGCGGAGTTGCGATTCCTCTTCGGCAATCTGTTTGTTGTAATCATCAATTTCCGCCTCGAGATCGGTAATTTCTTGATCGAGTTCAACGATTCGGCTTTCCTCTTCGAGCAAAAATTCGATTCGGTGAATGTGTTGGACGATTTTCCCATCGACCGGAAGGTCCGCGATTGCCTGTTTGGTTTTTCGGTATTCCTCTTTCAGTTTGTCAAACGCACTGCGGCGTTCGGCAAACTCCTTTTCGATTTCGCTTAACTGCCCGATGATGCCGTCGGAGACGACAACGACGGTTCCCATCGCACCAATTTCATCGCGCACCTGGTCGCGGCGTATCCAAATAGGCTCCGTTTTTTGGGCAATTTCATAGAGTCGATGCTCTTTTTGCTGTTTGGCCAAATCATCCTCGAGATTTTCGACGGTCCGGTCAACGAGGCGTAATTCATTCCGCAGGCCGACGTATTGCCGGATGAGGCTTTTCGTTTCGGCAAGTTCTCCGGCAACGCGTTCCCGTTGGACGAGAAGTTGGGTCAAAAGCGAGGGTTTTCCCTCGGTTTCGGCAATGTTTAGGATTTTATTTCGCCGGGTGGAGAGTTCTTTAATCGTATCGACAATCGCGACGCGGTCGAGCCCGACGCTCAAGCGGAAGAGCATTTCGGCGGCTTCGGTGTCGTTTAGGGAAACGAGGCGTTGCAGTTCGTCGAGGCCGATGGAAAAAACGTTGTTAAATGTTTGCTCATCCACGCCGGAAACGAGGGAGCGGAGCAGTTGGTTGCCTTGTTTTGTGCCGTCGGGCGTTTGGATTTCGGTTTGGTCTTCGTTTCCGGGCCTATCAGGCAGGAACATCCGTTGGACTCGGTATTGGTCGCCGCTACGTGATTCGATTTGGAGGGCTCCGCCCGAAAGAACATAGGGGGAGCGGTCAGTCTGGTCCTCGGCGGTGCGGAATTGTTCGGCATTGAAGGGAGTTCGGACGAATCGCTGCCGATCCGTATTGAATCCATAGAGGACGGCTCGGATGAATTCCATCAGGGTGGATTTACCGGCTTCGTTGGGTCCGTAGAAAACATTGATTCCATCGGAGAGTTGTTCGAGGTTTAGTTCCGACCAGAGTCCGAAGCGTTCGATTTCGAGGGAAGTGATTTTCATTGGGAGTAAACCGCCGGAAATTCCTCATACATTCTACGCTCCGCAGGCCGCCGCGTCAAGATGGGGAAAATGAGCAAGATGCGCTGGGGAAATCCGTGCCCATCGAGCCCGTTTCGCCAGTTGGGGACGCCGATTCTCAGAGCGTGTTTCATTTTTGCCTGGACGCCCCTCTGTCATCCCGGCGCAAGCCGGGATCCAGGCATTGCGTGTGTTCCCTGTTTCCCTGGATTCCGGCGTGCGCCGGAATGACGATTTTTTGTCCAAAGCAAAATGGATATGTCCTACTCGTCGCGGCCCAACAGGCGAGAAAGTTCCCGTTCGTCAATGGTATACTGCAGAAATAAAACAGATCCGCTCTGCCGGGCAACGTTCATTCCGCCAGGATGCGGCGGCGGCGATTCCCGCCGGTCCCGCCAGTATCGTCTCCACAATGCCAAAACCTCATCCACCGTCAGCACCGCCCGATCAAACGGAACCGGCTCCACCAACTCGACCAACAAAATCGTTTCGTAATGTTCCGGCGGGACATTGCCGTCGTATTCCACCAACGCATACGTCGTCATTCCCTTCGGCGACGGGTTCGATGGACACGAAAAATAAGAATAATACCGCTCCGACGGCTCTCCAAGCGACGCATCACAAAGATATTGCTTTATATCCATCGGCCAATTTTTGCCCGTCGGCAACCCGCCGTGATCGAGTTGATACAACTTGAGTGCCAATACCAAGCGATGCATGTTTTCCGCACACACCGACCGTTCGACCACTCCCTCAAAGGCAACATGCACCCCATTGAAAAAAAGGGCAATGATCCTATCGGCAATGAGCATTTCAAGACCATCGCGGGTCATGAAAAATCGGGCAACATATTCCCCTTCGGCAGGTTTTGCCACTGCTTCCAACAGAGCGCTGAATCTTTCCCTCGGTTGCGGTTCCACCGCGGCATCGTATATTTCGTTCACGCGGCGATACACGACATCCCAATCAATCGACGTGAACAACGGTGCAAAAAAAAGAGGTGGCCCACCAAAATCACTAAACACCTGAGCCGATTCCCTGCCCCCGCGTGTGTGGGCGACGGCCATATCTTGTACAACACTCAGCAGGCAAAGCCGATCTCCTTCGTATGCAACCGAAAGCGGTGTCCGAGGCGGCAGAGCGTCAAGGTCGGCGAGCATACGCCGAATCTGCTCTTTCGTGAGCGGATGCACCGGATTGGCATCGACATGGACTGCCTTCGCTACTCCTTCAATCGCAATGCTGACGAGATAGGGAACGATAAGCCCGCTCGATGCGGATTGCCGTCCGAGTCGATAAATCGTCAGTTTGTCGTCAATCGCCCCGTCAAGATCACCTTGCCCTACTCGGTACATAGCGCGGGCATGAAAAAGCAGGGCAATTTCGCGGTATAATCGGCATTCCGGCAAGTGGATGCCTATCAAATTTCGATATGCGTCTGGCTCGAGCCATTCAGGCCGTTGCAAGAACGGCGCACGAAAGACCGGCTTGCGGATCATTTCCGCGAGGGCATCCAACGGCTCATCAATTTCGTTCACCCAATCGGCAAGCATCGGGAACTGTTCGAGCGTCCAGGGGGCGTATACGTTGCCGTCTCGATGGGAGTAGTCGTATGTTTCGCCTTTTGCCGTGTAAAAATCACTCACTATCCGATGTGGCTCCCTCGGCAGCGTCAGTGTCGGCGTCATATCAGGATCAAGCCCGAGTTTTTCGTAAGTTTGCCGGCGATAGAACTCGATGTCTTCTGGGGACAGAGGTTGCCAAAGGGAGCCCGTGTCGTATCCTGCGGTGCCGAATTGCCGAATGAACATACGGAAGCCGTTATCATCGGTTGCCAACTCCGGCGGATAGGTTTGTTCTTCGAGTTTTTTGAAGTAATCAACGCGTTCGCTTTCGGCGGCGAGCGGTACGGCAATGCAGAGAGTCAGGAGGAGGGTGAGCATTCGCATGGCATTTGTGTTTCTGTTTATGCCGGATGACTGCCCCGGCAGAGAACCCGGCAGGGGAATTTTACACGATATGCTCCTTGCAAACAAGTCGAGTGTACCAGCCGCTCCGCACACCTCTAAAACACCGGCGTATTCCGCATGCTGCGACGCAAGAATACCGGCTCCAAACCCACGGAAAAACTCCATTCCGAGAGTGCCTCGCTATATGCCGCTCCCAATAACAAGCGGAACGACTCGCCCGTGCGGACAAACATAAAATTGTGCCCCACATTCTGGCCATCACGCAAATCATAAGACGTCATGTAATTTGCCGAATACTTCTCATTCATCGCATAGCCGATACTCATTGACAGGTACGTCCGCTCCACGATGCCCGAAAATTGGTCGAGCATCAAACTAAAACTTCCCCGATCAGGCCGATTCCAGATTCCCCCAAAACGCGTCAACTTTTGGCCATCACTAAAAAAGTCATACAGTCCTTCCGAAAAAAGCGAGAATCGGTCGCCGACGTGCCAAAGCACCCGGTAATCAAACAAACCGATGTGTTCTCCGAAATTGTCCTGCGATTGCGGATAAATGTTAATATGCGTCGAGAATGTGATCCAATCCAAAATATGCCGCCGTGCAACCGAACCGCGTTTTGTTTGGAACCGATGCGTCATCCCCAAGCGGAAGAGTTGCAAATCGTCCGCAATTTCCATATTTCCCGCCGTGACATTGCTTGCCAGCCCGCTTCGCAACGCATAAAATCGCGGATCAAACTTCGCCGGCATTTCTTCGTCAAAATATGCGTTCGTCATCAAATAACGCCGCCGGAAATCTTCCACCGACCAACTATCCAGCGGATCGGTCAGGATCAAATTGTCCATACTTCGGTTCGCCTGGGCATAAAAGTATTCCGCATCCAAGTCGATTTTATGGGCGAGTCCATTGAGATACCAAGTTCGGCTCGCGGCTCGCGGATTCACCTTCCAAATCGGCAAGTTCAGCCGAATACCGCCCTGCCCGTAGACGCGGTCAACCGACCGGCCCGTCTGATCTGCGTCCCAATAGGAAAATTCGCCCAGGACATACGGGACCGCCTTCAACGCACCAAGTTGAATCGGCGCATTGAGTTCCTGCCGGGTCGAAAACACAACGCCGGACTGATTGTCTTCGGTTTCCCAAGGCAAAATGCCCGTCAAATCTTGATCCGTTTCATCGGTTGGAGCCTTTGCAATGCGATAATCGACGAATCCGACCCGAGTGTGTTCATACCAAGTCAGCCGGTCATTGAGAATCGACTGTCCCAGCCAAAAATGATCGAGTCGCGGCAGCCAATTCGCGTTGGTATAAAAATCATCCATGGCATACTCTGCGGAGAGGCCGAGCGAACTGTTTCCGGCCCGACGGGTTACGTCGATTGCCGTCGTCGCATTTTCCTGGGTATGCCAAGCGGAATTGAAATAACTGTTGAGAAAATTTCTGTCGGAAACCTTTCCGACTTCAGCCCGGAAATCGTACTCGCCCGCAAGCGAATCCCTCAGAGCGAGTTCTTGTTGATGCAGCCAATGCACACGGTATCGGTAGGAATCCGGGAAGGTGATGTTTCTGCGTACTCCACCGAGTTGGTCGGTGCCTTTATCGTCAATTCCCCAATAGACGAATCGTCCTTGTGTCGGGCCGGGAATCCGGCAAAACGAGGAGGTATCATAGCGGAACGTTGCTCCGTGTGCGATGCCTCGTTTTTCGAGCCAGGTCACGTTGACATCGCCGTCGGTTCCGTCGGGCTTGCGGATGTTGAGAATCTGGAAAGGATCCCAAAGCGTTTTGACTGTATTACCATAGCGACCGCTGTTGCCGTAGGAAAAATTCTTGAGGAAAAACGTCGGATTGTCCACATCGGTCGCGATCCAAGGCCAGTAAAATACGGGCATGTTTTGCAGGGCGATGTAATTATTTTCGGCAACGACGATTTGTCTCGGATTTGCGGAGGAACCGGCAAAGGGCAGCAAGGCTTGACGGTCAAATTTCAAATTTTGGGAACGCAGCGAATACGTCGGCATACCGAGTTGGCTCGTCGTAACCATTGCATTTCGAGCGGTGAAAAGACCTTCGCCCATTTTGCGCAGGACTTCCGCTTTGAGACGGATGGAACCTTCCATACCGGTCAGGTCGCCGATGGGAATGAACAGATGTCCCTCGGAAATATAGCCGATTTTATGTTTTGCATCGTAATACATGCGGCTGGCTTGGATGACTCGGGGCCCGTCGCGGTAGATGATATTTCCTTCGAGATAGATCTCAAAATCGAGCGTATCCGACTCGGTGAAGGATGCTCCGCTGTGCAATTTGCCGGGATTGGTCGTCCAGATGACGGCATGATCTGCGGAGATGTCGATGATGTCGCCAGCCAGTATGGCTTGGGCGAGGTTGTCGTCAATTCCTTCGATGATGAGGTTGATACCGCCGGTCAGGACAACGATCCCGCCTCGAGCGGGATTGAGTCGGTCATATGGTTCGAAAGCGGTATTGATACCGCTATCGCTTCGGGGATTGAGTTCAACGCGTCGGAGTCCGAGATTTGAGCCGAGCGAGGCTTGCGGAGAGGTTGTATCTTGGCCGAATAGGGGGGAGAGAATGAGTGCGCAAAGGAAGACGGAGCCGATGAGAGGTAGCCTCTTCGGCTTGGCACAAAAGCATCTAATTCCTTTTATGACAGAGTGTTGTTGCACATTATTTCTCTCCCGGCGTATCGGGAGGAATACCGGGGGAGTATGCGGAATTTACCGGGAAAAATCAAGAGCGATGTTTGGAGGTTGGAGCGTATGCAATTTTGTTCTGCACTCGCTTTCGTCGTTCCGGTATGCCGGAATTGTAAACGTGCCGACGGGATTGTCGTTTTCGCCCCTATCTTCCCCTAAACTCTTTACAGCAAAAGACATTATGCAAAAATCAGGTCTTTATGGCAGTGTATGGCGGGTTAGAGGAAACTATGGAAAAACACGGGGATTTTAGTGTCAGTGCGATCCAAACTTTGACAACACGTGTCAAACCGTGTCAGTTTTCCACTGCCATTTTCACGAGCATGCCGTTTGACGCCTAAAACGCCGTTACATGCCGGAAAATACGGCACCAAACCACTCGTCTCGCCGGTTGTCCAATCCCTATTTTACTCCATTTTGCCGTCCGTAACAGTCGGTTTTGCCTGGGATTCTGTCTGGGATTTTGACTCTCTGAACTCACCCCCGCCTCTGTAAAGGTTTTCCTTCACCTCGCCAAAGTCCCGGACAACCTCATTACTCTACTTCTTTCAGATGTTGCTGACGACTTCGGTATCATTCAAAAACCGGCCTTGACGGCAATCTTGCCAAATCTATATTTCCATTGCCAACTCGTCCTTTGGAAATGTTGAAGCATAAATTTATTCTATTTTTCTTTATCCAGCGAATAGTAATTCTACTTGCTCCTGACATCGACGGTATATCTTTATGGAACTTTCCTTTACATTTGTCTTCTTGTGCTTCAAACATGTGTACCAAAGTTCTCGGCATGTTCTCGACTTAGTCACGTTGATCAAGCCAGCGTTTGCCAGTTTTGTCTGCAATTCGGCGGGAATATCGGTCAGCCGGTTGACTACGGCTCCGTCGGGAACAATCGTCCCATTTTTCCGATAGTAAACCAGTATTTCCTCCAAGTCTTTGAAACTTTCGACGGTCTTGCGACGGTATGTCCGGCTGCTCAAATGAATGGTGTAACGGCGGCGATTTTCGCACCATTGGATGTTATAGCCGACAATCTCGCCGGATCGTCGGTCAACTGTGAGTGTTGTCGGAAAGCAAAAATAATGCAGAAAAAATTTTTCCGAAAAAAATCACGCCGCAACCTTTTTATTTTCAAGGAGTTATTACATCTGCGGAAAAGAGGCAAAGTCTCTCCGGCTAAAAATTTTTCATTTTCAGCGGCAATTTTTTGCCATCCACAACGAAATTTCGCAGCTCACGACGAAATTTCGTTGTCGATTGCAAAACATACAGCCACCAACATGCCAGAGTAGCAGTGCAATATCGCCCGCTCCTGTCCTTCTATTTCGTTGCAAACTTAGGAATGATAAAGTGATGCGGTTGCATTCTTGGCACTACGCTTGTTTTTTTCGACGTTTATCGCGTTGCGTCAGCACGAACCTGTAGCAGTACTCATACTTATCGTGCGACATTGTGATGGGCACGTTGTGATAGTTGAGTTTGCGATTGACATTGTCAATGATGCGTTTCATGCTTGCTTTGTCACGCCACTTGTCGAGTGATTGTAGTTTGAATGCCCCTTCGCTGTCAAGCATTTCATCTTTGGCAATGATGATGGCATTGACCAATGCACGTTTCTGTTCATCCATAGGACAAGCCCACTCCATTCCTACTTTGTTTCGATATAGCAAAAAGCCGTTTGCCGAAATAGTGATACTACCGGCAGCGGCTTTTTGAAACAAAAACACGAGAACCAAAATGAAGCACGAAACTATGACTCCATGTTGTAAATGTGGAATTGTCCCTGTCTAGTAGATGGCAAGGACAATGGAGCAGCGTCATGACCTGCCGAGCATTGTCTATCGCTTGCAATGTCCTATTTGTGGACGGCACGGTGCTTACTGCACCACAAAGCAAGTAGCAACGGAATACTGGAATCGTGAATCATTTACACCGCAGAGAGGGGGCAGAAGATGACACCGGATCACCTGCTGGGTTTTGCGGCACTGTTTTTCGTTGCCCTGTACCTTTACTACTTGACGACTATTCCAAGACTTTAACCCTTACTAAAAAATGATGACTGATATTGATTACCAAAAAATCCTGATAGATGAACCGTTTGCTGTTTATCTGGCAAACAGGGAGAAGTATTGAACCTCTCATCAACTGATGGACTTCATCCGTTGTCCGAGACTGTACTACTTGAAAAAGACCGGTGCATTGATTGCTGATCCGAACAAGACGAGTTCTGAATTGGTACTCGGCTCTGCTACTCACAAACTCATCCTTGAAGGACGCAAAGAGTTTGACATGTGCTATGCCGTCGGTGCTCCAATCAACGAGCGAACCGGCAAGGAGTACGGTCGAGACACTCAAGCCTTCGCGAAATGGGTCGAAGAGCAGCGTGCCGACAAAGGTTCGGCAATCGAATTCATTACGACGGAACAGTGGTATAGCATTTCAAGTATGGCCGATGCCGTTGCGAAACACGAGGAAGCCCAAAAACTACTTCATCACGGCCTGGCCGAACGGGTACTGCACTCTGACTTCAATGGTATTCCCGTGCAATCCCGGCTGGATTGGTTTACCGAGATGGGTGAAGTGCCGGTCATCGTTGACCTCAAAACGTGCAACGACCTCGATTCGTTTGAATACGATGCGAGGAAGTTTGTGTATGGAATCCAATTTGCGTTTTACCAGCAGATTTTCGTTTCAGCAATCATTGATGAGTACGAAGTAGAAGCGGTCATTCCGCCGAAGGTTTTTGCCATCGCTGTCGAAAAGAGAGAGGCGTTTCGATGCGGAGTCTTTGAAGTGCCGGAGGATCTGCTTGCACATTTCAATGCCAAGATGTTTTCTGCAATCGCATTGCTCAAACAATGTCAGAGTAACGGTGAATACCCAACGCTCTACGAATCCTTACGAACCCTTAACCTTTTCTAACAACCTATGAAACTTTCATCTATTATTCGAGGAATACAGATGGAGCCATTCCGTCTGTTGATTCACGGAAGTGAAGGCGTGGAAAAATCTACTTTCGCATCCAATGTACCTGATCCGGTTTTTATTCAGACCGAAGGTGGTCTCGCACAAATTGATGTGCCGAAATTCCCGCTTGCCGAATCGTTTGAGGGGCGGCAAGAGCCTATTCCGAATGGCACATACAAAGCCGACGCAGTGATCAGCGATCCACCATTCGGAATCACCGCTTGCGATTGGGACATCGCCTTGCCGTTTGACCACTTTTGGAAAGTAGTAGGGCGTGTTGACACTACTCTTGACAGGCATTTTCATTCTGGTATGCTTCTATCATGGAATGGACACAAGAACACATCGAACGGATATAACACCTGTTTCCCAAACAACGAGGTAATGTCGAAATCGACTACTTGCAGTTCTTTCAAGCATTGCACTACATCGCAAAAAATGGATGCACCTGGCGAGCACTGCCTAAAGGATTCGCTAAATGGAATAGTATCTATCGCCGTTTTCGTTACTGGATTGATCGCGGCATTTTCGACCGCATCGAAAACATCTCAAGTCGCAAGCCGCTAATATCAAAGGGATTAAGACTCTTACATTAGATAGCACTACATCAAAGTTCATCCTGATGGTACAGGTGCGCCTAAAAAAGGGCCGCAAAGTATCAGCAAAAGTAGAGGCGGTTTAACGACCAAAATACACTCGATCGTTGCCGATGAAAGTAGCCGATTATATGTATCTTGCTGTTTGTATCAGTAGCAGAAGATATTGAAGTAGAA
>Ga0099364_10003749_pt1 | contig 23415 bp, 20 predicted proteins | sample TergutTh196P3_FD_73070 | JGI IMG/M metagenome (GOLD analysis project Ga0099364, IMG submission 73070) | Microcerotermes parvus P3 segment gut microbial communities from Pointe-Noire, Republic of the Congo - Th196 P3 | ecosystem: Host-associated > Arthropoda: Insects > Digestive system > Gut ...
GACCCCGACGCCGCTGTGTTCTATCTGGCCAGGGCCATCGCGTCGGGCGAGGACCCGATGTTCCTTGCGCGCAGGATCGTCATATGCGCGGCCGAGGATGTGGGGCTGGCAAACCCCAACGCACTGCTGCTGGCGTCTGCCGCAGCGCAGGCCGTGCACCTTGTGGGGCTGCCGGAGGCGCAGTTGATCCTCTCGGAGGCCGCGCTGTACATCGCGACATGCCCAAAGTCCAATTCCGCCTGCGTGGCCATAGGCAGGGCTATGGACGACGTCGAAAACATTCCCACGGGCGAGCCCCCGATGCACCTCAGGAACGCCGTGACAGATCAGATGGCGGACCTTGGCTACGGCAAGGGCTACCTATATGCGCATAACTATAAAAACAACTATGTGCCGCTCCAGTTCCTGCCTGACGAGGTTAAGGACCGCGTGTACTACGTGCCGGGCGACAACCGCCATGAGAAGCAGTTGGCGGACTACCTGGCCAAAATCAAAGGCGCCGCCTCCCCCGACCCCGAGCCATAGGCGCTTCCTTCCTCGAAACATAGGCCCTCGCCGGGTCAGTATGTCCCAAGCTCGATGCCCTTGTCGATGAAGTAGCGGAACGTGGGCATGTCCACGGTGGCAGGGATCGAGTGGTCCGAGTGCAGCGTGTAGCCGAAGCCGTTTTTCACGATGGGGATTTTTGCTTCCAGCTCCTTGTCAATGCGCGCCCTGTCGTTCGGGTACACCTCCCGAATGTCTATGCCGCCCATAAAGCTCAACCGGTCGCCATACTGCTTATGAAGCTTTATAAGATCCATGCCCGCCTTGACCTCGATCACCTGCAGGCAGTCGATGCCCGCTTCGATCATGCCCGGCAGCAGCTTCTCCACCATGCCGCACGAGTGCATGACGACAGGCAGCCCCAGCGAATGGGCCAGCGCGATGGTTTTCGCGTGCGCCGGCTGCACGAGCTCTTTGTACATCGCGGGCGACATGAACGGCCGCCCCAGAAAGCCCATGTCCTCGTAGAACCAGACCCCGTCAGGCAGCCCTTCTTTGTCGAACAGCATCTGCATCATGTCGGCGATCAGGTTGCCGTATGTGGTGGTCATGTCCGAAACCCAGCCCGGATCGAGCGCCATCCCGGCCAACATGTGCTCGTGGCCGCAGACCGGGTGCATGCATTCGAACACATGGGCGCAGCTAAAATAGAAGAAGCGGTTTTTCTCCTTGCATATGCGCCTTTTCTCCCTGTAAGCTTCATAGTTGATGCGGGCGTCCTCCGCCTTCAGGTGCGGCTTTATCAGCTCTTCCCACCCGCCCCGCTCCGTCACGGCGAAGTCCACATGCTCCGGCGTCGTGTCGTGCAGCTTGTGGCGGCGCAGCAGGGCGCCGTTGCCGTCCCGCGTCAGCACGGTCTCGTCCGTCTCCTCGACGACCTGGGGCACGAAGTTCAAATCGGCGACAAACTTGAACGCCGAAGTCTCGTCCATATCAAACGAAAAAAAGTCCGCGAACGGCACGTCCTCGGGGATATAGCCCTTCTCTGTCCACGTCCTGTGGGTGTCGCTCCAAAAATGTTCATATACGGGTATGCGATCGATGGGCTGCCGTTTAAGCATGTTGAGCGTCCGCTCGTATCCGGTCATGGTCTGCATGGGCGCCTCCTTGTTACCGCCAAATTTTGACTCCCATGATAGCAATGTTTAAATGATAGGTCAAGGCGACGCTGCACCTATGCGAAAATAGCTATGTGGGCCGTAGCGACTGAGAGCGGTCGCCCCACGAAATTCATCATCGATATATAACCTTCTTGTCTGTAACCCGGTTGACAGCTTCTGTGGGTGCTCTGTTGATACATATGCTTGCTTCTTTCCAAAACCCTCTCTAAATGTGATATTATAGTTAAGCGATTGTAAAAGCCGGTATTTTACGGGCGAACGCTGTTCGCCCCTACAACATTTTGTATATATGCAAAATTGGCTGCCTATATGTAGGGACGCACATTGTGCGTCCGCGATTTTTGCATTCGCCTATGTGATATTATAGTCTCAGCCAGCGCGGGAGGGACGGTGCTTATGAAAAGAAGAGTAGGGACTATTTGCAGTTGCCGCAATGAGATACTTTATTATCAGAGGAAATGCCCGCACTGCGGCGCTTTTAACGCCAAGGGCAGAAAAAAGGTTGTATCTATAATACTCAGCGTCGTCGTGACTGCGGTGACGATATTGTACATGTCCGCCTTGACCCAGTATGAGGGCGCGGACACGTCGTCCATATTGACGGGGCTGCTGTTCATTGCCTTGGCCGCTCTATGCTGCTACTTCACGTTCGCAGACATTGTACGCATGCTTGTCTTTTCACCGAAGCACTGCACGCATAAATACAACAAAAGCTGCTGGTGCGATAAATGCGGATTTGCCGACCACGACTGGGACGGTTGCAAATGCAAGCGGTGCTTGAGGACGCGCGACGAGTCGCATGACTGGGACGGTTGCAAATGCAGGCGCTGCGGCGCCGTCAGGGACGAGCTGCACGACTGGGACGGTTGCAAATGCACGCGATGCAAAAAAACCATCGAGCACGAGCCGGACGCCAGCGGCCGGTGCAGGCGCTGCGGGCGCGTCAGGGCCATGGTCAAGGTTGTCAAATGCGTATACTTGAACGGCAACCGTTGCGATCACCCCGACACGGGCTATTACACGTTCAACTGTGACGAATGCCATATCCAGCACGATACCATCGACACCGAGGAATGGCAAAAAGTCGAAGGCTTGTAGCAGGTGGCAGTGGCGCTTAATGAAGGGTAATGGGCGTAATGGAGCGTAATGGAGTATAATGGCTCGCAGCGCAAATGAAAGCTTGCAATGGCGTGCAATGGCTTGCAGTAAAACGCTGTGTTTTGAAATGGCGTATTATAATGCGAAATGGTTAGTAATAAAATAGTAGATGGATGATTTTTTCTATTGACAATTATATGTAATTATGTAATAATAACCCATATACACCTTTGTCATGGTTGCGTGGGGCAGCGTTTTATGAGAAAATATAGGCGGAGGTGAATTTATTGGCGGAACGCTTTATATATATGGATCACGCCGCGACCACGGCGGTCAGCACCGGGGTGTTCGAAAAAATGGCGCCTTATCTGACACAGCATTACGGCAACCCCTCGTCTGTCTATTCCATAGCCAGGGAAGCCAGGCGGGCCGTGGAGGACGCCAGGGCCGAGGTGGCGGGCGCCCTTGGTGCGCAGCAAAATGAAATATATTTTACCGGCAGCGGCTCGGAGGCCGACAATTGGGCGATCAAAGGCGCGGTGAGCGCCGTCGCCGGGGCAAGCGCCGCCAAGGCGTCGGGGGCGAGCGCGAACGAGCGAAATAAGCGGCACATCATCACGTCGTCCATTGAGCACCATGCCGTTCTGGACGTATTCAAAATGCTGGAGAAGCAGGGCTTCCGGGTGACATACCTGCCCGTGGACGAACACGGGCTGGTCCGTCCGGAGGTCCTGTCCGCCGCTATGCGCGACGACACCAGCCTGGTCAGCATAATGGCTGCCAACAACGAAATCGGCACGGTGCAGCCCATTAAAGAGCTGGCGGCGATTGCGAAATCGCGCGGGGCGCTGTTCCACACCGACGCGGTGCAGGCCGCCGGGGCGGCGCCGCTCGACGTGGAGGACCTCGGGGTTGACATGCTCACCATCTCCGCGCATAAGTTCTACGGCCCCAAAGGCGTCGGCGCCTTGTACATCCGCTCTGGGGCGAAGGTCGACCGCTTCATCCACGGCGGCGCACAGGAGCGTGCGAGGCGCGCCGGGACGGAGAACGTCGCCGGCATCGTCGGGCTCGCGGCGGCGCTGGGCGCGGCTGTCGCGGACATGGACAATAACAACAAAAAACTGATCGCGCTGAGGGATCGGGCCATCCGCGAAATCATGGAGAGGATACCCCATACGGTGCTTAACGGGCATCCGGACAGGCGCCTGCCCAACAACGTGAACGTGGCGTTCCGGTTTATCGAGGGCGAGTCGATGCTGCTGCTGCTGGACATGAAGGGCATCGGCGCGTCCAGCGGCTCCGCCTGCACGTCGGGCTCTTTGGACCCGTCGCATGTGCTGCTCGCGATCGGGCTCCCGCACGAAACGGCGCACGGCTCGCTCCGGCTGACATTCGGGCTGGACAACACGGACGAGGACGTCGACTACCTGCTCGAGGTGCTGCCCCCCATCGTGGAGCGGCTCAGGGACATGTCGCCCCTGTACGAGGACTTTATCAAAAAAGGAAGCGTTTAAAATGACATACAGCGACAAGGTTTTGGATCATTTCGCAAACCCGAGGAACGTCGGGGAGATAGACGGCGCCGAGGGCGTCGGCGTCGTCGGCAACGCCAAATGCGGCGACATAATGAAAATGTATTTGAAGATTGAAGACGGGGTCATACTGGACGCCAAGTTCAAGACGTTCGGTTGCGGGGCCGCCGTCGCTACTAGCAGCATCGCGACCGAGATGGTCAAAGGCAAAACGGTCGACGAGGCGCTTTTGCTGACCAATAGCGCCGTCGCCGAGGCGCTGGACGGGCTGCCGCCTGTGAAGATGCACTGCTCGAACCTGGCGGAAGAGGCGATTCACGCGGCTATACATAACTATAGGGTGGGGATTGGCGAGCTGGACGAGCCGTCCGCCGAATGCCCCGGTTGTTGCAACAAATGCAGCGACATATATAAGGTCGAGGATTAAGGGCGGTCGGCGTGCATATGCATTCAGCGTATTTTGTGGCATCGAGCCTGCACATGGGGGCATGCCTCTTTATTTCGTCCTATTGTGTATGTCTACGGGGTTTTTATGAAAATCGGGCTAATCGCCAATGAGTCAAAGGACATAGGCCTGGCTGTTGCGCGGAGGCTGTCGGACGCTATACGCGCGCGCGGGGGACGTGTTATACTCGCCTCGGGCGCAAATGCGCTTGAGGGGACGTACGAAGCGGACTTAAACGCGCTTGAGGGGGCGTACGAAGCGGACGTAAACGCATCTGAGAATGCAAACGCACCTACAGGCGCAAAAGCATCAGAGAATGCAAATGCGCCTATAGGCGCAAACGCATCTTTGGATGCGGGGGCGTTCGCTGGGTGCGACGTGCTGATATGCGTGGGCGGCGACGGCACCATCATAAAAGCCGCGCGCGAGGCGCAATGCGGCGGAACGCCCATGCTTGGCGTCAACCTGGGCGCGCTCGGCTATTTGACGGAGGTGGAGACTTCCCAGATAGACGCGATGCTGGACAGGGTCTTCAGCCGCGACTATCATGTGGAGGAGCGCATGATGCTCACCGTCGAAAGGGCGCCGGGCGGCGTACGCGCCGAGGAGACGGCAATCAACGAACTGGCCATCGGGCGCGGCAGCGAGCCCCATGTCATAAGGCTCAAAGTTTACATAAACGACACGTTTTTGGACGTGTACCCCGGCGACGGATTATTGATTTCGACGCCCACGGGCTCTACAGCGTACTCGCTCTCCGCCGGCGGCCCGGTTATCGACCCGGAGCTGAACCTCATATCGATAGTCCCCGTATGCCCGCATGTGATATTTTCGAGGCCGGTGCTGGTGGCGCCCGACAAGACGATAACAATAGTGCCCGTCGCAACCGGCGCGGGCGGCGCGTTTCGGGCCAGCGTTTCCATAGACGGGTACCGCGGCCCGGATCTGCTGGACGGCGAAGCGATCAAAGTCCGAAAATCCGGGCATATGGCCAAGATGCTCCGGTTCGACGCGGATAATTTTTACGTCGTGCTCAAAAATAAGCTCTTCGAAACGTCCGGCAAGTTCGGGCCCGAAGGGCCCCACCGGGGGAAGCCTAACAATGGATAGCGCGCCCAGCAAAGCCGAACGCCACAGCCTGATCAAGCAGATTGTCAAAGACGTGCGCTTAGACACGCAGGAGGGGCTTGTCGCCGAGCTGCGCGGCCACGGCGTCGTATGCACGCAGGCCACCGTGTCGCGCGATATAAAAGAATTACGGCTCACCAAGATCCAGTTCGATGACGGAAAAAACTATTACGCCGAACCGGGGGGAAGCGAACAGCCCCTCGTGGACAGGCTGCTCGAAGCGTTCTCCAACGGGTATCTCAGCTCGGATTTTTCCGGCAATATCGCAGTCATAAAAACGGTGGTCGGGATGGCGCCTGCCTGCGCGCTCGCCATCGACGCTGTGCAATGGCCGGAGGTCGTCGGGACGTTAGCGGGCGACGACACAATCCTGGTCGTGACGAAGTCTGTGTCCGCTTCAAAAAGGTTTGTCAAGAAAATAGAGGGCTTGCACAAATAAAGCCTGCTTAAATAGAGCCCGCTTAAATAGGGCCTGCTTGAATAGAGCATACGGTTGACTATTTTGACTTAGGGTTAGAGATTTTTCTTTGATGCGTGAGATTTGATCTATGCTACGTTATATTGAAATATCAGACATCGCGCTCATCGACCGGGCGTCCATCGACTTCGGCCCGGGTCTCAGCGTCCTCACAGGTGAAACCGGCGCCGGGAAATCTATAATCATTGACTCCATTAATGCAGTGCTTGGCGCCAGGGCGACGCGCGACATTGTCAGGAAAGACGCCGCGTCGGCGTCCGTCGCCGCAGTTTTTTCCATTGGGGGGGAGGGCGCGGGGGATCGCCTCTATGCGTTGCTTGAAGAATGCGGCGTCGAGCCCGCCGACATGGACGAGCTGGTGCTGGGGCGCGACATTGGCGCGGCAGGCAGGAGCGTCTGCAGGGTCAACGGGAAATTGGTTACTTCCCCTGTGCTGAGGGCGATTGGCGAGCAGATTGTCGATCTGCATGGGCAGCATGAGAACCATTCGCTTATGAAGCGCGAAAAACATATCGACATGATTGACTACTTCGCCGGGCATGCGTTTATGGAAAAGAGGGAGGCGTACGCAGCCCAATATTCCGATTACTGGCGCATCAAACGGCAGATTGCGGATTTGGTTAAAAGCGAGTCCGAGCGCGCCCACGCGTTAGATGTCCTTACATTCCAAGTCAACGAAATAAAAGCCGTCAAACCACAGCCCAGGGAAGACGAGCGGCTGCTCGTGCAAATCGAGGCTTTGGCAAACGCCGAAAAGATCAACAACGCGCTCGCTTCGGCCAGCGACATGCTCAGTGGCGGCGGCGACGGGCAAGGGCTCGGCGGGGGCGGGGACAGCGGCGGAAGCGAGAGCGGCCGGGGGCCCGGTGGCGCGCCCTCGGTGCTGGGCGGCATCGCCTTGGCTGCGCGCTCTCTCGGACAGATATCTAGCTACTCCCCCGAATATGCGGAGCTGCTGTCGAGGATTGAGGAGGCGCGCTTCATAATAGAGGACATCGCTTCGACGCTCCGGCAAAAAAGGGGCGCGGACGATCTGGATCCGGCCAGGCTCGATGCGCTGAGCGCGCGCCATGAAGCCATCGAGCGGCTGAAGCGCAAATACGGCGGCACGATCAAAGACGTTCACGATTTTTACAGGCAGTCACTGGCAAAACTGAACGAGCTGGCCGACAGTGAGCAGACAGCCAAGGACTTGGAAGCGCGACTGTCGGAGGCGGGCAGGAACATGGCGCTCCTCGCGGCTGAGCTGACGGATATGCGCAGAACCGCGTCGGCTGCCATCGAGGAGGGCGTCGCCCTCGAGCTTGCCGACCTGGAGATGAACAACTGTCGTTTCCGCATCATGTTTTCTACCACCGACAATATCGACGAGTATGGCCCCAAGGGGCGCGATCAAGCGGAGTTCTTGTTTTGCGCGAACCCGGGCGAGGAGCTCAGGCCCCTCGTGCGGATTGCCTCCGGGGGCGAGATGTCGCGCGTCATGCTGGCCATAAAGTCGGTCCTCGCGGGCGCGGACAACATTCCTACAATGATTTTTGACGAAATCGACGCGGGCATCAGCGGTAAGGCTGCTGCGCGCGTCGCTGAAAAAATGCATCTGCTGGCCAAGGGGCGGCAGATCATATGCGTTACGCATTTAGCGCAGATAGCCTGCATGGCCGACGACCAGTATCTCATAGAAAAGACGTCCACGGACAACGCCACGCAGACTAGGGTGATCAAGCTGGAGCCCGGCTCGCGGGCGGACGAGATATCGCGGATGCTGGGCGGGGGCGCCCCGACGGAGGCGTCGTTGCGGCTTTCCGGCGAGCTGCTCGAACGCGCCCAAGCCTTCAAGGAGTCCCACGCCAAACAGGAGACGCCACTGTAGAACACGATGAGGACATCGTGGTGCGATGTCTACGGCTACGAAGTAGACGTTTATCGCGCCGTGCAGCTTACAACTACGCAATAGACATTTATCGCTCCATGCAACTTACGGGCTGCGCATATGTTCTGTACTGTCCAAATCATAGCCCATCCAATCCAGCAAACCAATGAAATCCGCAGGCGGTCGCGCCTCTATCAAAAGCGTATTCCCCGTGTGCGGGTGCGTCGTGGTCAGGCGCCACGAATGCAGGGCCTGCCTCTGCATCGGGCTGTCGCCGCATATATCCGCACATGCGGCTGCATAATCGTCATCAATATTTTCACCGCCGCACGCGCGAATCGCAGCCAACCCGTATGGCCCGTACGGGCCGTAACGCTCGGGCATGCCATATAGCCCGTCAGACAACAGCGGGTGGCCAAGGCTCGACAGGTGCGCCCGCAACTGGTGCGTCCGCCCGGTTATGGGGCGCAGCAGCAGCAAGCTGGCTGACCGCGCCTCGCACAATGTTTCATAGTATGTCCTCGAGCGCTTGCCGTCGCATCGGGCGGCGCGCAGCATGATAAACCCGTCGACGCGCCCGAGGGGCAGGTCTATGACCCCCGAGCCGGGGTCGAGCGCCCCTTTGATGATGCCCAAATATTCCTTTTTGAACCCGCCGCCCCGCAGCGTTTCCCCGAGCAGGTCGGCTGTGTAGCTGTCCTTTGCGAAAAGCACGACCCCCGAAGTGTCCCGGTCAAGGCGGCTTATCGGGTGTATGCCCGAGGCGCTGCCGGCTTGCGCAAAATAATAGGCGAGGCCGTTTGCGATTGTGCCAGCGCCGCCGTTGGACAGTAGGTGCGAGGGCTGCGAGGGGTGGATGATATGCCCCGGCTGCTTGTTGATGGCGATCATGTATTCGTCTTCATAAATGATATCAAGCGGGACATATTCCGGGGCAATGGGTCCGGGCTCGCGGGCGAGGCCCTCCAGATCGATCGTCAGGACGTCGCCCGGGGCGAGGATGGTGTTGGTGTATGCGGGCACGCCGTTGATTTTAATGAGGTTGCGGGCTTTCAGCCGCTTTAGGAGCCTGGATGACAGATCAAACTCCCGCCTGATGACGTCCCTCAATATTGTGCCGTCGTCGCCGGCGCCGATTGTCCTCTCCAGATTCATGAGCGCTCCACCAAATTCAAAAGCTTATCTGCACCATTTTACCCTATCGCCGTTATTTTTGCATTTGATGTGCGGGGCGGGGTAATGTATAATTGGTATAAATAATTATATGCTTACGCGCAGGTTTTACAGAGCAGGTTTTACGGCGTAGGTTTTGCGGCGTATAGTACGCGGCGCATGGTTCGCGGCGCGGCGAGGGGCGATCTATTGTTTTCTGACATAATCGAGGAAAAGGCCGCGCAGGCGGAACAAAAGGTTTCGGGCGCGTTCGCGCGGGCGGCCGCCGTTGCCGCCGCCAACCAGCGCAAGGTCGTGGCGGCGATGCGCGGCGCGCGCGTCAGCGACTCCCACTTTGCCGGCTCCACGGGCTACGGGTACCATGATAGTGGAAGAGACGCGCTGGAGAGGGTATATGCCGGCGTTTTTAAAACGGAGTCCGCCCTCGTCCGCCAGCAAATCGCATCGGGCACGCACGCCATCGCGATCTGCCTCTACGGCAACCTGAGGCCGGGCGACGAGCTGCTGTCCATTACAGGCAGGCCGTACGATACTATTTTGAGCGCTATCGGCCTTCGGGGGGCGGAGGGCGCCGGGTCCCTGCGCGAACTCGGGGTGACTTACAGGGAGGTGCCCCTGGCTCCCGGCGGCGGGATAGACCTGGAGGCTGCGCGAAAAGCCGTCAACGCGCGCACGAAGCTGGTGATGATACAGCGATCGCGCGGCTATAGCTGGCGGGACGCGGTAGGTGTCGAGGAAATCGGGCGCGCGATATCGGTATTGAAGAACACCCGGGAGGGGCTCATTGTATTCGTCGACAACTGCTACGGGGAGTTCGTCGAGGAGCAGGAGCCGACGGAGCTCGGCGCCGACCTCATTGCGGGCTCGCTGATCAAGAACCCCGGCGGGGGCCTGGCTCCGTCCGGCGGGTATGTCGCCGGCAGCGCGGCATATGTTAAAAACGCGGCCTACAGGCTTACGGCGCCCGGGCTGGGCGGCGAAATCGGCGCCACGCACGCCGTGAACAGGCTACTGTTTCAAGGCTTTTTCCTGGCGCCGCATATTGTCGGCGAGTGCATGAAAAGCGCGGTGTTCCTCGCATCCCTTATGGAAGCGGAAGGGTACAAAACATCGCCGTCGCCGTGTTCATACCGCTCTGACATCGTTCAGGCGGTGGAGCTGGGGACCGTTGATCGGCTGTTGGCTTTTTGCCGGGGAATACAGAGCGGCTCAGCGATAGATTCGTTTGTCACCCCGGAGCCGTGGCTCATGCCGGGCTATGAGCACGAGGTGATCATGGCCGCTGGGACCTTCATACAGGGCGCGTCGGTCGAGTTGAGCGCTGACGCGCCAATGGTCGCGCCCTACATCGTATACGTGCAAGGCGGGCTTGTATACGAGAGCGCTAAAATCGGGTTCATGTCTGCGCTGCAGAACCTATATGATTGCGGACCCGCGTAAATCGAAAAAATAGACAAAAATAAAATGTGAACACTGTATCGGTTAGGTTTGAACTGTTACATATGGACAAAAGAGAAATGCCGGCGCCAAGGCCCGGCACAGCTACAATGGACTCACGCAAGGCATCGGTGCAAAAGAACGCGCCGCAGGGCCCGGCCCCATCGAATAAAAAGCGATCGCGGGCTGCGGCCATCGTCGCCCTGTTTTTGCTTATCTACATACCATCGTCGTTCAACTGGTTCAGCGGCGGCGCCATATCCACGGACATTCTGCGCGACGGCGCACTTTACGAAGCGCTGCATACCGAGGCCATCGTCATACGCAATGAGGAGCTGCTCTACTCGCCCGCATATGGATATTCGATACCAGCCGTCAACGAGGCCGAACGCGTCCCGGGCAACTCCGTGGTGGCGACGGTGTACAACAGCTTCTCATACGAACTGATGGAGGAGTTCAACCGGATCAACCACGAGTTGCTAAAAGAGCAGTACGAGGTATTTGGGCGCAGCAATGTCTTTTTGCAAGAGGTCGACAGCATCGAAAAAGATGTCACGGGCGTCGTGCGAAAAATGATACCCGACATAAACCGCAACTCCCTAAATGAAGCGTCGGCGCGCACAGACTCCGTCAACGCGCTGCTCGTCAAAAGGGCCGAGGCGTACGGCGCCCTTGCGACCGACGATCCATATATAAAACAGTTGAAAGAAGAGAAGCGCTCCATCGAGGGGGAGGTGGCGGAGGGGAGCATGCGCGTCTACAGCGGCTCGCCCGGCTACCTGTCGTTCATACTGGACGGGCTTGAGCCGGAGCTGACACTGGACAGCGTCGGTTCGCTGTCGTGGGAGCGCTGCGAGGAGATTATAGCCACATCACAGAGCACAAACTTTGTACCGCCGTCGGACGCCTACGGCTCGATTGCCGTTGCAGGCGGCGAGCCATTCGCCAAGATTGTGCGCGACAACGCCTTTTTCCTGCTTGTCAAGGCGCCCGACGACTATCAAGGCTCGTTTTCCGTCGGCGACAAGGTGCGGCTGAGGACCGAAAGTCCATATCTGGAGATCGAGAACGCGGAAATCTGGCAAGAGTTGCCCGACGGCATGTTCGCAATACGGGTCAATAAATATTTGTTCGATTTTCTAGGTGTTCGAACAGTCAATGTCGCGCTGGTCGAAAAGTATGTGGAAGGCTTGAAAATTCCATTGAAATGCCTGCGCGACATCGATCTGGAAAACGGCGTTGCAAGCGTCGCATTGTTGAAAGGGTCCTACGCCAGCATCCGGCGGGTGCGCGTCCTTGCGTCAAACGATATTTACGCGATTATAGAGAGCTATGACGGGGCGTCTTCGGATGGCAGGGTAGGCAGGTACGATACCTACATACGCGACGCCGCCAACATCGAGGACGGGATGCCGCTGTCAAAATAGGCGGCCGCGTTTTTTTATATGGCAACAACATGAAAGATAAAATTATAAAAATAAATAAAATTTATATATAGCTTATATTGCTTTGGCGAATAGAAAATAATAAGGCTGGTTTCTCAATGGGCGGACATATGCAAACAACCATCGGGGAAAATATTAAAGCGGTGCGCAGGCAGATAGCCGACGCGGCGGCGCGCGCGGGCCGGGACCCGTCCGGGATAAAGCTCGTCGCCGTTTCCAAAACAAAACCGGCCGAGGACATATATGAGGCATACGGGGCAGGACAGGTTGCGTTCGGCGAGAACTACGCGCAAGAGATGAACGCGAAAATCGAGTCGGATTTGCTGTCCGGACTTGCTGATATCGAATGGCATATGATCGGGCACATACAGACAAACAAAGTAAAATCGCTGATCGGGAAAACGGCGCTCATACATTCGTTGGACAGCATCCGGCTGGCGGAGGAAATCCAAAAACAAGCGCAAAAAGCTTCTGTTACTGTCGACGTACTTTTGGAGATAAATATAGCAAGGGAAAGCAGCAAATACGGTTTTTTTATCGAGGAAACGGAGGAAGCGGCCCAGGCCATTTCCGCATATCGCAACATCAGGGTGCTGGGCCTAATGGCCAGCGCGCCCTATACGGATAATCCAGAAGACAATAGGACGCATTTTAAGCAATTAAATGAATTTTTTCTTGACATTCGTCATAAAAAAATGGATAATACCCGTATGTCTATCTTATCGATGGGTATGAGCGGCGATTTCGAGGTCGCTGTCGAAGAAGGATCGACGATGCTCAGGATTGGGACCCGGCTGTTTGGCAGCCGTTAAAGAGCCGACACTAAAGAAGCGAAGCACCATGGGAGACGAATGAAAAGGAGAGGCGCATATGGCCGCGGCTTTTGTTGAAAAAATTTTTAACCTAATAGGTATATATGATGATCCCCCTGAATATCCGGACGACTATGGGGACGATGACGTGTATAACGGCGACGAAGGCCCATACGACGACGATGTGAATTATGACGCGAGCTATAATACGAACTACAACCCGAACTACAACCAGAACTACAGCCAAAACTACAACCAAAACTACAACGAAAGCACCCTGAACGAGCGTTTGCGCAGCGGCCAGGCCAACGGCTGGTCTGGCGGCGGCAACGGCGGCGGGGGGCGTGGTGCGCCCAGGGGCGGCAATGCATCTGGCGGCCCCAGGAACGCGGGCGGCACAGGCAATTCGGGTGGCTCCGGCGGTTCGGGCGGTTCCGGCGGCTCGGGCAGTTCGGGCGGCAATAGCGGCAGCGCCCCCGGCAGCGCGGGCGCCCCGAACAACATCGTCAATATGCCCACGCAGAAGCAGCAAAACGTTGTGTTGGTATCGGCTAAAATAGATCGTTTTGAAGACACCGAATTGGCATGCCAGCACTTAAAGGAAAGGCATGTCGTTTTAATTAACACCGAAGGCCTAAAGCCGATTGAAGCGCAGCGCGTTGTTGACTTTATGAGCGGCGCCGTCATCGCACTGGACGGCGAGTTTGTCATCATCAACCACCGGATTTTTGTCGTCGCCCCGAGCCATGTCGAGCTTATGTCCATACAGCGCGACACGAAGGCGCGAGGCTTCATGTCATACGGCAACAGCGGCAGCTCCGGCAGAGGGTGATCGCAGGCAAGGCTGATGTTTATAATATTATATGTCTTGTTGCAATTATTGAGGGTCGTAGAGATCGTCATTATCGCTCGGTGCGTGCTCTCTTTCTTACCGGGTCTACGCGAAACAAAGGTTGCGGCGTTTATTAACTGGGTGACAGAGCCGGTTCTGCAGCCGGCCCGCTCCGTCATAAGCAAGTTCATGCCGGACGGCGCTCCACAGGTTGATTTTTCGCCCATCGCGACATATCTCGCAATCATGCTTTTGCGTACAGTGCTGCAGAGCATTATGGCAACAGTATAACAAACGGCCGCCCCGGCGCCGCCCAGCTAGTAGCTTCGCGGCCTGCCTGAGCGGCTTTTGCATACCTATGGGGCGCGCACGAATATTTTTTTGCATCAGATTACCCGAAATACCGGAGGTTCTATAAATGGCGTTCAGGGACATGCTGGAAGATAAAATACTGTTGTACGACGGTTCCAAGGGCTTCCTCCTTATGCAAAAGGGGCTTGCCCCCGGCGAGTGCCCGGACATGTGGAACCTTGACCGCGCGGACGCCGTGCTGGACATACACATGGCCTATGTGGGCGCCGGCGCGGACGTTATTCAGACGAACACCCTTCAGGCGAGCAGGCCTCACCTCGAAGCCAGAGGCCTGTACGGCAAGCTGTCGGACATAAACCGGGCGGGGGTGGCGCTGGCTAAAAAGGCCGCCGGGCAAAGGGCGCTGACCGCTGCGTCTATAGGCCCGCTGGGCGCGCTGATGGCGCCTCTGGGCGAAATGGGCCACGAGGAAGCCCATGCGGCGTTTGCAGAGCAGATAGCCGTTGTGTTGGACGCCGGCGCCGACATGCTGCATTTTGAGACGTTTACGGATTTGTCGGAACTGCGCATAGCGCTGCTTGCCGCAAAGGGGATAGATCGCAGCGTGCCCGTGATAGCGACAATTTCGATAGAAAAAAGCGGGCGCACGGTTATGGGCGACGGCGCGGACTGCGCCGCAGCGGCGCTCGCAGCTGCCGGCGCCGACTGCGTGGGCGCCAACTGCGGCCTGGCGCCCTCCGACATGCTGGGCAGGTTCGCCCCATTTGCGGCGTTCGGCGCGCCGCTGTGCAGCAAGCCCAATGCAGGGGCGCCGGAGGTGGTCGGCGGGGTTTTGAGCTACGGCGCGACGGAGGCGGAGTTTTACGACACGGCTTTTGGGTTCGCAAAACTGGGCGCGCGCCTCGTTGGGGGCTGCTGCGGCTCGGGGCCGTCGCATGTACGCAGGCTGCGCGAAGCCGTCGACGCAATGAACGCCGACGGCGCGTACGCGTACGCGAGCATTTTCAAAAATAGCCGCGATGGCGCCGGAGCGGGGCAGGGCGACGCGGTCGAGCTGTATTCGCACAGTGCCGGGGCTGTACTTTCACGCGAGGCGATAGCGTCGTTTGCGCAGTCGGCGCCCTTGGCGGCGGGCGGTGCGGCGGATGCGGCGTACGCGGAATCGGGCGACGGCAAGCTGCTGATGGTCGATCTCTCGCATATGCGCTTTGAAAACGGCAACGCGGCGGACAAGGTAGTGGAGATACTGTCCGACGCGGGCGAGTCGGACGCCGAGGCGACGCTGTTCCGGCTGCTCACGGGCGGGCGCCGCACCGAGGACGCGCTGCGGCTCCTGGGCCTGATAGCCGAGTATGCTTGCGCATACCACAACAAGCCGTTGATTTTCCACACTGACGATGCAAGGGCTCTTGGCCTTGCGCTGGAGCGGTACTGCGGCGCGCCCGCAGTGCTGGCGCCGAAGGCCGGCGAGGACGCCCTCCGCCCGGCGTTCGGCTTAGTGCGCCCGCGCATAATATACATATAGGCTTTATAGAGCATGTAGTACATTTAGAACATATAGACCGTATAGACCGTATAGAATATTTAGAGTATTGAGTTTAGAGTATTGAGAACATATAGACCATAAAGACCATATGGGCCATTAGGTTTTTAACGTTGTTGGGGAAAATGCTAAATAAACCGGCCATTGCCGCACAGTTGAATAACGCAAGCCGGACGGACATAGCGGACGAAGACGCAGTTCTGGTTAAAAAAGCGCAGAACGGCGATATGGACGCCTTCGAGGAACTCGTGAAAAAATACGAGGGGAAGGTGTTTAGCATCGCCTCGCGGATGCTCGCGTTCAGTGAGGACGCGAAGGACGCCGCCCAGGAAGCCTTTTTGAAAGCGTACCGCTCGCTCAGGGGCTTTAGAGGCGATTCAAAATTTTCCACATGGCTCTACAGGATAACCAACAATGTATGCCTCGATTACCTGCGAAAGCGCGATCGCCGCGAACTGCCGTTGGACTATGAGACGGGCGGCGGGGACGGCGAAACGCACACGGTAGACATCCCATCCGACATGGACGTCGAAGCGGACGTCATGGGCGACGAGTTCCGCCGCATCGTGCAGGGGGCGATCAACAGCCTCCCCGCCCAACACAGGATGATGATTGTCATGAGGGATGTCCAAGAACTCAGCTATACTGAGATATCCGGGCTGCTTAACCTCCCCGAAGGCACGGTAAAATCCAGGATAAACAGGGCACGGAAAAATTTGCGGACATTGTTCCTCGGCTCAAAGGAACTAAAGGAATATATTAACGTCTAATAGGTATACGAAAGAGTGTTATCACGATTTGAACAACAACCAAGACAATATGGACAATATGCAAAATGATATGGGCAATGCGGGCTGCGCCGCCTGGCAGGACCAAATAAACGATTATTTGGACGGCGGGCTTGGGCGCGAGGAATTGTCTTTGTTTATCGAACATATGAACGCTTGCGCCGAGTGCGCGAACGCCGTGCGGCTTTCGCGCGCCCTGCGGGACGCCGGCAGGGCGCTGGGCGGCGAGGACGTTATAGTCCCCGACGGATTTAGCGCCTCCGTGATGGCCGCAGTCCGGGCGGAAGGGGCATTGGGGCCGGCGGCCCTCGCCCATGCGGGCCCGGCGCGCGGGATGGGCGGCGCTACCGGCCGCGCCGCGCGCTTCCAGCGGCAGCAGCCATGGCATATGCCAAGGCAACTGCGGGTGGCGGCCATGCTGCTTATTTGCATATCGGTCGGCTTGGCCGCGTCCATCATCATACAGGTCTACAATAACCATCTGATGAGCCGGGAGGCTGAACTGGCGCCAAGTATTGCCGCCGCACCGGAGCCAAGCGGCGCGGGCAGTTCGATCGGCGGCGCCAACGACGCTGTAACGGAAGCAGACGGCGTCAATGGCGCTTATACGGAAGCAGACGGCGCCAACGGTGAAGCAGAGGAGGAAGCGGGCACATCAGGTGCGGGCGCTGTGAATGCGGCTGCCGAGGGCACAGAAACGGAAGCCACAGACGCTGCACCGGAAGCAACGGAAATTGCATCGGGAACCACAGGCGCCGCAGCCACTGAGGCGGAGGCTGCTTCCACCGGCATCGGTCGAGCGCTTGGCGCGGGCGACCTTTTTAACGCGTCTGAGGACGAAGGGGACGAGCGAGTCGATGCTGTAGACGCAGAAACAGCGCCGGGCGCTGGCGCCGAATCGGAGCTGCCAACAGTTGGCGCTGCAGCAGCAGCGCCGGACGCCGACGCCGGCTCCAGGGCCGGCGAAAGGGTGCCTACGACGACCGAGTCGGTAACCATTGTTACTGCCAAAGAAGCGTCGGACATAACCACCTCGTCGGCGGAGCCCGCAAGGGCGCCCGCACCCTCGGCAAGCGATACGGCGGCGCCGATACCCGGCGGGACGTTGGGCGGCGCCGAAGGTACGACCCAGGCGGCGGCCGGCGAAACCGGCGGGGCTCTGGCTTCTACCGAGCCCCAGCCCGGAGACAGGCCAAGCGATAATGACGAAGCCCCGTCAAGGGGGGGCATGATGGCGCCACAGCCGGAGGACAAGGGGGACTCGGCAGACACAGTGGGCGATGTCCAGGCGCCCGCGCCGCCTATGATCTACCCTCCGATCGATGATGCGCCCACTTCGCTTGAAGACAAGGGCGACGCGATGTCAAGCACGCGGGTTACATATGAGTTCGTGTTTTACGACATAAGGGACAATGTGGATCTTAACGCCGGGAGGGTCAGGCGGCTGGCCCGCGTCTATGCGGCAGGCTACACGACGATAGCCGCCGGCAACGCCGAAGGCGCGGACCGTGCAATTTGGGAGATCAAAATTGACGGCGCCGACCTGGGGCGCATAGAACACGAGCTTTCTGCCATGTTCGGGGCGGGCGGGGACAACGCCGCCGCGCCGACCGCCAGAAGCGGCTCAACAGCGACCGTGACAGTCACCATGATGTTTACGGATTGACAGAGATCACAACAAGCGGTATCCTTTTAGTATAGGTTCAACCCGCATCAACAGTAAACGCCGCGCAACGCGCGGCGCGCGGGCGTACCCGCGTGAGGCGAGGCTAACCGCGCTTAGCCGAGCCGACGGGGTGTGGGGCGCAGCCCCATATTAAACGAAGGGATAGCATCTATGAGCCGCCATAGAGGAAGCCTCTGTCTAATCGCAATGCCCGGCACCGGGCCGTTTGTATCCAGCGTCGATTACTATCTCAAAAATTGGCACGAAACAGAAGAATCATTTATTATGGACACCGAGTGCCCCAGGTTTTCCACGGGCGACGGCAAAGGCGTATTGATGGATTCTGTCCGGGCCAAGGATATATTTATTATATCCGATCCATACAACTACTCAGTGACCTATCAAATGCGCGGGCTCACGAACCACATGAGCCCCGACGACCATTTTCAGGACATAAAACGCATTATTTCCGCCGCCAACGGAAAGGCGCGCAGGGTCAGCGTCATGATGAACATGCTGTATGGCTCGCGCCAGCACGGGCGCTACATGCGCGAGTCGCTGGACTGCGCGGTGGGCCTGCGCGAGCTGGAGTACTCGGGCGTGAAGAATATTATTACCTTTGACGCGCACGACCCGAAAGTGCAAAACGCCGTGCCGCTGATGAGCTTCGACAACCTGTACCCGAGCTACCAGATGCTGAAGGCCCTGCTGCGCAACGAAAAAGGCGTCAGCCTGGATCGGGAGCACACGCTGATTGTTTCGCCGGACGACGGCGGCGTACAGCGCTGCATGCAGTTTACGAAGGTCCTCGGCCTCGATATCGCTATGTTTTACAAACAGCGCGACACAGCATCCGTCTCGGAGGGGACTACTACCATACAGCGCCACGAGTTCATCGGCAACGATATCGCCGGGCGCGACGTCATCGTCGTCGACGACATTCTAGCCGCCGGGGATTCCCTCATCGATTCGCTGTACCAGTTAAAGGACGCGGGTGCGAAAAACACCTATGCATTCATCACGCACGGCATGTACACGAAGGGCTACGAGGCGTTCGACAAAGCGTATGCGGACGGCATATTCAAGCGCCTGTTCATCACGAACCTGACATATATAGCGCCCGAGGGGATGGACAAGCCTTATATCTGCGTAGTCGATCTGTCCAAATACGCGGCGTATGTGATCAACTGCATATACCACGACCAGGCTATATCGGACGTGGTGGACCCAGAGACGAAAATCCGGCAGCTCATCCAAGCCACAGGCGGAAAAAGCTAACAGAGCAAGCGGCCAATCACCGCCCCTACGGGACGGTCACTATGGCCTGCAGTACCGCCACGAACAGCGGCAATGTGACAGCGGAGAGCAGCGTCGACAGCGTCACGAGCTGGGCTGCCGTCGGCACATCGCGCGAATAGCGCTCCGAAAACCCGGACGTCAGCCCTGCCGCAGGCGTGGCGCACAGCGTCGCGAGCGCGAAGTAGACATGGGGCATCGACCGCAGCGGCAGCATGATCAGCGCCGCCAAGGCGGGGAACGCGACGAGCCTCACGGCGCACGCGCCGTACAGCACCTTTGACTTGAACAATTTCGTGTAGTCGGAAAACGCCATTTGCGCGCCCAGCACGGTCAGGGCGAGCGGGGTGTTCATGTTTGCTACGAACGATATAGCGTTGCCCAGGGGCCATGCGTAGCTGTCAAAATAATCATATCCGACCATAAAACTGATAAAGCCGATCGCGAGGGCCACAATGCCGGGGCTGCGCAGCACAGCGCGCGCGGACAGTTGGTCGCGCCCGCCCATTATGTACACCCCGTGCGTCCACTGGAACAGCGTGAAGACCGCCAGCGAGACGGCGGCGAACACGAGCGCTTCCTTACCGAACACGGCCTCTACGAGCGGGAACCCCATGAACGCTACATTGGAATAGACGGCTCCGAACCGCAGCACTGCAGCCGTGTCGCGCTGCTTTTTTCTGTACATGAACGAGGCGATGAAGATCGTCGCGCCGTAGCATGCGGCGGAGCCCAGCGCGGCCAGCCCCATCTCGCGGATCACCTGCATATTCCTCTCTATCCGGAGCGAGTTGAAGATTACGCAGGGGATTATAATGTTCACCTGCAGATAGGACACCTGCGTGACCGTTTGCCTCGCGAGCCGCCCTGCCTTGCATAGAAAAAAGCCTATCCCGACAATCAGAAACAGCGTGACGGTCTGGCCCGCGACTAAGATGAAATTCTCAATGATATTATAAGTCATACACGCTCTTCTCCGAACCGATTGGGGCGTGGGGCTTGCCCCACATTATTACTAACGCCGTGCATCGCACGGTGCGAGCGCATCGCGCTCGTGAGGTGAGGAGAACCGCGCTTCTCCGAACCGATTGGGGCGTGGGGCTTGCCCCACATTATTATGAATGTCACTCATCTATGTTATCATATTAACGAACAAATTATAGTTTATTTGCCTTTAAACAGTGGTAAATCCATTTGAATAATATCATACCGTTTGTTAGTTAGGGAATTGTATGACAAATGGGCTGTGCCGGGCAGGTACGGAGGTATTAATGTCGAAGCAATTTTTAGCAACATATAGGCAATGGCTGGAGAGCAATGAGTTCGACGAGGAGACGCAGGCGGAGCTGCGGGCTATTGAGCACGACGAAAAAGACATCGAGGACAGGTTCTACAAGGAACTGGACTTTGGCACGGCGGGCCTGCGCGGCGTCATAGGCGCGGGCACGAACCGAATGAACATATACACCGTGGGCAAGGTGACGCAAGGGCTGTGCGACATGCTGAACGACGCCGGCGCGGGCGCCGCGCCCAAGGCCGCAGAGTCCGGCCAGGCATGCGCCCCTGTAGGCGTCGCCATCGCATATGACCCCAGGCACAAGTCGGCGGAGTTCGCCATGGAGTGCGCCAGGATCATCGCGGCAAACGGCATACGCGCGTACCTGTTCGAAGACATCAGGCCCACGCCCGAGCTGTCATTCGCGGTCAGGCATCTGGGCTGCGCCGCAGGCATCATGATCACCGCGAGCCACAACCCCAGCCGCTACAACGGCTACAAGGCATACGGCGCCGACGGGGCCCAGATGTCTGTGGAGGACTCCGACAGGCTGGCTGGTTACGCGGCGCGCCTGGACGGCTACGCCGGCATTAGAAAAATCAGCGCGGAAGAGGCGCGCGCGTCCGGACTGCTGGCCATAATAGGCGCGGACGTCGACGACGCGTACGTGGGAGAAGTCAAAAAGCTCAGCCTGCGGCTGCCCGAAATCGCCGCCGACGGGACCCTGTCGCGCATTAAGGTCGTATACACGCCCATCCACGGGACGGGCAACATACTGGTCCGCAGAGTGCTGCATGAAAACGGCTTCCTAAATGTCCTGACAGTGCCCGAGCAGGAGCTGCCGGACCCCGAGTTTTCCACGGTCGCCTCGCCGAACCCCGAGTACCGGGAGGCCTTTGAAATGGCCATCGCGTTGGCCGCCAGCGAAAACGTCGACATCATCATAGGCAGCGACCCCGACTGCGACAGGATCGGCGTCGTATACAGAAGCCGGAGCGGGGCGTACGAGGTCCTGACCGGCAACCAGATTGGCTGCCTGCTCATGGAATATATCCTTGCCGCGAAAAAGGAAGCCGGCGCCCTCGCCGCCGGGCGTTCGTTCGTAGTCAAAAGCATAGTCACAACAAAACTCGCCAACCAAATAGCCGAACGCTACGGCGTCGGCATCCATGAGGTATACACAGGCTTCAAATATATATGCAAGACGGTAAAAGACGTCGACGAGTTCGGCGACGGCGAATTTGAATTCGGCTTCGAGGAGAGCAACGGCTACCTGGCGGGTACGTTCGTGCGCGATAAAGACGGGGTCATCGCGTCGATGCTGATCGCCGAGATGGCGGCATGGTACGCTTCTCGCGGGAAGACGTTCGCGGACGCTTTGAACGAGATATTCGATAATTACGGCTATACGATGGACGACGTCGTCTCGTACACGCTCGAAGGCATCGAGGGCCTAGGGCGCATACAGTCGGCGATGGACGCTCTCAGGTCGGGGCGCCCGGAGGATTTTGGCGGCTTTCGCGTCAGCGTGTGCAAGGACTACCTGACCGGCGAGGTGATAGAAGCGGTGGGGCGTGGCGCCGCCAGCGATGACGGCGCAGCCAAAGCGGCCGCTGCTGCGGTTAGCCGCATGGAATTGCCGGAAACGTCCAATGTGCTTGCCTACCAAATGGCCGACGGGTCGGTGTTCCAGATACGGCCATCGGGGACGGAGCCTAAAATCAAAGTGTACTACGGTGTTACGGACGCCACGCGAGAAGGCGCCGAAAAACTGCTAAAAGAGTTTATCGGGGCGGTCGCCTCGGTGATTGAAAAACTCCTGTATGAATGAAGGCGGTGAATAGATGACAGTCGATGTGATACTCGATATCAAGAAGGCGGAGGAGGAAGCCGATCAGATAGTGCGCAGCTCGCAGGGCGACGCGCGCACAGTGCTGGCGGACGCGAACACCCAGGCCGCGCGGCTCCTGGCGGATGCATCGTCCGACGGGCGCACTGCGGCAGAGGAAAAAATATATCTGGCCGAGCGGCGCGCCAACGCGGAGATAGAGAAAATAAAGGGCGCGGCGGCTGCGGAGTGCGAACTTATAGAGAAAAACGCGCTGGCGCGCTTCCCGGAGGCGGCGACGATAATCGCAGGGAGGATTGTGAAGTTTAATGTCGATCGTTAAAATGAGCAAGGTCTCGCTGGCGGGCATGTTGGCGGATCGCGATCGCGTCATAGCCCGCGTGATGAAACTCGGCCTTGTCGAAATCATCTCGTGCGACAGCCGCAACGCGGACGGCGCTGCCGCAGAATTCATCCGCGCGGACAACGAGGAGGCCAGGGCGGCGGAACTGGAGCGCGAAATGAACAATGTCGGCGCCGCCATCGATATCATTGAGCGCTACGCTCCGGAAAAGAAGCCCATGTTCTATTCCGGCAAGCAAATGAGGGCGGACGAGTACAAGCTGATCACATACGACTTTGACAAAGTCGAGTCGGTCGTGGCTCCCGGGGCCGGCATTGAAGCCAGCCTCGTGTCGCTGCGGGACGAGGGGAACCGGCTGACCACCCCCCCCGCGTCGCCCCCGCCCGGGGGGCCCGCGGCGCCGGCGCCGGGGGGAAGCGGGA
>Ga0099364_10003750_pt1 | contig 23411 bp, 24 predicted proteins | sample TergutTh196P3_FD_73070 | JGI IMG/M metagenome (GOLD analysis project Ga0099364, IMG submission 73070) | Microcerotermes parvus P3 segment gut microbial communities from Pointe-Noire, Republic of the Congo - Th196 P3 | ecosystem: Host-associated > Arthropoda: Insects > Digestive system > Gut ...
TTTAAAGCAAAAGCAACAGTAGTCCGTGTTTGGACTACCGCTGCTGTTTGTTCCGAAATGTTCGGCTACCGTCATCGGCATACTGCAACTCTGACAAATCTTTACCGCTGTTTCATTCATACTACTGGCTTTTCCAACGTTTCAGTGTCGGCAAAAATAATTTCATGTTGGCGATAAATTGCTCTTTCGTGATGCTGTTTCCGTTTTCATCTTTCAATGCTTCAGGAAATTCCGCATAGCGAGCAATCATTTCGTCCATAGTAGCCTCAACGGTAAACTTACCGTCTTTCCAGCAATACACGCAATACTCCGTGTTCGCGCTTCCGTCGCTGTTCGTTCCAAACTCTTCGGCGGTAACCATTGGCATTCCGCAACTCTGACAAATTTTCTGTTCCATTTCCTTCTAATTTTTAATAGTTTAACTTACTTATCGAGTGCAAAGATACGGCTTGCCAATTAAACGGAATGTGTCCAAATTTGCTAATTTCTTGTCTCACGATATTTTCTACGTTTTTCGTAGCATACCAAGATAGATAGGATGCAGGGCAAATTTTTTATTCATGTTGAAACGTTGTCTAATGAATTTTATATAATTCGGGGATGACTGGGCGTGTATCGTTATCGGGGTTGTTTATGCGCCAATTCAGTTTGTTGATGTAAAGATGCCTAAAATCAAAAGGTTGTGGTATCCATACTCTGAAGAGGTTGCCTTCTTCCCAAGAGTTGCCGGCGGAAGTGTAATCGCACATCTGAAGGTAATGTCGTCCTCCGCTTTCGTCGGTTACGGGGACGTCAAAGGTCATCCATATAGCGGGAATTTCAGGGTTTTCCGCTAATTTCACATCAATGGTGCCATCCGAATTATTTAGGAATTTGTATCGGTACATCGGGGGGGTTGCTACACCGGTACGGAAAGGGACTAAGCGGGTGTCGAAAGCTAATATTACCGGGCCGCGCTGGATAGCGGCATCGTTTAATCCTGAGGGCACTTCAACTATACGCGCACGCATATCAAAGACGATTTCAATGCGGTCGCCATCCGCCCATTCTCTGTTGATAGAGGCGTATTTGCCCGGAATGACATAAGCGTTGAATGGGTTGCCGTTGATTGTGATCTGTGTGTTTTCGCTCCATGCAGGTATGCGCAAATGGATGGAGAAAAATTCTTTTTTGGGGATTTGAATAGAAGCTGCAACTAATCCTTCGACGGGATAGTCAGTCTCCATATTCAAGGAGAGAAGCTGACTGCCGGGGGTTTTAAGGGATGCTTGCAGCTTACTGTATAGATTGACTGTAAAGCCGTTTGCAGTTGTCATGACTGCCCATGAAGGGGTAAGTAGTAAACCGCGAGGGCCGTTGGCTACGCAACAACTCATCACTACATCGGGAAACTGTAAATGGCTACATACGCGCTCGCCCATCAGACTTGAAAAATAGGACCACCATTCACCATGAGGGGTCTGGGCTGAAAGTAGAGCGTTGTAGAGACTTATTTCGAGCTGGTCGGCATATTTGCTGTCGCCTGTGAGACGTAGCAGTTGGAAAAGCAGTTTCATCCATGTGACTGTCACACAGGTTTCCATACCTTGGTAAATCGGATCGCTTTGTCGCTTCTTGCCATTGCACCAAATCTCGGCTATTGAGCCGGAACCGACGATCATGATTTCATCGCGGATGACGGCGTCGACTAACATTTGACATGCCTCTAAATAGAGCTTGTTGCCGGTGATACGATACATTTCACACAGTCCTTCGAAGCATGACATCATTTCGTATGCTTTTGGAGCGCCGCTCATTTCCCATAGTGGCGTCCCTGACAGCGCTTCCTGTATCAGGCGAATACCGGTCGGGCTTAATTTGTTCGGACTGTCCCATGATTGGATGATGTGATGCGCAAAATCAAGGTAACGCTGTTCGCCTGTTTTTTGATAGAGGAGGGTTATTGGTTCGAGGACAGAGCTTGAGGCAAGACCTTTCCATCCTATCCAACCGGTAGCGGCAATGTTCACATCACTTTCCGCTCCGGCTTCGCGAATCAGGAGGTCTGCTTGCTTTTTTGCCGCTTCCAAAGCCCTGCTGTCTTTTGTCTGGTCATGGTAAGCAAGCAATCCTAACAGCACATATTTGCGTCCCCATATATCCCAATCGCCAAGATGGGAGCCGTCGGGGTAAGTTCCGATATAGCCGTCTGGGGTTTGGCTTCCCAGCAAATCGAATACCGCTTTCTCGATTACTTTCCGGTTGTTTTCGGTAGGGGCATAGCCATATCCCAGCATAGCAGAAGTAAACCATTTACCCCAAAACTCGCAACGGAAACCCCAATTGCCGTCATTTCGTAAATAAAATGGCTGAACGACACGGTCAATATCCTGTGCCATTACGCGGTTAGCGATACACAAATCTAACTTGTCGCCAAGATAGCCATCTATATGTATGCTATTATATGGCGCAGGTACAAGCGCATCGCTGATTTTGGCATGAATAACCGTTTCGGGCGACGTTTTCTTTTGTGCCGGGAGTAACGTCGCCAACAACAATGCAGGGAATAATAAAAAGTGTTTTCTCATCATGAATGATTTGTTAAAGATTGATGGGTTCCCATTTTTTATGGGGGTTTTTCTCAATTTTGTTAATCAATTTCTCATACTTTTTTATCATTTTTTTTGTGTTTTTTTTGCCCAAAACGGTACTAACAATGACAACTCCGTCAACACCTTTCTCTCCATACTTTTCAATAGCGTCTGCGCCTTTTTGTATTGAAAAATCTTTAATCATGTCGGGTTTCAAATGCCCCAAAAAGGAATTAGAAACCTCTATACCATCAATCAGAACCAACAGTTGGGCATAAGGCCTTGATGGACAAGCACAAGAAAGCCTTGCTTGTCCGTTGTCCGAAGACGATTGTTCGGCTCTGGAAGCGATGTTGAGTTGTAGTGCGGATTTAGAAAGCGGTGTTGATATTTTCTCAACCGAAGCGATTCTGTTGTCATTGTCTTGTGCAACAAGCGAAAACACACAAAACGAATGTACCGCTACAACGAAAATGAAAATGTTTCTTTTGTTCATGATTGTCAAAAATTACTGATGATTACTCTATTTCAAAATCTTCTGAATGGAAGTTACTGTAATAACGTCCGTTTTCGGCGGTAAATTTAAGCAGGATAAAGTCGCCGCCATCAACGCCTCCCTGATAGTACATGGAAAATTCGTCTTTCCAGATTTCATGTTTTGTCTCCATGTCGTCAACGACTTCCATGGTGCCTTTGAGCATTACTCCGCGAAAAAAACGTTTGTCGCAAAAATAGATGCAAGCCTTCGGATTGTTCCGGTATTGCTTAATTCTGATGGACGGACTGTTCGTGTGCCAAAAGAATGTTTTGATACCTTCTCGCTTAACAGGCGCTAACATCGCTTTTGTGTTTGGATAACCGTTTTCATCTATTGAACTAATAAAGCTAACGCTCTGTTTATCAATTAAATTACCAATTGTTTCTGTTGAATTTCTCATCTTTTAATCTATTATTTCGTTAATTTTACCTTTTACGTCTAATGGTCTCAGATGGCTTCCTTGTTCATTTATCGCGCCGTTTTTATCAATCAACAGATAAAACGGAATGCCGGATATTTGAAAAAGTTTGCGAATATCAGCGCTTTGATTACGGGAAAGAAAATAATGCTGCCCGCCGAGTTGGTATTTATCAAGCGTGGCTTTCCACAGTTTTTCTTCCGATTCGAGACAAATATATACAAAAACCACATCCTTGTCTTTCAATTCATGCTCCAATACTTTTGAATTAGGCATTTCCGATAAACAGGGGCCGCACCATGTAGCCCAAAAATCTACGTATATGACTTTGCCTTTGTTTTGTTGTAATATATCGTCTACGATATGATTAACAGACAGGTTGGCGGCTTCTTTCAGAACGGATTCCGTATAAACTTGCGGGTTTTCTATTCTCAACTTTGTTTGCAGGTATTTTTGATGAAGCGGCTCTTTCAGGAATGGCTCTTTGATGTACGTTTCAACCACTTCCCTATATTGTTCATAAGCTGTAATATTCTGTTTTTCAAACCCGCGGTCAAAATACTTGGATAGCATGATTTGTAGCAACAGGGAGTCATAGACAAATTCAATTGTACTGAATATCTTAATAGAATCGATAATTTCAGTAGTAGGAGCAAACAAACCACCTTTGGGTAGGGTTGACCATTTGGTATGTTCTGTGCCCGTTTCCTCATCAATCCATGTACCTTTTCTACCCCTCATATTGTCAGTAACATAACTTCTAAAACTGCCGGAAAAATCACTCAATGCATACGCGCTGATAAACATGGACGGGTCAATGGGCAAGCGATCGCATAATCTGTCGTAAAAACCTTTTGGAACTTCCCAATCATTATCCCAACCCATATTGTTGGCACTTCTATGATTGGTCTCATACAAATCAATATAATTGTAATAGTCATTTTCGCTGTATAATTGCGCCCATTTTTTACTTACTTCATCCGGGTGATTTTCGGCAACGAATCGGTCGTAAATCTCTTTATTCTTTTGCTTTACGGTATCTAAATATAGATTATATTGTTCCGTATCGTATTCTTTGACTGCTTTTCGTTTTTTGTCCCAATCGGAATTTAGTTCGTTTGAAAAATACAAAAACTGGTATTTTGCCGCATAGCGGTTTGTTTTTGCTCTGTCGCCTCCGAATGTAATAGTCTCCAACAGTTCGGGTAGGTTGTTGCAGTTTCCGTCGAATCGTACAAAGAGGCTATCTCCGGGGTGAAGTAAAACCCAAAAATTTGTTTTGTATCCGATAACAACGTCAAGCGGAATATAGCTCTCAAAAGTAGCCATGAAATTTCCGGCGCTATCAATTTTTGCCGTGAGGTCGTCTTGCATCAATCCTATCCTTTTTACGGATACGCGAACCGGCAAATTCGGGTCATAATTATCTACTTTTCCGGTAATGGTGATGCCTTGAGGCGTTTCGCCGTATTGAATTTGCGGTTTTTGGCAACTCGAAAACAGGGTGATAAAGACTGTAAATAAAAATAACCTCATCGGGTTACCCTGTAAGAGATGAACTATGCCTAATGTAGCGCTGATAGCCTCATTTAGCAAAGTAAAAGCAATCCAATGCTTGTTTTGATCAATGTATTTAGTCATATCGAAAATAATTTTTGGCAAAGTTAGTGTTTTTAATTGAAAAAAGAAAGAAAATTAAGAAAAATAAAGTTTTTACATTGCAGGTATTGTTTTTTTCTGGATTGCTTCGCAAGCTCGCAATGACGGTACATGTACTTGACGTCAGCACGTACCCGTCATTGCGAGGGACGAAGCAATCCAGAAAAACGGACTAGGGGATTCCCGCCTACACGGGAATGACGTTTGCATTAGTAACCTCATTTTCTTACCCTTTAATGGGGGTTTTGATTGAGAGGATTTTATGCCGGATCCAGGAGGTATCTAATAAGGAGAGTAAGAGGACAAAAACGATGGCAAAGATAGCTGTTAAAAACAGGCTGTTTGAAAAATCGGTTAAGCCCAGCGCTACCAATTTCACTTGATACAGGCTTTGAATATAGCTTGTGAGCATGAAGGCCGAAAAGCCTACAAGCAGATTGATGAACCATACCAAGTAGCAATAGGGTAGGGCTAATTTGTTTCGCTTGTAGCCTAACAGGGCAAGGTTACCCAGCATTTCCTGATTTTTATAGATTAACAGGTTGATACTTAATAACATCAATCCAATCGAAGAAAGCATGACAAGAAAGCCGAAACCAAACACAATGAGGATTATCAAAGTTAGAAAATACGATAGCTTACCTTGATCTCCCTTGTTATCATTGATTTCGTAGTCAGGTTTTGTCGAAAAAAAGGCAGGGATAGCAGGGTCGGCAGGGTTGCTAACTTCGAGGATCAATCGTGACGTATTGCCTGTCTGAGCGGGAGCGCCAAACCTCCGGTTAGCCCATTCCATAAACGATTGAGGGACTAAGATGGTATTCAGGTCGTCGGAAAAACCGACAATACGTCCGGTAAAATGTTCCATCAATCCATTGCCTTGCAGCACGACATGGAAAGTGATCTGTTGGATGACAGATTCGGACAATTGAGGAAGTTGCTGCGTCCCAGCAAATCCGAAATTATACAAGTTCAGATAACTGCGGGGTATGATGATGGTTATCAGTCGTTTATCTTCTTCCCATTTCCAATCGGGGCCTGGGTTATCAATCAACCTGTCAGGCACGGCCTCGAAAAACATTTCGGTCTGAAATGCGCCTATCTGTCCGACAGGATCGGTATAACCGGTAACTTGAAAACCGCTTGGCACAAACGATTCGACTGATCGGACAAACGGTTGCTGTTTGATCTCGTTGATTTCTTCATCCGTAAAAACAGCTTTGCTTTTTCCGAAAACAGCCAGCACCGGGATTTTTTTATTGATGACAAGAAACTCTTTTTTCAAAATAGACTGCTCGGACGAAAATAGCGGGCGGACGTCCATCCAAAAACAGAACGTTATAAATATCACCGACATTCCCACCCAAGCGCCAACCGCATAGCCGGCAAACTGTGTAATACTGATATTTTTGCGAAGTAATTTATGTAGCATTTTGATCGGGTATTACAGTTTCCAACGGTTAAGAAAAGAAAAAGGGTAGTCAGCGCCTAAGGAGCTGAGTATGATTCCGCTTTTTTGCTGCTCAAGTTCCTGGGCAATCAATTCAGCCATGAGTTGTATGTTCGTTTCATCCAAATGACTAAACGGCTCATCGGCAAGTAAAAAGTCAAACGGCTGACACAAAGCGCGAATGATAGCTACCCGCTGTTGTTGTCCGAAAGAAAGGCGCGCCGCTTTTTCATTTTTTTTATCAGCCAGACCTGCCTGTTTCAGCATGTCCTTTACAGCGCTGCCTTTTTTCCAGGAAGTCAGGCGATTTTTGATGGTTATATTTTCCCAGACCGTCAGTTCGGGAAATAAACGCAGTCCCTGAAAAATACAACTGATATGACGTATTCGTACAGCGTTCCATCCCGGAAAGTCTTTCATCCCGATCTCATGCCCATCGTACAAAATTTCTCCCTTATAATCGGAGCGCTCGCCAAAAACGTAACTGAACAGGGAAGATTTTCCCCGTCCCGAATTGCCCAAAACAAGATGGTTTTCACCTTTTCTGAAACATAAGTCCTGCATCCAAACTTCCGATGCAGAAACCTCTGCACCGGAAATAAAGGATGGTAAAATGCCCTTTATCTGTATCGAATCCATATTAAAATATATTCGTTCCAAAAATAATCCCATCGGGATTAAATATCGGTAGAAACCGAAAATTTCCAATTCAATACATATTAGCCGTTATATCATCAATCCCCTTGATGATCAGCTTCAACGAGTTCTGACTGTCATCTTTCAGTTTGATGGAAAAAATGGCTTCATAGGCATCAAGCGAAGCGCTAATCGTAAAATCCTTAAAGCCTTTGAGGAATTTTAATCCCATTGCCACTTCAGGCTCATTTTGTATTAAAGACATGATACTATTGGGATAGCTATCTATGTCTAAATTAAGATACGTGAGCGCAAGACTTTTCTTAAGTTCATTCCCTAACGGCGTCGAAGCTAACGGTTTATCGAATCCTTTACCCATAAAAGCGACGATAGCTTCCGAATCGTCGGTGATATAAACCCTGTTATCATTGTACCCGACATAACCGGCGCCAATCCCCATGAACGGCATATAATAGTAATTGGCTTGTTTTTGTAACGTGCCTTCAGGTATGAGCGCGAGCAGTTTATCGAAGTCGTCCTTACTGTTTACGGTAAAACTAACCCCAAACAAAGGCATAGGCAAAGGCCCCTGTGCAAAACCATACAAACTCATCAAAAAATCGCCTCCAAAGGCATTGAAAATCATTTTTACCTGGGGATCATTGATCATCTCATCCAAATCGCTTACCGGCCAAACACCGCTCATTCCTGAGGCTATTTCGCTAAAGTATTTGAAATATTCTTCCATGTTGATCGAATACTTTGCAGCAAAAAACGACTTATCGGGAAAATCCTGCAACAACTTTTGATTAAAATCCTTTTTAAATAAGGGATATTTTTTAAAAAAATCGTCTATCTTGGATGTAGGAGTAGACAAAGCGCTCAATTTAACTTCGCCCTTCTCAAAAGATAAAAACACATTAATAAACGTATCGTCAAAATCTTTCATAATAGGAGGGACAAAACTCATCTCATACTTAAACGCTTCCAACACGGTAGCAAAAGGAAGCCAAAACCCAACGTCGTAAGAGCGAGCCTGAAATTCCTTGAACCCATCTACTTGAAGAATACTCTTCTCTTTTGGTAAATTGAACGCTTCTTTGAAATCAATACGGTCAGTATTGCCGGAATACATAAAACAAAAGTATTTATTCCAGGTGAGCAACTGATCGCCCAAAGTAAACATTTTATAATCGCCTTCGTCGGTGGGTGTAAAATCCTCTCCGGCTACTTTCATCAAATCCTTCAGCAGTTTTTCAAAAGCGCCCATATTAGCCATCTTGAAAATTACGGCCGAATAAAATTGGTTTCTATTCATCTTGCCGTAGGAATAAGCTCTTTCCAAATCTAATCCGGTATATTTGCTGTCTTTGAAGAAGTTTTCAACCAATTGCTGGACAGCAGGTTCTTGATTAGATAATGTAGACTGCAACTTTTTATAAAAGCTGTAATCTTTCAGATTATTCAACCCTCCCTTTGTAATCAACTGGTTGTATTCAATGGCAAGCACAAAAGAGGCGTCTCCCGGGATCAGGTTTAAAATTCCGGAAGACGATGGGGTTTCTTCGCAGGCGCTAAATACGATAAGCGCCAGTAACATGTAAAAGAATTTTTTAATTGTTTTCATAAGAATTTTATGTTTTAAATGAATAAATTGTCTGTTTTTACTTCACCGTGACATTGTATACAAAGTCGTTTATTACGATACCTTCTTTGGGCGCTCCCTGTGGATTGCGTAAAATATCACCCTGGGTTACTTTCCTGCCATTGATTACGACATTATCAATCAGCACGTTCTTGATCGCATGGTCGGCGTCGAAGCCCAGAAATTCAAACTCCTTATGGAGCGGATACCCCGAATTATTGACTGTAATGTTTTTGAATACGATGTCCTCAATATGACCGCGTATCGTATCTGTCGTCCAGATTGCCGTATTGATCCACAGCGAGGCAAACCGGACGGATTCTTCGACACGGATATTTTCAAAGCGTACGTTTTTTATCAAAGCCTTGTCGGTGTGATAAATGCGTAAAGTCCATTCGCGTCCATGGTCGCCGATAATATCGCAATCCTCGAACAATACGTCCTCTACGTTTCGCGTCAGTTCTGCTCCTATGCTCAAAGCATGGGCAATCTCGTTGTAAAGTACGCATTTGCGTACATGTATGCGACCGGCGTCCTGATTAGAACCTCGCAACGTTTTTACGACAATCAGATCGTCCCAGGTGCGCAGGAAACAGTTTTCTATCAATACGTCAAAACTCGAATTGATGTCTATGCCATCGGAATTGGCGCGGTGACCAAATAATTTCAAATTGTCTATATGCACATCGTTGCAATCACGTAAAGAAACCGTCCAAGTACTTGAATTGCACAATGTTACGCCTTCCAATCGGAACCCGTCTACCGTAACGCTCATCGTTTGGCGACCCTGAGCGCGCGGCACCCGTCCCATGTCGAAAATTCCCCGTCCGCGAAATGTAATATTTTTGCCTCTGAGAACGAAAGATGCCGGTCTGCGCCCCCGCCGTTCCTCTTCCGACAAGATACCCCTGACGACAGCCCCGCCTGCAATGTAAACGGTTTTATTATCGCCAATAACTGAAACGGTGGTTATTTCATGGATACCGGGACCGAAATAGATCACATCCGGATCGTTTGGATCGGGGATATCCGTCTCTTCCGGGTTCACGAACAAATGTAGCGAACGGATATGGTCGCCGTTCACTTCAACCGTAAGATGCTGCGGCTTGTCTACCTCAAAAGTGATCGTATTGTCTTTGATAACGGATTTGATGCAGAAAGAGGTAGGAAGAATTTTGGCAGTGTAAATAGGCTCCTCTATTGAAACCGTCACTTTTGCCGTTCCTTTCTTTAAATCAAAAGAGGCAAAACCGGTGATGTCGAAAGATTCGTCTGCCTTTTCAATAATCCCCGCTGCATGGCGTCCCTGCATATCTTCCGTACATATTCGGGCATTGTATACGGGCACGTTCAACCCGTTAACCGAAACTTTAAATTTAGCGTTTAACGTTTCTCCTTCGGGAGCATCGTAAACGGTCACGTTGTTATGACATGATGCGACCAGGACGCACAGGCAAAATAATAAAAAGATTCTTTTCATCTGACTTGATTTTTTTAGTAAATGTTTCGTTACAGATACAGCAAAGCCCCGTCAGTCACATGTGACCGGACTTATAAGTGCGACAAATGTATAAAAAAGAATTGGGTTATGATAAAAAAATCAAAACTTTTTTTTCATTTGGTCGTACAGGCATCCATTGATCAATTTGCCAAAGCAGTTGATGCGTTTTGTTTGACGGGACGAGATAAAAAATGCGAAACATTTAATACGTTATATATCAGACAGATATATTTTCCGAAAAAATATTTTTGTAAATTTGATGTATTGGATTACTGAATTTTTAGTATTTTTGCATTTTTGTAGGGGTGCGTTTGGCGCGTATTTCTGCATCAGAAGCTATAAATGGAGAAAAAGATATGAATTATGCTTTAATTACAGGCGGGTCTCGCGGGATTGGGCGTGCGGTTTGCATTGAACTGGCTACAAAAGGGTATCCGGTGATTATCAATTATGCCGTGAACGAAGCGGCGGCATTGGAAACGAAGCGGATGGTTGAAGAAAAAGGCGGAACGGCCGAATTGCTCCCTTTTAATGTGGCGGATGGGGCTGCTGTCGACCAAGCCCTGGAGGAATGGGCGGAAAAGCATCCGGAGGATTATATCGGCGTTTTGGTGAACAACGCCGGTATCCGGCAGGATGCGATAATGATTTTTATGCCGGATACACAGTGGAAAGATGTGTTAGACATCTCTCTGAATGGGTTTTTTTATGTGACGCGCCGTGTGTTGAAAACCATGCTTTTGAAGCGTATCGGACGGATTATCAATATGGTTTCGCTTTCGGGCTTGAAGGGATTGCCGGGTCAAACCAATTATTCGGCGGCAAAAGCGGCTGTTATAGGCGCCACCAAAGCGTTAGCGCAGGAAGTAGCTCCGCGTAAAGTGACGGTCAACGCCGTTGCTCCGGGCTTTATCACAACCGATATGACAAAGGATTTGGATGAGGCATCGCTGGCCAAAACGGTGCCTGTCGGACGTTTCGGAAACCCCGAAGAAGTAGCGGCATTAGTCGGGTTCCTTGCTTCTGATGCAGCCGCGTATATTACAGGAGAGGTTATTTCCATCAATGGAGGGCTATATTCCTGATTTGCGCTGTTACGCGAGCATTTTCATTAAGAAATAAATGATGTTGACAAACGATAGATAGAAATGAGTAGACGTGTAGTGATAACCGGTATGGGCATTTATTCCTGTCTTGGTAAAAACTTAGACGAGGTCGCTGCTTCATTATACAAGGGCAAGTCCGGTATCGGCATCGACCCGCAGCGGACTGCTTATGGTTATCGTTCACCGTTGACTGGAATTTTAGAAAAGCCATCGCTAAAGAAGATGATAGACAGGCGTTTACGTCTTTCTTTACCGGAAGAAGGCGTCTATGGACTGATTGCTACGGTCGAAGCCTTGCGCAACGCGCGTATCGACGAAGATTTCCTGAAAAACCATGAAGTCGGGATCATTTACGGTAACGATACATCGACCGAAGCCGTTATCGAAGCGCATGAGATTATGCGCGAAAAGAAGGATTCCATGCTGATAGGTTCGGCAGGCGCCTTTAAGTCGATGACATCTGCCGTATCCATGAATCTCTCGGTGATTTTCAAGCTACGGGGGGTCAATATGTCGGTCGCCGCTGCCTGTGCGAGCGGTTCACATGCCGTCGGTCTGGGATATACATTTATCCGCACCGGGATGCAGGATGTTGTAGTGTGTGGCGGAGCGCAGGAGGTGAATTTTTATTCCATGGCGGGTTTCGACGGGTTGAGCGCTTTTTCGATGCGGGTCGACGAACCGACAAAGGCTTCGCGTCCTTTTGATGCCGACAGGGACGGGCTTGTGCCAAGTGGTGGAGGGGCTACCCTCATTCTTGAAGATGAAGAACACGCAATACGGCGTGGCGCAACGATTTACGGCGAAGTGGCGGGATATGGATTTTCGTCGAATGGAGGGCAGATTTCGCAGGCCAGCATAAGCGGTTCGGTCATTTCCATGGAGCGTGCTTTGCAGACTGCCGGACTGAAAGCAGAAGATGTGGATTATATCAACGCCCATGCGACTTCGACCCAGCAGGGCGACCATTGCGAGGCATTGGCCATTGATATGCTGTTTGGCAGTCACCGAACGCCTGTCAGTTCCACAAAGTCGATGACAGGACACGAGTGCTGGATGGCAGGAGCGAGCGAAATCATTTATTCGTTACTGATGATACAGCATGATTTTATTGCGCCAAATATCAATTTTGAAACGCCAGACGAGGGGGCTAAGAATCTGAATATCATTTCGCAAACCAAAGAACGGAAGATAGACGTATTCCTCTCAAACTCTTTTGGTTTCGGCGGGACAAACAGCACGATCATAGTGAAAAAGTATAATAAATAAACAAATATAGAATGGAAAGAAAAATAATGGAAGCGGCGGTAAACGCCTTTTTAGTTGATGAGATGGAGATCGAAGCCGGTGATATCCATGAAAATGCAAGGCTGAAAGAGGATTTAGGCCTTGACAGTTTGGATTTTGTCGATATCGTTGTCATTGTGGAGAAAAAGTTCGGTTTTAAAATTAAACCGGAGGAGATGTCAGGCGTGTTGACTATGAATCAGTTTTATGATTATATTGAATCTAAAATGGTAATATGAAATAGACGGATGGCCGAAGCAGGAAAAGAATGGAAAGGGGTTACGGGAGGTCGTACCTTCGGGCAAAAGGCGATGAAAATACTTTTTTCGATCGTCAATGTCCGGGTTGGGTATGTTATTCTCGTTTTTGTCATTCCTTTTTATATGCTTTTCGCCCGAAAAGGATACCGGGCGATTTACCGTTATTTCCGCAGACAACATGCGTATAAGGCCTTGAAATCGTTCTGTAAAACATACCGGAATCACTATCTGTTCGGTCAGACGATTCTCGACCGGTTTGCCGTCTATGCCGGACAGAAAAATTTCAAGATAGATAATCCTGACAACGACCTGTTCCTGCAAATGGTACATGCCCGACATGGATGTATCATTGCCGGTTCGCATGTCGGTAATCCGGAGCTGTGCGGTTATCTGTTGAGCCAGCAGACAAAACGGATCAACAGCTTGATATTCGGTGGCGAAGCGAAGGAAGTGCAGAAAAACAGGTCGAAGGTATTAGACGACAATAATGTGCGCCTGATCCCCGTTTCAGAAGATATGGCGCATGTTTTTCTGATTAACGAGGCGCTGACAAACGATGAGATGGTCAGTATGCCCTGCGACCGTACGTTTGGCAGTCATAAGACTGTAGAATGTGATTTCCTGAACGGAAAAGCCGACTTTCCCGTAGGCGCGTTTGTGCTGGCGTTGCAATATGCCGTTCCTGTCATCGCCCTTTTTGTCCTGAAGATATCGGCTTCGCTGTATCGCGTCCATTTGATGCAGATACCTGTTCCTGAAGCGTCGTCGACGGCAACCGGTCATAAACGTGAGCAAATCAATGAAATGACGCGCTCTTTTGCAAAAATATTAGAGGGTATCGTGAAGAAATATCCCGAACAATGGTTTAATTTTTATAATTTTTGGAAGGATGAAAATGTTTCCCGCACTTGAGAAAAGATATACCAAAGACCCGTACAAAGCGTTTGACGCACAACGCCGGGCGCACGAAATTGCTTTTGCCCCCGTCATGTTTCAGGTTGCGCGCTTGATGAAGGAATTAGGCATTTTTCAGTTGTTGTGTGATGCGAAAGAGGGGCTGACGATGGATGAGGTGGTCGAAAAGACCAATCTGTCCCGTTACGCCGTACAGGTTTTGTTGGAATCATCGTTAACGGCAGGAACGGTATTGTGCGCCGACGACCGGTATGTGCTTTCCAAAGTCGGCTGGTTTCTGCTGACCGACCCATTAATAGCGGTCAACATGCAGTTTATGCACGAGGTAGAATATTTGGGTTTACATCGGATGGAGGAAGCGCTATTGAACGGAAAGCCGGAGGGTTTGAACGTTTTTGGATCATGGAAAACCATCTATGAAGGTCTGTCGTCGCTACCCGAAGACGCCCAGAAGAGTTGGTTCGCTTTCGACCATTACTATTCGGACAATTCGTTCGACGAAGCGTTGGAAATCGTCTTTTCATATCATCCGGCGACGCTGTTAGATGTGGGCGGCAATACAGGTCGTTGGGCATTGCGTTGTGTCGACTATAATAATAATGTACGCGCGACCGTCATGGATTTGCCGCAACAAATAGAGATGATGAGGACTAACATCGCTGGAAAAACCGGCGCAGACCGCATTTTTGGGCATGGCGCCAATCTGTTAGATACCAACGTTCCTTTTCCCAAAGGCTTCGACGCCATCTGGATGAGCCAGTTTTTAGATTGCTTTTCGGAGGCAGAAGTGGCAGGCATCGTAAAGCGTGCCGCCGAATCGATGGACAGGGATGCACGACTTTTTGTAATGGAGACACTGTGGGACAGGCAACCTAATGATATAGCCGCTTTTTGCCTGACACATATCAGCCTGTATTTTTCAGTGATGGCCAACGGTAACAGCAAGATGTATCATTCGGACGATATGATACGTTGCATAGAAGCAGGCGGTCTGAAAGTGGAAAAGATTCACGACGGCCTTCGGAGTGGACATTCGATTTTAATTTGTAAAAAGGATATATGAAATGAGACCGGAAGATTTTAACATCGTAGATTTGTTGCCTCAGCGACCGCCGTTTATCATGGTCGATAGATTGGTTCATTATGACCTGAATGGAGCAAAATCGGTTTTTTCCGTGCGTGACGACAATTTGTTTTGCCGTGAAGGCATCATGGAAGAAACCGGACTGATAGAGAATATCGCCCAGACATGTGCCGCCCGGACAGGCTATAAGGAAAAGACCGAGCCACAGCGCGACGGGGTAATAAAAATCGGATTTATTGGCATGATTAAACGCATGGATATCGTTCGCAATCCGCTTGTAGGCGAGACGCTTCATACGACGATCGAGATCAAAGACGAGGTTTTTAACGCCACTTTGATCGAGGCCAAAGTTGAGATAGCAGGCGAAACGGTTGCTTCATGTGCGATGAAAATTTTTTTAACGGACAAAACGCCGGATTGAAAGTAAAAAAGAAAGAGAATGGAAGAAGTGATATTGAAAGCATCGAAGGAATTTGACGTTCGGTTCAGCGAGGTCGACTCAATGAACATCGTTTGGCACGGCTCTTACGCACTCTATTTTGAAGATGCGCGCGAGGAATTTGGACGCGTGCATGGATTGAGTTATCAATTGTATTTAGAAAACGAATGTCCGGCGCCGTTAGTTGAGTTGCATTTCAGATATGTTAAACCATTGCTTTACAGACAGCGCGCCCGCGTGGACATTACCCTGCGGAATACACATGCGGCCAAAATCGTGTTCGATTACGAAATTCGCTTGGTGGAAGATGACAGTTTAGTGACAACAGGCACATCTACACAAGTATTTTTAGATAAGAACCATAACTTGATGTTTACAAATCCCCCGTTCTACGAGGAATGGAAAAAGAAACATAATTTGCTATGACGGTATTACTGAGCGACAATATTATTTCTGCACTGGGATTTTCGACGACCGAAAATTACCGGAAAGTGAAACAGGGCATAAGCGGGCTTCAATTTTTTGCAGACCGTTACGGATTGCCCGAACCGTTCATGGCTTCCGAAATTGATGAAGTACGTTTGAATGAGGCGTTTGAAAAGGTATCGATTTTAAATTTTACGAAATTAGAAAAGGCTTCTATCGTTTCGATTACCGAGGCCTTGAAAAAAACGGATGTCAATCCCACTTCTAAACGGGTTCTTTTTGTCTTCTCTACAACCAAAGGAAATATATTTCTGTTAGACAAAAGCGAGCATCATGAATATGAAAGCAACCGGCTTTATCTATGGCGCTCGGCTGAACTGATTACCCGTTTTTTTCGCAACCCCAATCCACCGGTAGTTGTCTCAAATGCTTGTATTTCAGGCGCTTCAGCTATGATTACGGCACAACGCGCGTTGCGATCAGGGCGGTACGACTATGTGATTGTTGTCGGTGTTGATGTATTGTCAAAATTTGTAATCTCCGGTTTTCAATCGTTCAAAGCCTTGTCGCAGGATGTTTGTAAACCTTTTGATGCAGACCGTATGGGTTTGAACATCGGTGAAGCTGTTGCTACTGTGATCATGGTCGAGCGGGACGAAAATGAACTCTCATCCGGTGATGTAACGCTGACAGTCGGCGCTGTTAGAAACGATGCGAACCATATATCCGGCCCTTCCCGTGAGGGCGAAGGCTCCTATCTGGCGCTTCGAAGTGTGTTGAAAGGTGTTGATAATGAAGAGATTGCGTTTATCTGTGCGCACGGCACAGCTACTCCTTATAACGATGAGATGGAAGCTGTGGCTATTACGCGTGCTGGTCTCGAAAATGTGCCGGTAAACTGTTTGAAGGGCTATATTGGGCATACGCTTGGCGCGGCAGGGGTCGTGGAGAGCATCCTTTCCATACAGGCGCTGAAGGATAACACGATCCTCAAAACGTATGGATTTAAAACGTCAGGTATAACTTATCCGTTAGATATTGTGACAGAAAACAGGGAAACAAACCGGTTGCGGTGTATAAAAATGCTTTCCGGGTTTGGGGGGTGTAATGTGGCGGTTTTATTTACAAAAGTGGGGTCGGATTTTTACCACAAAGGACACAAAGGGGGCACAAAGAACACAAAGGATAATAGTGTCCTTTGTGAAAAACCTTTGTGTTCTTTGTGGTTAAACAAAGACTTGCTACCGAGCGACATCCGCCTCAAATCACACAGCAAAATCATCCCGGGACGCATGTATTTAAACGGAAACATGTATTTCGATTCAGGCGAGAGCCATGTAGGAATGAACGAATCCTGCATACACGATTTTTTCGCAACCGTATACCATCATCTGAGAACAGACTATCGTAAATTTTTCAAAATGGACACTTTATCGAAGTTAGGTTTCCTCTTATCGGAGCTACTGTTAGCCGATACCGACCGAGAAAAACCGAAAGAAGATATGGGAATCGTATTGTTTAACCGCAGTTCATCCTTGCAATCCGATGGAAAATTTCAGAGAACCATTCAGGACAAAGACAATTTTTTCCCTTCCCCCTCCGACTTTGTATATACCCTGCCTAATATTGTAGCAGGCGAGATCGCCATACGAAACAAAATCCGCGGCGAGACGTCTTTTTATATACTGCCTGATTTTCAAGTAGATAGAATATACGAAGGAATTGTTGATATGATTCGCTACGGCGAAATGAAACAAGCGCTGGCCGGTTGGACGGAGGTAAATCCTTTTTCGGGCGAAATATACGGCGAGATGGCGCTTTTTGAAGCAAACAAATTATAAATATATAAAAAAATGGAAGAATTGATTTTAGAACTGAAAAAAGAGATTATTAAAGTGTTGAATTTAGAGGGCGTACAGCCGGACAGTATTGCCGACGACGGCGAGCTTTTCGGCGAGGGCTTGGGACTTGATTCCATTGACGCTTTGGAACTGATCGTTCTGTTAGAAAAGAACTATGGCATCAAACTGAAAGACCCGGCGCAAGGAAAGGAAATCTTCAAATCTGTGCGCACGATGGCCGAATATATACAGGCAAACAGAACGAAATAGAACATCCTTTCAATGAATAAAGATATCTATATCACCGGCGCAGGCGTGGTTTCCGCTATTGGCATGAATAAAGCGGAAACACTTGATTCGTTGCGCAATAGACGGACTGGGGTGGGACGGCTCAAATACGTTCAAACGATACATTCCGCCTTTCCCGTCGGAGAAGTGAAGCACAGCAACGACGAACTGCGCGAGATGTTGGCCATACCGCCGTCGGAAGCCTTTATCCGCTCTTCGCTGTTGGCCATTCCCGCTGTAGAAGAGGCTTTGCAGCAGGCGCGGCTAAGCGACAGGGAGTCGTTGCGCGTGGCGTTTCTTTCCGGAATAACCGTCGGTGGTATGGATCAGACCGAATTGTATTATGATGATTTCCTGCATAATAACTCGAAAAACGATTACATCGCATTAAACGACTGTGGCGCATGTACCGGACAGATAGCTGATTTTTTCGGCGGTTTTCGGATGGCGTCGACGGTTGTGACCGCCTGTTCGTCGTCGGCCAACACAATTATGATGGGCGCCGATATGATAAAGAGCGGACGCGCCGATATCGTCGTAGCCGGAGGTACGGAATGTCTCTCGCGCTATCATATCAACGGTTTTCATACGCTGATGATATTGGACGGTGAGATATGCAAACCCTTTGATAGCGACCGGGCAGGTATCAATCTGGGCGAAGGCGCCGGTTATGTCGTCCTCGAATCGGCGGAATCGGCGCAGATTCGAGGGTTGAAGCCTATTGGAAAAGTATCCGGCTACTGCAATGTCTGTGATGCTTTCCACCCGACCGCCTCTTCTCCCGACGGGTTAGGCCCTTATTTAGCCATGAAAGGCGCCATCGAACAGGCGGGCTTGAACCCTGAAGCGATTGATTATATCAATGCACACGGTACAGGTACGCCAAACAATGATCTGACGGAAGGTTTAGCCGTGATGCGACTGTTTGGGGAGCATGTCCCGGCGCTATCTTCGATAAAAGCCTTTACCGGCCATACGACGAGCGCTGCGGGCAGCTTTGAGGCGGTCGTTTCGCTGTTGGCGCTAGAGTATAATTTTCTGCCCTTGAATTTGAATTTCAGTCGTCCGATGGAGGAACATTCTTTTACGCCTGTAACCGATTCGGTTCCGGCGCGTCCAATAAAGCATGTCTTGTCCAATTCGTTTGGCTTCGGCGGCAATAATTCCGCTATTGTTTTATCAAAAATTTAATCTTTTATGGCCGTATATATCCAATCCGCCAATCAAATATCGGCTCAAAAACCGCTTTCGGATGAATGGTTTGAGCTTCCCGTTTTTTACGGTGAAAAGCGTGTGCAGACCATCGACCCTGATTTTTCGGTCTTTTTCCCAATGATGGTGGGGCGACGTATGTGCAAATTGCTAAAGCGAGCCGTCGTATTGTCACGCCGTACTCTGGAAGAAGCTGCGGTAGCGATGCCTGACGCAATCATAAGCGGAACGGGGTTGGGTTGTATCGAAAATACGGAAAAATTTTTGCTTTCGATTCAGGAGAATGATGAACAATTGCTCCAGCCCACTTATTTTATGCAATCAACGCATAATATCCTCAGCTCCACTATCGCCATCGATTTGAAATGCCACGGATATAACAATACGTTTGTGCATCGCGGTACCTCATTCGAGAACGCTTTGTTTGACGCCAGCTTGCAGTTCGACCAAAAACGGATACAACATGCTTTGGTTGGGGGTTTCGATGAATTGACTGACCATTATTATGTCCTTTTCGACCGGATGGGTACCTGGCATTTTATGCCCGAATTATCACGGCGACAGACCTGTTTTGCCGGTGAAGCTGCAGTCAGTATGCTGCTTAGCGCTATCAAAACGGAAAAAACAATCTGCAAAATAAATGCCATCGAACTGATGTACAAACCCACTCGCGAACAATTCCGGCAAACCTTGGAGACCATGTTTGCCCATGCCGGATGCAACTTGACAGATGTCGACGCCATACTGATGGGGATGAACACAAACCCCGAAAATGATGCTCCCTATCAGGATGCCGTCACCCGTTTTTTTGGCGACCGCCCAATCATGCAATATAAACACCTTTTTGGAGAATCCTTTTCTGCTTCTGCCTTAGGCGTATATGTTGCTGTAACCTGTCTGCGTCGACGCTGTATCCCTGCCTTTTTGCTATCCGACGCCGATGGCCGTTCAACCGCCTTAACAGGCGTAAAACGCATACTCATGTACAATCACTATCGAAATCAAACGCACTCATTCATACTTTTATCATCATGCTCAAATTAATCTGTGGTTCGCTCATACAATGCCTGTTTCTTGCAGCCGGACAAATATTTCTGAAATTCGGCCTTTTAAAAATTGATAAATTCGTCTGGACATGGCAATTTTTTAAGGATTTTTTTACGAACTGGTGGATGCTGGGGTCGGGATTATCAATGGTTGCAGCCACCATAGTTTGGTTTTATATTCTGAAAAACAATGACTTATCACTCGCTTACCCGTTGGTAAGCATCAGTTATATTTTCGGCACATTGGCAGCCGTTTTCATTTTCCATGAAACTGTACCGTTCACGCGCTGGATAGGCGTCCTGTTTATCATGATAGGCGTCCTGTTCCTTACCCGCGCATAATCGGCTCAGGCAGTGTAATATTTTAATAAGTTTGTTTATGGTGAGAATTATTATTAATTTTGGGGCGAAAAAAAGATGAATGATATGAAAAGAAATTTGATTTTTGGCATGGGACTGCTTTTGATTTCGTTGTCCTTATCCGCACAGTATCAGGATGCTACGAAAGAGCAGACGGATGAAATTGTGAGCAAAATTACAATGTCTTCGGAAAGTATGACTACGCTACAGGGAGATTTTACGCAGGTCAAGGAGTTGTCATTTATGGACGATAAGGTTACTTCCGAAGGCAAAATGTATTATAAAAAACCGAATAAAATACGTTGGGAATATACCAAGCCGATTCAATACATCTTCTCGATGGACGGGAAGACCTTGCAGACGACATCGGGCGATAAAACTAACAAAATGCCCGTCAAATCAAGCAAGATATTTACCGAGATCAGCCATGTGATGATTGGAAGCATCAGCGGTAGCGGATTGGTCGATTCACCCGATTTTGATGCCCGTTTTTTTGTCGGCAAAGAGGACTATAAAGTCGTCCTCACGCCTAAGAAAAAGGAGATCAAAGACCTTTTTTCGTCTGTGGTTATATATATCGCTAAGAAGGATAGCAAGATACATACCGTTGAAACGGTTGAAAAAAGCGGGGATAAAACAACGATTACGCTGAAAAATGTGCAGGTTAATGGGGAGATTGTGGATGAGACGTTTACTGGGGAGTAAATGAACAATGAACAATGAACAATGGAGAATGGAGAATGGAGAATGGAGAATGCAGAATGGGGAATGGGGAATGGTTAATGATTAGTGATTAATGGTTAATGATTTGCACTTTTCTTTTGTTCCGTATATAGTCCCTAACGGGACAGAGGGTTGTTGAGCTTGTCGAAGCATGGATATGAATGGATTTTTTAATATATTTGAAGGTTATGAAATATTTTTGGATTTGGTGGGGGGTGGTGATTGGGGTTGTTGGATGTTCGTCGGTTAATACGATGGTTAAACGGGGGGTAACGGCTACGCCGTCGGATGCGGCTGTGTGGACGCCGAATTTCCGTTCCGAAAGTGAAAAAAACAGCTATCGCGTGTTGCTTCAAACGCCTAAGAACAGCATCACCGGCATTTGTGTTTTGAAAAAAATTGACGACGAATGGCGTGGGTCTGTAATCAACGAAATGGGAGCTAAAGCATTCGACTTCATTGTGACCGACGACAAATGCGAACTGCTAAACGTCGTTTCGATGATGGATAAAGGGGTTGTGAAAAAGATTATTGCCGCCGATCTGTTTTTTCTCTTCAACACAGATAATCCGAAGGCTTCTTTCTATAACGGATTAGAGCGGTTTGAGCAGGATGGAAAGCTGATTATCAACTATAAGAAAAAACAGGTGACAGTAGGGCAGGGAAGCCCCGTTGTCCTTGTGAACAACCGCCATAATATAAGATACGAATTAAAGAAAATTTTTGAAATAAACCCTAATAAATTGATTGAGTAGATGCTAAAAGATAGTTTTTTCACAGTGAAGAGATCCGTAGATATGGATCAGGGAAAAATTTGGCGTATCACATTGAATGGCCAGCATCCCATTTATCAGGCGCATTTTGCCGGGAATCCGGTGATGCCGGGCGCTTGTATTGCACAGATGATTAAAGAATTAGCCGAGGATTATGTCGACATGCCCCTGCGTATCATGACTGTCAAAAACATGAAATTTCTCAAAGTCATCAATCCATTGGAAACTAATGAAGTAACCGTGCAAATCAGTTGTTCGGAGAAAGACGAGCATTTTTCGGTTGCAGCCGTTATCGATGACGACGATGTTGTTTTCTCAAAAGCAACGCTTATATTGACTTCTGCGTCGCCGCCAACAGACGAAGAACCGGTGTTGTCGCCAACAGACGAAGAACCGGTGTTGTCGCCGCCAAGCGAAGAACCGGTGTTACCGCATCCGACGGAAGACTTGGACATGCCCGAAGAGAACGAAATAGCTGTCGAAGAGCCTGTGTTGCCACCGCCAACGGAAGACTTGGACACATCCGAAGAAATCGAAATAGCCGTCGAAGAGCCTGAATTGCCGCCGCCGACGGAAGACTTAGACGTACCCGAAGACATTGAAATATCTGTCGATGAGCCTGTGTTGCCGCCGCCGGAAGATTTGGAAATACCCGAAGACAATGAAATAGCCGTCGAAGAGCCTGAATTGCCACAACCGACAGAAGACTTGAACACATCCGAAGAAATCGAAATAGTCAACGATGAACCTTTATGTCAAAAACAGATGGACGCCTTGGGATTGTGTGTGGTTTTACCGACCTACAACAATGGGAAAACGCTCGCGTATGTCCTGGAAGATATTCTTCAATATACGTCATCTGTCATCGTTATCAACGATGGCTCTACGGATGATACGGAGGATATTTTGAATGATTTGTCCGATAGAATACAGTATGCGTCGTACTATCCCAATCGCGGCAAGGGAAATGCCTTGAAAAAAGGATTTGATATTGCGGAAAAACTCGGATACAAAGGTGCGATTACGTTAGATTCCGACGGACAACATTTTGCATCCGAAATCATGCGGTTCATCGAATATGCAGAACAATACCCCGAAGCGCTATTAATCGGACAACGTATAGCCGAAGGCCCTTTCCCACCCAAAAACAGTTTTGCCAATAAATTTTCAAATTTTTGGTTTACAGTCCAGACAGCACACCGTTTAAAAGATACCCAAAACGGTTTTCGCCTTT
>Ga0099364_10003751_pt1 | contig 23408 bp, 18 predicted proteins | sample TergutTh196P3_FD_73070 | JGI IMG/M metagenome (GOLD analysis project Ga0099364, IMG submission 73070) | Microcerotermes parvus P3 segment gut microbial communities from Pointe-Noire, Republic of the Congo - Th196 P3 | ecosystem: Host-associated > Arthropoda: Insects > Digestive system > Gut ...
GCATAATCTTGTTTGGTGTGCCTAGCCTCGTCCGCGAGCTGCCGCCAGTTTTCGCGTATGTACGGCAACCTCAGTTTTGAGCATAGTTCAGTGATACTCATTGACGCACACCTCCCATCGTGAGGGCCGTGTAGTTGGCCACAAACGCCCTTGCGGCCACGGTAATCTGCGATACGGGCTTTACCACGTCAAGGGCGTTGATTTCCCCTCTGTTGGCGGTTTCACGCTCAAAAAGCGCGATAATCCCCTCAATTGGCAGCTCTTTATTCTCCAAGAAAAGCTCAATGAACTTCTTTGGCTGTTTGCTGTAATATGTGTCAAAGATGGCTTTCAGCTTGGGTATGCTTTTCAGGGCAATGCTGTTGCGTAGGGCACCGGGCTTTTTGCGCAGGGTGTTCAGATAATGATATATGTCAACCTGCATCTTGCCGTTGCCAAAGAGCCGTTTATGCTTGGCGACCATCTCGTTTTCAGCGTATACGCGGATTTCGTTGTGGTATTTCTTAACGATGACCCGCTTGCCGACAAGATGCTCGGGGACGGAGTATTTTACCGTGTCAACACTGACAAAGCTGCAGGTGTCCACTTTTGGGTTGCTGAGAACCGCCAGCTCCAGCGGTGGGCGGTAGGGGCGCAAATGGTTCTTCTCTTCATCCATCAGGCTGTTTTCGTTCAGCTTCAAGAGCCGGCTGTATGCGTATTCCTGTGCGTCTTCAAGGCTATTAAATGCCCAGTGCGTGGCGAATATCTGATTGCGCAGGATATCCACGCTCTTTTCCACATGGCCTTTCTCGTTTGCCTTGAAGCAGTTTGTTACATTGATTTGGAAGCCGTAATACATCGACATCTTCACGAGGTCTTCGTTTAGCTCTTTCTCGTTCTTGCCGATGAACTTCTTTACCACGTTCCGCATGTTGTCGTAAACGACTTCGTGCCAGCTGCCGCCCATCATCTCGAAAAAGCGGACATGGCTGTCCATAAACACCGCTTTCTTCTCATTTGTGTATAGGTACAGCCACCGGAAGCCGCCGCCAGGTGATGAAAACACCGCCATATGATAGACTTTTACGCCTTCGCCGCAATCCAGCTTGACTTCTCCGAAGTCGTACTCCAAACGATCCCCTAAATCGTACTGCTGCCGGATAAACACCTCTCTGTGCCGTTTCCGAATCTCCGCCAGCGCTATGTTTATTGTGACCGCGCTAATGTCATAGCCTTCTCCCACCAGCTCTTGGTGGATTTGCTTGTTTGTGAGCTTCTGCTTGTGGGCAGGCCCAAGCATACGGGTTTTACGTTCTTCTTCCACGAGGATTTCTTTTAGCCGGTTATCCAACTGCTCGGTATATTTGCGGCGGCCGCGCTTTGCGGTGTTATACTCCGGCTTTGACAGCAGGCTCTCTGATATCGCTTTGATGTCCGTTCCGGGCTCTTCCAATTGACGCAGTTTCTTCTGGTATTCGTTCCAGTATTTCGATACCGTTTCGCGATTCGCGCCGCTTCTCCGAGCCACCTCCCTGTTTGACAGCCCTTGCTCCTTGAGCATGATGATGTCTTTTTTTCCCACGGTTTGTACCATCCTTTCTTGCCTCCGTTTGTGATATTTTCCGCCGCTTTCCTGACGGTTCGGTTATCCTATCACATCCGGGTTTTATTCGCTGGCAAGTGGCTGGTTTTTCATTTATATTTTTGCCCTTTTTTGGCTGGTTTTTAAATTATCATAAACAACGTCAGCAAGCTACATAATAAAATCCAAAGCGGTCGCTGCGGAACGTATCTGCACATTCCAAAAGCTGCGTAAGCTAAAACTGTATACCGTACATTTCGGGGAAATGCTTTCCCCTGTTTGCTATACCATAAAACACCTATGCTTTGTATAATATTGCTCGCTTTGTACGCAAATCTTCCGCTCATGCATATCAAATCGCGTAAAAACGGGGCTGTCGCTCACGATTTCTAAGAATCGTTTTGCGACAGCCCCATAGTATAATCGCGCTTATTTATCGGTATAGTGACCGCCACACTGGATCACAACAACTGTATCATGCTGTACAGAGAAAATGATTCGGTTCTTCTTGTCGATGCGAACACTCGCAAAACCAGAAAAATCATGTTTCAACATCTCCGGCTTTCCCAGAGTGGTGCGATAACCATTGCGTTGGATGTCCTTTAGCAACGCATTTGCTTTTTTAACGGCGTTTTTGTCGTGTTCTTGCATGTCTGTATATTCGCTCCAAGCTTCCGGCGACCATTTAAGCGAAAACATCAATCCACCTCAATCAAATCATGCGTCTCAATGCGTCCGGCTTTCACCCCTGCAATCCTTCGCCTGAGTTCATCTGCCTCCTCAGGCAAAAAACCATTGCTGTCCCGCAAGGAAAAGTTCATTCCCTGCTGTCGAATCGATTGCTTAATAAAAGCGTTTAAAGCGGCTGCCATCGTGATTCCGATTTGAGTACATAGAATTCCAAACTCGTCACGCACATCCTTATCAAGCTTAATCGTCAGGTTTGTTTTTTCAGACATGGTTAACGCCTCCTTTGCCCAACATTCTATACCATATTACGTGCCATGTCAACGCTAATTATGTGCAATCGCAAATAGTTGCTGCCTCACAAGAGAGTGACCGAGCCGCCAAGCGACAGTCCTTGATTTCACGCAATCAGCTATATCTTATGATATCCGATTATTCCTGTTGACCGAAAGATATATCTTGCGATATAATGTGTTAACAAGGAGTTGATAGCTATGATCATTCGTGAAGCCTATCTTTCGAGGATTCGTCCATTCATAGGAAAAGACATCATCAAAGTGCTGACAGGTCTTCGCCGCAGCGGAAAAAGTGTGTTGTTGCAGCAAGTCCGCGAAGAAATAAACGACCCTAATACCGTCTTTCTTAATTTTGAGGATTTGGGAAATCAACATCTGTGTGACTATAACATTTTCCACGACTTTGTATCTGAAAAAATCGGTAACAGCAAAGAGAAGTTCTATCTTTTTTTCGATGAAATCCAGGAGGTGCAGAGCTGGGAGAAGGCCGTGAACTCCCTTCGGGCAAAGTTTAATGTGGATATTTACATAACTGGGTCAAACTCTCGGCTTCTATCCGGCGAGTTGGCTACCTATATAGCAGGTCGTTACGTTTCATTTATTGTCTACCCGTTTTCGTTCGCGGAATTCAAGGCGGCATGCCCGGGCTGTACCTTTGAAGACTATACTAAGTATGGCGGGATGCCTTTCTTGACAAGTGTGGGTTTTGAGCCGTCGATCAGCAGGAATTATCTTCAGGATGTATTTAATTCCGTTGTGCTAAAGGACATAGTAAAGCGCAACAATATCCGTGACGTAGACCTTTTGGAACGTGTCATAGCCTATGCGTTGGCGAACGTGGGAAAGAGGTTCTCGGCTACGAGTATATCGAAATTCCTTAAAGCTGAAAGACGAACGGTTGCACCCGAGACTATTCTTAACTACCTTAAAGCCTGTGAGGACGCCTACCTGCTGTATCGTTTAAAAAGCCGGGATTTAAACGGCAAGAAATTGCTTAATGTGAATGAAAAATACTATGTGGCAGACCACGGCTTACGGGAGGCGGTCGTTGGCGGGAACCTAAAGAACGTCGAGATTATCTTGGAGAACATTGTAGGCTTAGAACTTCTGCGCAGGGGTTTCAAGGTCAGTGTCGGGCGTGTCGGCGAAAAGGAAGTAGACTTTGCCGGTGAAAAAGACGGCGACAAACTGTACATTCAAGTCTGCTATTTGCTCAGTGAGGAATCTACCATAAACCGGGAATTTGCATCTTTGCTGGAAATCAAGGACAATTATCCTAAGTACGTGCTATGCATGGAAAGCTCTTTTAAAGGCAACTATGAGGGGATCCCATCAATTAGGATTGAGGACTGGCTGATGGATAAAAAACAAAGAAGCCTATGAGGTTCCTGCCAAATTGGCGTTATTTATGATTCGGTATTTTGCCAATTTATAGTTAACCATTCTCCTTAGGCACTACCCCGCAGCTATCATGCAGTTTTTGCGGTAGAATGAAATGCCGTATTTGAGGATATCCTTGTAGCCCATCCGGCTCAGTTCATAGGCGTAGCCTTTTTCGTCTATCTGCCTCAGCGCTTCAATACAGCCGTCTTCCATGCCGGCGGCTGTCTTTACGGCTTTAAGCTCTAATACGACGGCCGGCTTATCAATCCGGACGGGCGTGATGAATATGTCGCCGCGCCCGTCCCCGGATTCCCGGTTTGATTTTACTATGCTGTCCTTCATTAGCGACAAAACGCCGGTCATGAAGCCGTGGTAGAAGTTTTCGTGGCTGTCATGGTAGCTTATTGCGCCCGCCAGCAGGTTCGACAGCTCGCCTTCAAATGTCTCGGCGTCGGATTCTATGATTGCCGTGTACAGCGAGGACAAGTCCGTCGTCTTGATTTTATCTTCAAACCATTCCATTATCTTGTCCCTGTATATCGTCCACACTTCGGTGTTGGGAATCTCCAGCTTCAAGTATATTTGGTTGTCCTTGAAAAGCTCGCCGGTTTTTTTGAGATACCCGGTGAAGAGCAGGAAGCTCCATATGTTGTCCGATTTTTTAAATATCTCGCCGTATGTGGTATCCTCGGTCACCGGCTTTGTTATGCTCTCACCCCTGATCAGAGCCTCGATTTCCGCTTTTATTCCGGCGTCCGCCATGTCGACAAGCTCGCGTATTATATCGTTGGAGCTTGTGTTGATCCAGTAGGCGCGGGGGAACCGGTTAATATTATTGTATAAGTCATCCATGTATCGAATTATGCTCCACGGGTTGTACACGTTTGCATTTCCAAATATATACCCGTTGTACCAGCTATGAGCCTCGGCAAGCTTGCTTTCCAAACCGTAGTAATTAAACGCCGCCGTCACTTCGTCTTCCGTGAACCCAAAGTATTCGCCATACACATCAGACAAAATAGTCATGATCTTAGGGTTGTTGAGCCCTGTAAAAATGCTTTCCTTGCTGACCTTCAGGCATCCGGTCATCACGGCAAAATGCAAAGAGTTGTTGGTTTTGAGTCCGCTGTGTAGAAAAGCGCGGATAAACTCGAGCATCTGGGTGTAATAGCCGTGGAAGTACGCTTTTTCCAAAGGCACGTCATACTCGTCTATCAGTACGACCACTTTCTTGCCGTAATGCGCTTCGAGGCACTCCGACAAGAACTTCAATGAATTGCGGTATGCAATGTCCTCGGCTTCCCCGTACATCAGCTTGCGGAAAGCGGCTTTGGAGGACTGCGGCACAGAATCGCTTTCCAGCAAGTGTTCGTTTCGGACGTACTCTCGAATTATATCGCTCTTAAGGCAGTAGAGTGAATCCTCGAACTTGGACGCCTCAGCGGATTTCAGCGAAATGCTTATGACCGGGTACCGGTTCATCTCCGATGTGTATTTTTCCCCGGCGGACATGATTTCTAGCCCGTCGAATAGGTGGCTGACGCCTTTTTTTGTTATATCGAAGAAGTATTGCAGCATGCTCAAATTCAGCGTCTTGCCAAACCTCCGCGGCCGCGTAAACAGGTTGACCTCGCCCTTTTTGTCAATCAGCTCTTTGATAAGCAATGTCTTGTCGATGTAAAAATAACCGGAGTTTATCATTTTCTCAAAGTTTTCAACTCCGACGGGCAGCGGCTTATGCAGCATGTTGCCAACTCCTTCCTGCAAAGATTAGTCATATCTTAGCATATTGTTTCCGTGCTGTAAAGCAGTCTGCGGACGGCAAGGCATACTTGACAAACTCAAGATTGTTGTCTAAAATAAAATCGTAATTCAGAATAGTCAGGCAAAGGGGCGAGAACCATGTATATTAAACGTGCTATTGAAGATTCAATACTGCGAATCTCAAAAACCTTTCCCGTGCTGCTGGTGACAGGATCCCGTCAGGTCGGGAAAACCACGCTGCTCAAACAACTAGCGGAGGAAACCCGCAAGTACGTAACGTTTGACGACCCCGATATTCGCCTGATGGCGAAGTCCGATCCCGCATTATTCATGCAGAGATTCACGCCGCCGATATTGATAGACGAAATCCAATACGCCCCCGAAATACTGCCATACATTAAAATGCGCGCAGACAATTCAGACGGCAAAGGGGCGTATTGGCTGACCGGATCGCAGGCATTTCACATGATGAAAAATGTCAGCGAATCCCTTGCGGGACGCGTCGGCATCGTCAAGTTGACCGGCCTTTCGTCAAGTGAGATCGCCGGACATAAGTCCGAGCCGTTCACAACATTCCCGGAACGCTTGGCGTCTCGGCTTGACGGCAGGGAAAAAATGGGGATAAACGATATTTACGAGAGAATATTCCGCGGGTCGTTCCCCGCGCTCTATTCCGGCGAAGCCCCAAGTCTGTCCGACTTTTACGGTTCATATATAAACACGTATCTGCAGAGGGATATCAGGGATTTGACACAGGTAGCAGATGAAACCGCTTTCCACAATTTTATGATTATTGCGGCGGCGCGAACTGCAAAGCCCGTGAACTATGATGATATGGCAAAAGACGCGGGAATCAGCCCGCCGACGGCAAAAAAATGGACGTCCATCCTGGTATCGTCCGGGCTTGTGGCACTTGTTGCGCCATATTATAACAGCGTGCTCAAGCGGGCTGTAAAAATGCCGCTTATGCATTTCCTTGATACGGGGCTTTGTGCCTATCTTCTGAAGTGGGGTAATCCCGAAACCTTGGAGCGCGGGGCTATGTCCGGCGCTTTCTTTGAAAGCTGGGTGTTTTCGGAAATATACAAAAGCTTCCTAAACGCCGGAAAAGAAGCTCCTGTCTACTATTACCGCGATAAAGAAAAGCGTGAAATCGATCTCTTGATTTATCAGGACGGCACTCTGTATCCCGTTGAGATAAAGAAATCGGCCTCTCCCGGTAAGGATGCTGTAAAGCACTTCAATGCCCTCAGCCCTGTGACGCAGCCGGAACAATTCGGCCAACCGCAGCAGCATAAGACCGAGATCGGAAACGGAGCTGTGGTTTGCATGGCGAATGACCTGCTGCCGTTAGATCAATATAACTGGCTTGTTCCGGCATGGATGGTGTAGTGCCCCGCTGTAAATGCGGGCTTGTTTCATTGTGCGCTTTTGTAGTATACTGCATCCGGGAGTTGATGCGGATTGGACGTCAATACCGGCGTACGGTATGTCAAAGGAGTCGGCGAGGCACGGGAAAAGCTGATGGCTAAGATCGGAATCCATACTTTGGCTGATCTGGTGGGCTATTTCCCGCGCGCCTACGAGGACCGGACGCTGATAAAAAAAATAAGCGGGCTTGCCGTAGGCGAGACTGTATGCGTCATAGCCTTGGCGGCGGCCCAGCCGCAGCTTTCCCATATCCGAAAAGGGCTGGACATTGTTAAGCTCAGGGCGGTAGACGATACAGGCGGGCTGGATATTACATTTTTCAATCAGGCTTTTATAAAAGACGTGATAGCAGCCGGTGAAGCCTATGTGTTTTACGGCAAGGTTGCCGGCACGCTTCGAAAACCCGCTATGGTCAATCCGCTTTTTGAGCGCGAAGGGGACGCGGGGATTCTGACCTGCCGGATTATGCCGGTTTACGCGCTGACGGCGGGGCTGTCACAGAAAATAATGATGAACGCGGCGCGGAGCGGGCTTGACAAGTTCGGCGACAACGTGCCGGACGTACTGCCGGAGGGCGTTGTCAGAAGCCTCGAGCTGTGCCGGGCGCGGTTTGCCTATGAAAACATACATTTTCCCGCTGATTTCAAGTCACTTGAGCTGGCACGGAAGCGGCTTATTTTTGAAGAATTGTTTGTGCTTGCCGCCGCGATGAAGTATCTGCGCTCAAAGCGCGTGGAAAAGACGGGCAGGAGCCTGAACATGCCCGATTTTGGGCAGCTTTACGAAGCCCTGCCGTTTGAGCCGACAGGGGCGCAGAAGCGGGCTGTCGACGACGCGGCGCGGGACATGGCAAGGGACAGGCCGATGAGCAGGCTTGTGCAGGGCGACGTAGGTTCCGGAAAAACCTTCGTAGCGGCCGCATGCTGCTGGACGGCATGGAGATTCGGCTGCCAGTCCGCGTTTATGGCGCCGACGGAGATACTCGCAAAGCAGCACCATAAGTCGCTGTCCGCTTTGCTTGAGCCGCTGGGAATGACGGTCGGGCTTCTCACAGGGAGCTTGACGGCAAAGAAAAAACGCGAGGTGTACGGCAGTCTGAGCCTCGGCGAGATTGACCTCGTCATCGGAACCCACGCTCTTATTTCAGAGGGCGTCAGCTTCAAAAACCTTGCCCTTGTCGTAACGGACGAGCAGCACCGTTTCGGAGTCGGCCAGCGATCCCTGCTGACGGAAAAAGGGGACAGCCCCCATGTGCTGGTTATGTCGGCAACGCCGATACCACGTACGCTGGCGCTCATTATTTACGGCGACCTTGACGTTTCCGTCATCGACGAAATGCCGCCCGGGCGGCGGGAGATAGATACCTTTGTGGTCGGAGAGGGACACAGGAAGAGGGTATACGCCTTTATAGAAAAGCTCGCCGGGGAGGGGCGGCAGATATATATTATCTGCCCGATGGTCGAAGAAGGGGAAGCTGCCTCGGAGGAACTGAAATCAGCGCAGCAATACCATGCTTTGCTGCAGAGTGAGGTTTTCCCGGATTTGCGCGTCGCCCTTGTACACGGGAAGATGTCAGCGAAGGAGAAAGACGCGGCAATGAACGCCTTTACGGCGGGCGAGGCTGATATCCTGGTCGCGACTACGGTCGTGGAAGTTGGCGTTGACGTCCCGAACGCCGCCCTTATCGTGATCGAAAACGCGGACAGGTTCGGGCTGTCACAGCTTCACCAGTTGCGCGGGCGCGTCGGCAGGGGAGGGCATAAGTCGTACTGCATCTTGTTTCGGGGCTCGGCGGGCCAGGTATCGCGTGAACGGCTTGAGATTATGCGCTCGACAAACGACGGGTTTAAGATCGCGGAAGAAGACTTGAAGCTGCGCGGGCCGGGCGACTTTTTTGGTTCGCGCCAGCATGGTTTGCCCGAAATGCGCATAGCAAACCTCGCCTCGGATATGAAAATTCTCAGCCTCGCGCAAAACGCGGCGGACGAGGTCCTCCGCGCCGACCCGGAACTGGAGGCGCCGGAAAACAGGAAGCTGGCGGGACAAATCGAAAGGCTGTTTGAGATAAACGCGGATAAGATGCAGTGACGCCGTATACGCGGGGGATACTTAATAATGATTTAGGAGGTTTTTTATGCGCGCTATCGTAACTGTTATTGGCAAGGATCAGGTGGGGATAATCGCTTATGTGTGTTCCATTCTGGCGGAAAATGGCGTAAACATACTTGATATCAGCCAGACGATTTTGCAGGAATACCTGACAATGGTAATGCTTGTCGATTCATCGGGCTGCCGGAAGCCGTTTGGCGAGCTTTCTAAGTCGCTGAAAGACCGGGGCGAGCAGCGGCAGCTCTCCATACGCATCCAGCACGAAGATATTTTTAAGGCAATGCATAGAATCTGAGTTGAAAGCTCAAGTTTCTCATAGGGAAAAATGCTGCAGGGATTAAAAACACAAGGAATAATGTTCAAGTTATTGTTGAACTGATCCTAAAGGCTAATATACAGCATTAATGAAGATATGTGCACATATCTATATTAACATGTTGGGTATTTGCGAGGTCTATGGTATAATGTCGCTGAAATTGTTACATAATAGAGACCTGTAAGGCCCTAATGAAGCGGGGGAGGGGGGTGGTTTTGTGGTTGAGATTAATAACATGAATCAAGATGTGAGGGCGGAGCTTGAGCGTTATGTCTCGTTTATTTCCCGGATGGACGGTGTGATTCAAATTTACCTGTTTGGCTCTCATGCCTATGGCGCACCAACCGAGGACAGCGATATTGATTTGTTGGTCGTTGTACATGATGGTATCGATTCGCTCAAAATCATGCGTGCTGTCAGTGCAGGTTTAATGAACAGACGGGTATCTTTGGATGTTATAGTTGATAATCTGAGTGATTTTACGGAGCGTTCAAAGCCTGAACGCGTTACACTGCAAAGAGAAATAAAGAACAAGGGGGTGTTGGTTTATGGTTAGCGAAGATTGTCTTGAATGGTTAAGGTATGCGAGCATGGACATAGATTCCGCCCAGCAGTTATATACGCAATAACAGAACCCGCGGCAAAGACCTATTGAGATTATTCTGTACCATTGCCAGCAAGGTGCTGAGAAATCGCTGAAAGCATATATGGTTCAAAATGGCCTTTTCCCTCCTAAAACACATGCCTTACAGGAACTACGGTTGATTTGCATGCAATGGAACGATCTTTTTGACAATGCGCGTCTATTTAATCATTGTACATTTTTGGATCCGTTTGGGGTAAGAATCCGGTATCCCAAGCATAATATATCATTAGATTCTTCACAGGCTGCCCGTGGGCTTAACAGCGCAAAACGTATATATGATTTTGTGTGTGAGCGGTTGGGCCTAAAGAAGGCTTATTTCAAATAAGAAGAAAATCGAAACGGGGTCGTCACACATGAATAAATCAGTTATAGAAGCATTTGTGTTTTAAAGCTGAGGGAGGATTGGTGAGCGTTAATGATTAATCTTACTGAAATATTGCAGACAAACGAGATGATAGATCAGCAGCATTTGGATATCCGGACGATAACTATGGGTATTTCCCTGCTGGACTGCGCGCATAGCGATATCAAAGTATCCTGCGGGAAAATTTACGATAAGATACTGCGCCGTGCTGAAAAACTCGTCAAAACCGGGGATGAGATTGAGCATGAATTCGGCATACCTATAGTAAACAAGCGTATTTCCGTCACGCCGATGGCCCTCGTGGCTTCGGGCTGTGCCGATGCTGACTATACGCCTTTCGCCGAAGCTCTGGACGCCGCCGCGCGCGAAACCGGGGTCAATTTTATCGGCGGCTATTCCGCCCTTGTGCATAAGGGCTTTACCGACGGGGACAGACGGCTGATCGATTCTATACCTGCTGCCCTCAGCGCAACGGAACGGGTATGCTCCAGCGTCAATGTCGCGACGACGAAGACCGGCGTCAACATGGACGCGGTGGCGCTGATGGGCAGCGTTATAAAATCCGCTGCGGAAATGACTGCCGCCCGAGGCGGCATAGCCTGCGCAAAGCTTGTCGTGTTTGCCAACGCGGTTGAGGACAACCCGTTCATGGCAGGCGCGTTTCACGGCCCGGGCGAGCCTGAATGCGTGATAAACGTCGGGGTCTCCGGACCCGGAGTAGTCGCACACGCGCTGCGCGCCATCAGGGGCGAGCCATTTGACGTTGTGGCGGAGACGGTCAAGAAGACCTCGTTTCGCGTCACGCGCATGGGCCAGCTAGTCGCCCAGGAGGCGTCCCGCCGTCTGGGCGTGCCGTTCGGCATCGTAGACCTCTCCCTCGCCCCGACCCCCGCCGTCGGCGACAGCGTGGCGGACATCTTGGAAGAGATGGGGCTTAGCTGCGTAGGTACGCACGGCACGACGGCCGCCCTCGCGCTGCTAAACGACGCGGTCAAAAAAGGCGGGGTGATGGCCTCGTCTCATGTCGGCGGCCTGTCGGGGGCTTTTATCCCCGTTTCGGAGGACGCGGGCATGATCGCCGCCGCCGAGCGCGGAATACTCACTTTGAGCAAGCTCGAAGCCATGACCTGCGTGTGCTCCGTCGGGCTTGATATGATCGCAGTACCCGGCGACGTCAGCGCTTCTGCGATTTCGGCGATAATTGCGGATGAGGCGGCGATCGGCGTGGTCAACAATAAAACTACCGCAGTGCGGATCATACCGGCGCCGGGAAGAAAGGTCGGCGAAAGGGTGGACTTCGGCGGCCTGCTTGGCTCGGCGCCGGTCATGCCTATCACCGAAGGCGACAGCTCCATATTCATTGCGCGCGGCGGTCGTATCCCGGCGCCCATGCACAGCTTGCGCAACTGATAACAAATAAAATTCACTATTGTAAAACTAAAGCCGCTATGCTAAAATTGTCTGTACTGAGAATGGGTTTCGCGTTTCCGGAAACCCATGTCGTGACGGGGTACTTGCATGAAGCTGGAAGATTTTACCGCATATACTGAAAAATGCTTTAGCGGAGGGCCGCCCCCCTGCACAAACGCGTGTCCGCTGCGGCTTGACGTCCGCTCGATTATGGGCAGGGCGGAAAACGGCAAGTGGAACGCTGCCTACAAATTGCTTCGGAATGCCGTCGTTTTCCCCCGTATTGTCAGCGCCCTCTGCCCGGGGGCGTGCCGGGGGCGTTGCCGGCGCGTCGAAACGGGCAGCGAGCCTATTGCGGCCCGCCTCATTGAGGATGCGTGCGTCAGGTTTGCGAAAAACCAGAAGCCGGACAATTACGCTATCCCGCCTAAGAAAGAGCGCATTGCCATTGTCGGAGCGGGTACTGCGGGCCTGTCCGCGGCGCTTTGCCTTGCGCAGAAGAAGTTTCAGGTAACGGTTTTTGACAAAAACAGCGGATGGGGCGGGTCGTTGCGTACGCACCCGCAGTTTGAGGAGTTTGACGCGGACTTGAACCTGCAGTTTTCCTTTGCCGGCGCGCAATTTATTTTCGAAAAAGAAATCACGTCCCTTGACGGACTTGCAGAATTTGATATGGTCTACATTGCGACGGGGGCGGACGGCGAGGATTACGGACTGCTGCCGGGCTGGGATTCAAAGATTCTTTCCACTTGTGAGCAAAGGGTTTTTCTTGGCGGTTCGCTTGCGGGCGCCGACATGGTTTCCGGAATCGCCCAAGGCAAGTCGCTTTCAATAATAGCCGATTATTTCCTGCAGACCGGCAGGGCTGACGCCGCCATTGGCGACGTCGGCAAAGCGGGCGGATGCGGATTCGGCGCGACTTTTGCGGGCAGACCGCCGGCGCCGCTCGTAGTACCCGCAGATTCGTCCGGGTACAGCGAGGAAGAGGCAAAATCGGAAGCTGCGCGGTGTATGAAGTGCGACTGCGACATGTGCATGACGTCCTGTGAAATGCTGGGCATGTACCGCAAGAAGCCGAAAAAAATTGCAATGGAGGCTTTTGCGGACACAAATGTAAACCCTCCGATCTCTACACATACGCTCACAAGACAGGCATACTCATGCAGCATGTGCGGTCATTGCAGGGAAGTTTGCCCTGCTGATGTGGATATCGGACCGGTGCTGCGGCTTTCGCGGGAGGCGCGCGCCGGAGATGAAGCCTACCCGGAGGCGCTGCATGACTACTGGCTGCGTGAAATGGATTTCTCCGCCGGCGAGGCGTCATTTTACGCGCCGCCAAAGAGCGGCAAAGCCTGCCGGTATGTGTTTTACCCCGGCTGTCAGCTTGGGGCGCATAACCCGGAGCATGTCACGGCGTCGTACGAGCTTCTGAATAAAACATACGATACAGGGATATATCTGGGCTGTTGCGGCGCCCCGGCCTACTGGGCCGGCGACATAAAGAGGCAAAACGATAATTTTGAGAAAATACGCAAGGTATGGCTTGAACTCGACAAGGCGGAGTTTGTCTTTGCGTGCGCCACATGCGAGAGCGTTTTTAACGCTTTTCTGCCTGAAATACCGGGGATATCCATATATGAACTAATGACTCGGTCGGATGGACTCTCGCTCCGGCGCGTTTTCGGCAGCGCCTCGGTTTTCGACCCGTGCAACGCGCGGGGAAATAACGGGATGGAGGAGGCGGTTCGTGAACTTGCACGGAAATCGGGGACGGAGGTTCACGACCTGCCGGAGAAAAACCGCTGCTGCGGCTACGGCGGGCATATACGCCTTGCAAACCCCGGGCTGTACGGTATGATAACGGAAAACCGCGCCGCTATGGGCGATGACCCGTATATAGTTTACTGCGCAAACTGCCGGGAGGTATTCCTTTCGCGGGGCAAGGACTGCGCCCATATCCTTGATATCGCGCTGGGGCTGCCCGGAAGGCCGGCGCTCCCAAAAATCGACGAAAAACGCGATAATGCGATAAAGGTGAAAACAAGAATTATGAAAGAAACTACAGGCGTCGGGTTTTCCCCGGCGATGCGTGACTGGGATGGCATTGATATCATCGTATCAGACGCGCTCGGCACGGAGATCGAAAATAAGCTGATATCACAGTCAGATATCAAAGAGGCGATATGGCGCGCCGAGGATACAGGCGACAAATTTATTGACGGATCAGGTGTTTTCCGCTGCAGTCTTCAAAAGCCTGTCTTAACATATTGGGTCGCATACAAAAAAGCAGCCGGAGAGGCGTACGAGGTTGTAGAGGCATACAGCCACAGGATGAAGTTTAGGAGCTGCTGACAAATAACTTGCACATCTTGCCTTGTCTTTTTACCGCCATGCGGCACGATAAAACCTTGAAAGGCAGCAAGCATTCCTGCGGTTTTCCCGCACCACCTGACGGCAAAAATCCGGCGGCAATCTTGCGCAGCTTATTTGTCAACAGCTCCTTAGTAAAGCTGAAAGTTGAGAATTGAAATTGAAAGCTGAAAGTTCCGGGAATGGTTATATTGGCGAGATTAAGTGCTACTTGTGCGATTTGCCGCTCGTTGTGAAAAAGACGACTTTTTTCTATCTCGACCGCTCTTTTAACCACGAAGTCCCGTGCTGTCCTCAGTGCGGCAACGTGTTTATATCAATGGAGCTTGCCCAGGGGCGCATGGCGGAAGTCGAGCGCCAGCTTGAGGATAAGTAGCTGGGTCAAGCCCGCCATGACGCGGAGGTGAGGTTTTCGGCGCAAAACTTCAATGCCTGTGGATGCAATGGTTTGGAGTTTTCTAGTACTTCGTTTTTGAAATAACCTCACAATAATTGCGCTGAGTTTTTTCGCAAGACAAGGCGCGAAGAGGGCGAATACCCGTTGGTATTTAACCGATGAGCAACGAAGTATTGCGGAAAAAGGCGGCGCAAGTATGTGGGGTTATTTTGAAAATGAAGTACTAGGATACTCAGTGATGGCTGCGGAGGGGTGTGATTATATAAAAGATAAATCCATTTACATGAATAACTCCGCGACTAGCTGGCCGAAGCCGCCATGTGTTGCGGAGGCCGTGGCCGGGGCGCTGACCGGGAAGCCGGGCTCGGCCCAAAGGGGCGGCATAGAGGATTATGATGTTTTTGGGCATGTGCGCAAGAAAATGGCGAAAATCCTCGGCGCCGGGTCGCATGACCATATTGCTCTGGGAAGCAACGCCACATGGGGCCTGAACCTTGCCATCTTTGGATATCCCTTTGAAAAAGGCGATGCGGTAGTGACGTCTACATCCGAGCATAACAGCGTTTTACGCCCGCTGCACGCCTTGGAGAAGCGCGGCCTGATTAAGGTCATATATGTTGATACCGACGATACGGGGCGCATTCCGCCTGACAAGTGGGAAGCCGCGATGGCAAGGCACAAACCCAAGCTTGCGGTGTTTACCCACGCTTCAAACGTGACCGGGGCGATAAATGACGCGGAGGCGCTGGCAAAGGCAGCCAAAGGCGCCGGGGCGCACGTTTTGGCGGATGCTTCACAGACATGCGGTTGGGAAAGCATTGACGCAGACGGTTGGGGTCTGGATATGACAGTGTTTACCGGGCACAAGTATCTGCTGGGCCCGCAGGGAACCGGCGGGCTTTACGTCCGCCCCGGCCTGACGCTAAACCCGCATATGATTGGCGGTACCGGATCGCACAGCGACCTTCCCGCCATGCCCGTCGAAATGCCGGCGCGGTTGGAGGCCGGGACCGGTAACGAGCCGTCCTTCCACGGGCTGTTGGCGGCTTTGGAGTGGCTGGAGGAAAATCCGATGGATCACCGGGCGCAATGTGAGATGCTGCTGGCGCTCCGCCGGGGGCTTATTGACTCCGGCGCGGAAGTGATAGAGCCTGACGGTGCATGTACGCCCGTCGTCAGCTTCAGCATACCCGGACTGACCCCGGCGGAAACGGGGTATATTTTAGGCGAAAGTTATGATATAATCTGCCGCACAGGCCTGCACTGCGCGCCGAAGATATTCAGCAGCATCGGCCGGAAGGAGGGCACCGTCAGGCTTTCGTTGTCAAGGTTTACGACAATTGATGAAATAGCGGACGCTGTCAGCGCCGTGAGGGATATCGCCGATGCGGTTTGAAGTAAAGAAAGTGGAAAACTGTTTTGCCGACAGCCTAAGCTTTGAATACCGGACGTCTCTTGACGGACAGAGCCTTTCTTCGATGCTCAGGGGATGGGAAGTCAAAGAGAATCATAAATTCCGCCGTCCGATGTTTACGGCCGACAAAGGCGGCGTGAATATAAAAGGCATCCTGAAAGCGAACATTGTCAAGGTCAGTTTTCCGGAAGGCCGCTGGGAGGCGGAAAAAGAGGACTTTGAACGATGGCTGGAGTCAATAGATACGGGCAATGCGTAACGGCTTAGCTGTGTAATTCGTTGCGTAAATATATTATTTAAAAGAGGTGTTTACATGCTGCAAAGAATCATTCTAACCATCAATGGCGTTGAGCGTCCGGCGCTCTGCAATCCGGAGAAGGACACCCTCGCCACCGTCGTCAGGCGCATGGGACTGACGGGCACGAAAGTCGGATGCGGAACCGGCGTATGCGGCGCCTGCTCCGTACTCCTGAATGGCGACGTCGTGCGGGCTTGCGTCAGGAAGATGAAGACCATCCCGGAATTCAGTGAGATCATAACGATTGAAGGTATCGGTACGCCGCGAAGCCTGCACCCGCTCCAGCAGGCATGGATAACCTACGGAGGCGTACAGTGCGGATTCTGTTCGCCGGGCTTTATCGTCTCCGCCTACGGACTGCTGACAAAGAACCAAAAACCCACGCGTGACGATGTGCGCGCCTGGTTCCAAAAGCACCGCAATGTCTGCCGCTGCACCGGCTACAAGCCGCTGGTAGACTCTGTTATGGCAGCCGCCGCCGTTATGCGCGGCGAAAAGACAATGGACGATATCAAATTCAAGCCGCCCGCGAACGGGGAATATTACGGTTCTGAACTGCCGAGGCCCGACGCCCTTGCCAAGGTCTGCGGACTTGCCGACTACGGGGATGATATCAAGTACCAGATGCCGGAAGGGACGGCGCACCTCGCCGTTGTGCTTGCCGAAGTCCATCATGCGGAGATCATCAGCATCGATACGTCGGAAGCGGAAAAAATGCCGGGCGTCATCAAAATCATGACAGCCAAGGACGTGAAAGGTACGAACAGCCACCCGGTGCCGCAGATCGTCCCGCGCATGAAGGCCGAGGGCATATTGGAATTTCCCATAATCTGCGGCAAGAAGGTAAACCGCCGCGGCGACGTTGTGGCGCTTGTGGCTGCCGACACTGAGGAAAATGCAAGGGCGGCGGCGAAAGCGGTCAAAAAGAACTTCAAGCCCCTGCCGGCGTACATGACCTTCCCGGAGGCGGTTGTGCCCAACGCGGTTCAACTGCAGGAGCAGCTTCCCAACTTCTACATGGAGCTTCCGCTATATAAGGGGAAGGATACAGCAGAGCTGTTTGACGACGCCCCTGTGGTCGTCGAAGGCAGCTTCTATTCCCAGCGCGAGCCTCATCTGCCTATAGAGCCGGACGTGTTACAGGCATATTACGAGGCTGACGGCACATTGACCATCCAGTGTAAATCCCAGTCTTTGCATGACGCCAGGGCCGAGGTTTCCGCCGCCTGCGGCATTCCTGAAGATAAGCTGCGCATTATCCTCAACCCCGCCGGCGGTTCATTCGGGTACTCAATGGCCGCAAACACCTATGCGCTCATCGCCACGGCAGTACAGAATCTTGGCATACCGTGTACAATGACGTTTAATTATGAGGAATTCAACCACACTACCGGCAAACGCTCGGCGACCTTCTCCAACGGCCGTCTTGCCTGCGACTCAGACGGGAAGATCATCGCCGTCGAGTACGATGTTGCTTTGGATCACGGCGCTTACACCGTCGTCGCCAGCATTCTTTTGCCGAACCTGATCTCGGTCTCTTTCATGGGATACAATGTTCCCAATATCAAAGCCCTGGCCCGCGCCGGCTTGTCGAACAACGGCTTCCAGACCGCTTACCGCGGCTTTGGATCGCCGCAGATATCCACAATGTCGGAAGCGCTTATGGATATGGCCGCTGAAAAGGCGGGGATTGACCCGTGGGAGTTCCGGTATAAAAACCTTGCAAAGCCCGGGGATACGACTATCAACAGCAGACCGCTATTTGATTATGAAGTCTATCCTAAGCTGATGGATATGATCAAACCCTATTACGACCAGTATAAAGCCGAGGCTAAAAAAGCCAAGGACGCGGGCCGCAATGTCGGCGTTGGGCTGAGCCTCGGAGGCTTCCTTGTTACGACAGGAAAGTTCGACCAGTGTGAAATGGAGCTTGAGCTGAACCCCGACGGGACGGTCACTTGCTACAACACTTGGCAGGACGTTGGTCAGGGGGGCGCCATCGGATCGCTTACCCATACGCTCAAGGCGCTTGCGCCGCTCGGCCTGAAACCCGAGCAGGTCAAGCTTGTCAGGGATGATACGGGCGTCGCGCCCAGATCGGGCTTGTCCGCGGCGAGCCGCTCACACTACATGGGCGGCAACGCGACTCTTGACGCGGCCGCAAAGCTCTTAGACGCCATGCGCAAGCCGGACGGCTCATTCCGCACGCACGCGGAAATGGTTGCCGAAAATATCCCGACAAAGTATCTCGGCCATTTTGACCAGATGGACAGGGAGGATCTGGACCCGGGTCTTGACCCGAACACAGGCGAGGGCAGGTATATTGCGGAGTACATGTACTGCGTGAACCTTGCCTTGACTGAGGTCGATGTTGAGACAGGCAAGGCAACGGTACTCAAGTATAAGACCGCCGCCGACGTCGGCGTAATCGGAAACAAGCTGGCGGTTGACGGTCAGGCATACGGCGGGCTTTCACACAGCATCGGCTTTGCACTCAGCGAGGACTACAACGCCGAAGATAAGCACGGCAATATGGCCGGATGCGGCGTCCCGACGATTGACATGATCCCGGACGACCTCGAGGTGCTCTACAACGTAACGCCGCGCCCGCTCGGCCCGCACGGCTCCGGCGGCTGCTCGGAAGACTTCCAGAGCTGCGGCCACATGGCCGTCATCAACGCCATCAACAACGCCTGCGGCGCCCGTGTATATGCCATGCCGGCGACGCCGGATAAGATCAAGGCCGCCTATGAGAAGAAGCAGAAAGGCGAAGACCTGACGCCGCCCAAGTATTATCTCGGCACAGATTTTGAAGATGAGCTTGAGATAATCAAGAACACGCCGCTTTAACTTCAATACCGCATAGCAACCGAAAAAGGCCCGGAAGGCTCCCAAGAGTCTTCCGGGCCTACGCAATTCTCAATTCTCAGCTTGAACTCTGAAGCAGGCCGTAGCGTACGCACAGGGGCATGATCTTGCCGTCGCTGTATACGTGCAGGCTGCATTGGCGCAGACGCTCAAGGTCCACATTGAAGCTGTCCTGGAATGCCATTGCGGTTATCGTGAAGCCGTGTGAGGCGACGCGGGCCAAAAAACCTTCGAGAGTGGAAATGTCGGCAGGTTTGCCTCGGGTTTCGCAGCATGGGGTGCGGCGCTTCCAGCGCCGCCCGACAAACCTTTGGCTTTTTTCAGCCATGCCGGGACTGCAGTTCGTAGCTGCCGCGTTCGGAGCCGGCGGAGCGCAGCAGCCGGTATTGCCGGGCAGGGGTTTGAGGGAGCGCAGCCCTTCAGGCATGACGACAAAAGCCCCGTGAAAGCCGCATAAGGGGTGGTCGCAGCCCGAGGCGGAAAAATCTTCTCTTGTTACTCGCCGTTGAGTCTGTTTTTCGATCAGGCGCAAAAGCTCCGGCAGCGTAATCCGCATGTCGTCGCCCGGAATGGAGGGAAAACGCCCGATATAGCCTACGGGGTGGAGATGGACGCCTCTGACCATCGGAGACAGCGACACGGCAAGACTGATAAGCCGGCCGATATTATCGTCGTTGACGCCCGGCACGACCGTCGAAACAAAGGTTACCCCAAGATTGTACTTTGCGCAAACGTCTACAGCCTTTCGCTTTTGTGAGTAGAGCGGCCTGCCGCGGAGCTTGAGGTATATATCGTCGTTTGTACCGTCAAACTGCATAAAAACGAAGGACAGGCCCGCTTCGGCAAGCCTGCGGACATAATTCTCGTCTTCCGCGAGCCTTATGCCGTTGGAATTGAGTTGAATGTATTCAAATCCGCATTGCGCGGCGAAGCGTACTATTTCAGGCAGATCGTCCCTGAGGGTAGGCTCGCCACCGCTGAGTTGAATAAATGATTTGCCTTGCTGTGCGAGAAATGAAATCCACCCCTTAATTGTTTCAAGGGGCGGAGTTTCCGGCTCGCCGCGATCTCCGGCAAGGCAGTACGTACAGTTTAAGTTGCAGCGTTCGGTGACTTCCAGAATAATGCAGCAGGTATCTTGGATATGAGCGTCGCATAAGCCGCACTTATCGGGGCAGGGAGGGCATTGCCCCTCGCTAAGACCCGCCCCGGGGGCGCCCCAAGCCCTCATGTCGTTATCTTTTATGCCGCGCCAGGTAACAGTCTTAAAATTGCCGTGTTCCCGGCAGGTTTTTTTCATATAGACGTCATCACCGATTATTTCATACGATGCGGGTATTCTCGCGTAACAAACAGGACATAGGCTGAAGGCGCCGCGAATGGTTTCAACAGTCATTTTTCCTCCAGCTCCATTTCGGCCGCAGCCATTCTGCCTTTTACAATTTCTTCCGGAATGAACACCTGCCCGCATACCGGGCAGCCGGGCAGATTGGCGCTGAAAGTAAAGCCCATATAATTGAACACGGTTTTTCGTTCTTCAAGGGCGACGCCGCATTTGCAGCATATAAGATTTTTATTCATATCAATCATTCTTCTATCTTCATTCTGTGCTTATAAGCGTTTAAGACATCAAAAGAGCCGTCGCCGCTGGGTTTGTAGGTAATCCAGTAAGTGGTGTATCCTTGAAGCAGGTGGCTGGAGTAACTGCCGGATTCGGGGTCAAGCACCTTGTTGTTGCCGGTCTCAGCTTGATAAATCGTTTTTTTCACATTGTCCTGATGAATAAGCTCGCGATTTAATTTGTCCGTTACTTCACGGGAAATATTGAGGCGCAATGAATGATAAGGCTCTTTTTCGTCGTCAAAATCCACGTCCCAAATCTCCTTCAACATTGTTTTCTTAACCGCCAAGCGGTTTGACCTGCGCTCAGTAAGACTGGGGGGAGTCCTGAGCTTGCGGTTTTCGTCGCCGAAAAGAAGTATGTCCAGTATATGGTAAGCCGGCTTGCCGTACAGGGAAAAAGAGTCCCGGCAATTGACGCAATACGCTATATAATCGCGCGCACCCAGCAGAACGTTACTCTCGGCGACTTGCCCGGCAAGCTCCGCGCTCGCGGAATAGGCAAGGCCCCCGTATCCGCAGCATCCGGCGTTCTCCCCGTGTATCGGAAGCTCCTCAAGGTCAAACCCGGCGTCTTTTACTATTTTGCGGATATCTTCCTGCATATCCGGACTTATCTTGCTTGAGCAAGGGTCAAAAACCGAAGCCGTTTTCCCTGTCCACGCATTTGTTTTATAGGGGCTTTGCGCGAGAATACCCCATAATGAGGCAACGCTCAGTTCCGGCAGGAGCTTGCCGAACATGTCCGCGCAGGTGGGGCAGGCAAGTATCACCCGGGGCTTGCCGAGCTGCTCCCACTTGCTTTTTATTGCCACGGCTGTTTGCCCGTGCAGCTCATCCCTTCCCGCCCAATAAGCCGGGGCGCCGCAGCAATGCAGCATAATCGCAACGTCATGGGGATAAGCCTTAATGAGCATATCATATGTTTTTGTTACATAGAGCGGATCTGATGCGCCCATTTGACAGCCGGGGAAAAACAAGTACTTTGGCGTACTGTTTTCAGGCGGCGCAAAGGAAAACGCCGCGGCGCCGTTGCTCAGTTCCATGTCGTTTAGCCAGAATTCGTGCAGGGATTCCGGCATAGCCCCGGTTTTGTGCATTATGCGCCTGCTTTCGATAAACAGGGTTTTAAAATCGACGCCCGCAGGGCAGCCTGATTTGCATGATCCGCATTGTGTACATGATAATATTTGCCTGAGCGCGGCTTTTGTAGTTATATTGGTTTTGTTTACCGTGTTTGTGACGTCAAGAATGACCTTTTTCGGGTCTTTTCTGTAGTATTTGAGCATATGGCAGGCGTCCGCGCAGAAAGAGCAGTCGCAGAGCAGGCATCTTTCCGCTTCCAGCTTTGCCTCGTCCGCGGTATAGCCGTCCGGGCTTGCCGCCTCCGCCGGAGTCGCCGGCGCGGGATTTTTAATCCGCGCTCCGAACTTGCATTGCGCGTATTCTGCGCGCGTATGCTTAACGGCTCCGACTTTGACGACCGACTCTATTTCATATGAAAGCTCAATCCCTTCTCTTATGTAAAACAGGGGGCTTGCGGCCTGCTTTGCAGTCAGGGCTGACAATTGTGAATCCTGCCGTGACGAAGGATGGGTTTCCCGGCTTTCATCCGAGGCGCCCTCCGCCGGGCCGCAAAGAAGGCTTCCCCCGAACAAGACGGTCTCTTTCAGAAAAAGGGAACCGTTTTGCACAGAAGCCCCGAAGGTATCTCCGCCGGCGCCGGTCGCGACAAGCGCGGCGTCAAATATATGATCGTCAAGGCTTTCAACCTTTGAGCTTAGCTTTATAGTTAGGTAATCAATGCCTGTCACCTGCTTGATTTCATTTTCGAGAATATCGCGGGGAAGCGTCTTTTCGTCAATATCCCACAGCCGCCCGCCCAGGCGGTCTTTCATCTCAAAAAGATTTACCTGATATCCCCTTTTAGCAAGCATTACCGCGCAGGAAAGCCCGGTCAGTCCTCCGCCGGCAACCAGGATTTCCTTGTTTTTGGGCGGTATATAATACGAGCCGGATGCTTTGGCCTTTGTGTGGCTGCAGCAGGCTGACTCAAGGGCCTTTAGTGAAATCGGTCCGCCGTACTGAGACCTTACGCAGACGCTTTGGCAAGGCTCTTCGCATATTCTGCTGACGATTTCCGGGAATACCGCGGACTTTGAGAATACTTTATACGCGGCGGAAAAAGATCCGGATTTTATCTTTGTAATAAAATCGCGTACGTCAAGGCCCAGCGGGCAGGCGCATGAACAAGGAGGCTTCTCGCCGCGAAGGCAAGACCCGGCGATTTCCAGCAATGCTAAGGCGTCTTCCATTATGAAACTCCTTTGCCGTCAATATGAGTAACTTTACCATTACAGATTCTTAACGTCAATAGAAACTAGTGGTCTGTAAAGTCTAAAAGTTGCAAATTATTTGCGAGAATTTTTTTCGTCAAGTGGTGCGGCAAAACCGCAGTAATGCCTGTGGCC
>Ga0099364_10003752_pt1 | contig 23406 bp, 17 predicted proteins | sample TergutTh196P3_FD_73070 | JGI IMG/M metagenome (GOLD analysis project Ga0099364, IMG submission 73070) | Microcerotermes parvus P3 segment gut microbial communities from Pointe-Noire, Republic of the Congo - Th196 P3 | ecosystem: Host-associated > Arthropoda: Insects > Digestive system > Gut ...
TGATGCTGTTCGAGACCGTGTAAAGGATAAAATTCAATTATTGGAAGAAAAAGGTATTATGGTCTTCAAAAATCGGAATAATAGAAAAGAAGCTGTGATTTTCGACGATGGTGAAAATCGTCAAAAAAGCAGTGAATTACCATATTTCCGCTCGAAAGATGGCAAGCGGCTCATTCCAATTCGCAAAGCGAGAATTTATGTAAAAAAGCCAACAATTATGACCGTCGGCAAAAACGGGCGTGAACGACATGTTGAACCGGGAAGTAATCATCACATGGAAATTTTTTCGCTACTTGATGACCAAGGCAATGAAGTGGGACTTGCTTGGAAAGCCGTCAATCTTTTTGATTCGGTGCAACGTCTAAAACAAAAGAAATCTGTGATTTGCCATTCTTATGAGGAGTATGCAGAGAAATATGATGAAAAGAAAAACAAGAAATCAAAGAAACTGGGCTTTTCTTCAGCAAAATTTAAGTTTTCATTAGCCAAAGGTGAGTATGTGATTGCATCACCATCTGGTGAAGACGAAGTGTTGCTCAAAGTTGACTTTATTTCTGAAGGCGACCTATCTTTGTGCTTACATACAGATGCACGTCCCACAAAGCAAAGAAAAGAAACTGGTGATTTTCAAAAATATCGGATTGCAAGTATCAAAAAACTTGAACAATTTAAATTACGCAAAGTCACAGTCGATGTTCTGGGGAAAATTCACCCCGCTAATGACTGATGTATAAAAAACTTTCGAGAAAAATCAGGAATTTATCGGGATAATCGATCACATTCAATTAAAATAGAAAGAATAGGCAATTAAGAGAACGTGATTTTCCGATATTGAGAGACTGCGCTTATGCCGCATCAGATTCTTGATTTTTCTCAAAATGCTCTCCGTTTGAGAACGCGGCTGAAACAACTTGTCATTCAGAGTGATGATCTTCCGCAAACAACAATTCCGCTGGAAGATATTGCCGTCGTGTTGGTGTCGCACCCGCAAGTCACGTTTTCGCAAGCTATTCTCGAAGGTCTCGCGGAAAATGGTGCCGTTCTGATTGCCTGTAACAGGAAAAGCCTGCCGGTGGGAATGTTTTTTCCGATTGCCGGACATCATCAGCCTGCTCGACGGATTCAACTTCAAATCAGTGCCCCGCTACCGCTTCAAAAAAAGGCGTGGCGGCAGATCGTCCAGGCAAAAATCGCCGCCCAAGCCCAATTGTTGCATAACTGCTTTGAGAACGATTACGGACTGGAAAAGCTGATCCCGATGGTTCGGAGCGGTGATGTCAGTAACGTCGAAGCCCGTGCCGCAAGACGTTACTGGCAAAAACTTTTCGACGGATTTTCGTTTAAGCGAAATCCCGATGGTGAAGACCCAATCAACCTGCGTCTGAATTTCGGATATGGTGTTTTGCGTGGAATTATCGCCCGTGCGATTTGCGCAACAGGTTTTCATCCTTCGATTGGTTTACATCACCACAATCAATACAATTCCTACTGCCTTGCGGATGATCTCATGGAACCGTTTCGGCCTTTGGTTGATCAGGTGGTTTATTCCTGCGTTCAACAGGACACTCTCAATGATTCCCCGCTGAATCCAGACGATAAAGCGGAACTCATCCAACCGCTTTTGGGCCGATTTTCCATCGGAGGTGAATTGCGGACACTTTTTGATTGTGCCGCAAAACTGGCGGGTTCGCTTGTCCAGTTTTTTTCAAAGGAAATCAAAGCCTTGGATTTTCCACAAAAAATGACTTTTTTTCAGGAAGAAAAACCGTACTGAAAACAAAATTTCATTCAAAAGTAATTGGTCGGCGGCCATGCCTCGTCAAGAGTATGCTTTTTCCGGATATAAATCGATGTGGTTGATTGCGATGTTTGACCTTCCTGTCAAGACGAAAAAAGACCGAAAAGTCTATGCCGGATTTCGCAAAACCCTTTTAGAACAAGGGTTTTCGATGATTCAGTTTTCCGTCTATGTACGGTTTTGCGGTAGCGAGGAACTGGCACAAAAACACCGTACAACAATCCGTAATGCCCTGCCAGAGCGAGGGCATGTCCGAATTGTGTCCTTAACCGACCGTCAGTTTGAAAAAATGGAAAATTACGTTGGAAAACTCCAAAAACCGAATGAAAACGCCCCGCGACAGCTCACTTTTTTCTGACTTGAGGAATCATAACCCATTTGTTTTCAACAGGTTGCTGAAAAGGTAGTATATCCGAGCAGCGATTCCTTGCAAACCATAGCCAGCACAACGATGGTTTCATCGACGATTCTAGTATATCCGAGCAGCGATTCCTTGCAAACCATAGCGATGTATTCTTGATGATGTATCATGCTTTAGTATATCCGAGCAGCGATTCCTTGCAAACCATAGCGCCGTTTCCTGTCAATCGTCAATGCCGTCAAGTATATCCGAGCAGCGATTCCTTGCAAACCATAGCCTGAGACGCAACAACAAGCTCGCAAGAACAGTATATCCGAGCAGCGATTCCTTGCAAACCATAGCAATAAGGTGAGAATTAAATATACAGAAAAGAGTATATCCGAGCAGCGATTCCTTGCAAACCATAGCGATCTTTGCTTGGTACTGTTTCTACCGTATAGTATATCCGAGCAGCGATTCCTTGCAAACCATAGCGTTGTTGTGTGTTCCCGAAACGTAGCATTTAGTATATCCGAGCAGCGATTCCTTGCAAACCATAGCGTTTATTCGCGGATGGAATGAAGCATACAAAGTATATCCGAGCAGCGATTCCTTGCAAACCATAGCAAATATCTGCTCACCCATCAGGTCGCGAAAGTATATCCGAGCAGCGATTCCTTGCAAACCATAGCGGTAGGGAACATCCCCACTACTTACATCAAGTATATCCGAGCAGCGATTCCTTGCAAACCATAGCGTATCCTGCAAAATCGTCGTAGCAGGCATTAGTATATCCGAGCAGCGATTCCTTGCAAACCATAGCAGGTTTTGCAATTTCTCAATATCAACCATAGTATATCCGAGCAGCGATTCCTTGCAAACCATAGCATGGTGCGGACGATATCATTCAATCTGTGAGTATATCCGAGCAGCGATTCCTTGCAAACCATAGCGTACACAATGAGAAGTAAAAGGTTGAGAAGAGTATATCCGAGCAGCGATTCCTTGCAAACCATAGCACTCAAAAGGAAAAGCCAAAATGGGACGAAAGTATATCCGAGCAGCGATTCCTTGCAAACCATAGCGCTTTACGCTATGTTCTAAGTAGGGTTTGAAGTATATCCGAGCAGCGATTCCTTGCAAACCATAGCTACCATTTGATCTAAGCATACAATGTTGTAAGTATATCCGAGCAGCGATTCCTTGCAAACCATAGCGGTTGATGCTAACGCCGTTGTTGTAAAGATAGTATATCCGAGCAGCGATTCCTTGCAAACCATAGCGGTTGATGCTAACGCCGTTGTTGTAAAGATAGTATATCCGAGCAGCGATTCCTTGCAAACCATAGCTGCAATTACACATCGTTTTCACTTCCATTTAGTATATCCGAGCAGCGATTCCTTGCAAACCATAGCGGTTGATTCTAACGCCGTTGTTGTGAAGAAGTATATCCGAGCAGCGATTCCTTGCAAACCATAGCCTCGTTGCAAAGAACAACACTACTTAATGCAGTATATCCGAGCAGCGATTCCTTGCAAACCATAGCGTTGTGACAAGTGGATTCAGTACCGTTATCAGTATATCCGAGCAGCGATTCCTTGCAAACCATAGCCCACAACCACGACACAGTTGGCTGGATGGAAGTATATCCGAGCAGCGATTCCTTGCAAACCATAGCATCGTCAACCGTATATCGACGTTTTATTTAGTATATCCGAGCAGCGATTCCTTGCAAACCATAGCAGGAACATCGTCAACGGTATATCTACGTTTAGTATATCCGAGCAGCGATTCCTTGCAAACCATAGCACCTCTCCACAAACTACGTCCGTCTTCTTAAGTATATCCGAGCAGCGATTCCTTGCAAACCATAGCGCCTATTGGTTGATCTTTATGTCCTTTGCAAGTATATCCGAGCAGCGATTCCTTGCAAACCATAGCGCCACAAGCTGAGGCACACAAGCATCTCTTAGTATATCCGAGCAGCGATTCCTTGCAAACCATAGCCCCTATACATTCTGTTTCCGCAACTCGTCAAACGGGCTCAGCCCGGCGATTTGTGGCTGGAAGACCGGAATTTTTGTTGCTGGAATTTTTTGCATGGCGTCATTTCGCGTGGTGCGCACCTGCTGGTGCGTCAACATGCCGGGTCGATTCGCTGGAAAACAACGAGTGAACTGGTGCATTGCGGCACGACGGCCACCGGCGAAGTTTGGGAGCAATCGGGTTTTGTGGAAAACGTGGACACGCTGGAGCCATTGCCGTTGCGACGCGTTGAGTTGCGATTGAACGAACCGACTCGCGACGGCGAAACGATGTTGGGTTTGTTGTCGAATCTTCCTGCGGACATTTCGGCGGTTCAAATTGCGGATGCTTACCCGCAACGCCGGCAAATTGAAACGGCGTTTCAGGAGATTGAGGCTTTGCTTTCGGGCGAAATCAACGCGTTGGGTTACCCGGAGGCGGCGTTGTTTTCGCTGACGTGTGCGTATGTGGCATTTCATGTTTTGCAATGCATCCGCCAAACGCTGAAGGCGTCGCAACCGGAACGAACGGATGCAGAACATTCAAATAGTGTGTCGGCCATGTCTGGTTATGTGCCGCATTGAAACGGCTGTCATATTGAAACTGACAGGCAACCTGAACACCGCGATTACGGAAATATCGCGCAATAGCCGGATACAAATCAATCTGGTGAAGCGTGTCGCTTGCGTCAAATTCGTAAACCAAACGCGCCTTGTCTTTCAAAATCTGCGGCAAATCGTTGTCCACCGTTGCCGGTAAAAGGTTCCTTTGATCCGCTTGCGGCGTTTGTGTCAAACTGCCCGGATAAATCGACATTGTAATGGTTTCGCAGGGACTGTCCGCGATGGCCGCGTCCACCGCCGGAACGTACCGCAGCCAGGCGGAATAAGCAACCGGTTGCTTTGCGCCGGTGTCCCGAATCGTCTGATGCATCGTCCGGATATACTGCAAAACCCGCTGGTACTGATAAGCATTCCAGGTGTCGCCTGCATCGGTGTTATTGTTGAAAAAGCGTCCACTCTTGCGTTTGGGGACGGCGATCCCCACCACGCAATCGGCGTCAACCAAAGATAGATGCCGTTCTCATTGCATTTGGAAACAAGATAATCCAGGATGTCAAGATGCTCGTTACGGATTAAATTGCCGTCACGGTCGCTGATTTCACTGTCGAAAACGTGAATCCGTATCACATCAATCCGGTTGGGGGTTCTCATTCCGGGATCAGTGTCTTTGTCGTGCATCCAATCGCTGATGTCCATGTTGATCACATGGTGAAAATCGGCATTGCCTTCCTTCAGATACTTGTATTCATTCTAGCTCTGCGGATAATAGTTGTTTCCCCACAGGGCGACTTCGCCGCCGTCGATGTATTCCAGGACTCCGTTTCGGACAACGAACGGTCGCAACGGTAACGGTTTGCCTATGGGACGCTGTGCCTGCCGCTCCACTTCCTTTTGTGTTTCCCAAGGCGGAAACAGGGGTGTTTTCACTTTGTCGTATTTCATTCCGAGGAAAACAAAATCAGAAGCAATACCGCAGCCGTGATTCGTGTTATCAACGGCAATCGCGATTTCATTGGCTTTGCCGAAACGGATGATTTCCTTCGGGACAGGATATTCACGCAACGTGTCCCAGCCGTTGATGCGTCCGATTTCCCTGCCGTTGAAGTAAGTGATATCGTTGTCGTCAACCGCCTGGATTGTCAGGAACATCGGCAAGGACGCCCAATCCTTCGGCACAAACACTTTGGTTTTCAGCCAGGTGACGCCGATTTCCTGAACACTGATCGGAACCGCCGTTTGCTTCCAGGCTACTGTCCACCGCAACCGTTTTTGTGACAAGTACCTTGTATTCCCCTTCCATGGCACCGGCTTTTGCTGCGCCTTGCGTGGCGTAACAAACTTGCCGTCGTTTTCCGTTGAAGCAAAAGCACCGAGACCGCCCGGCGATGCTGAAACAAACTGCATCATGGCATTGTCAACCGGCTTCAGTAGATGCCCCAATTTTACTCGATTGGCGGTGTTTCTTCAGGAATCGGCCAACAATGGTCGTAAACACCGTGTTCGATGGTGTTAAGTCTGATCGCAAACGGAGAAGGTTCGTTTGACTTGTCCCATTCGAAAATCCGAACGTTCTTGAGGCGAAGGCCGTCGATGTGCGACAATTGCATGGCTGTAAACGGTTGGCTGCCTTGCGGAACCGCCAGGTCAATGTCCTCGAACGAGATATTGAGCAAAGCGTTGTCCGGCTTGCCTCCGATGGGACTTGTCGCCCGGCAGACGCCGCTGATTCCGCGAAAATAAATATTGCGGATTTTCGTTGAATCGACGGCATAACCCAACGTCATGATAAACGGCACTCTTGCGGACATGACGATGTTATCGAAACGGATATTCTCAATCGTGGTTCCAGGACTGTTCGGCGAATAACTCGAATAAAAATTCAAACCGACGCTCGTATCGTGAATCACAAGGTTGGAAAAGGTGCAATGGCGGATTTTTCCGTTTCCAACACCAACACGAACAGCCTGGCAGGGCGTCTTCAGTACGCAATTGGTAATCGCTATCAATTCACAAGGCCGTTTCTTTTTGAGAGGTTCTTCATTCGCCCGGAGCGTGATGCAGTCGTCACCCGATTCGATAAGGCAATTGCTGATCGTGCCTCGTTGACAGCAATCCATGTCGATGCCGTCGCCGTTGGCCGTATCAAGCCGGTTGTTGATGCGAACGCCGTTCATGAGAATGTCTTCGCATCCGTGCAGGAAACAGGTCCAGTACGGGGAGTTGAACAGTTCCACGTCGCGAATGGTGATATTTGTGCTTTCGCAGAAAAAGAGCATCTGCGCCGGTCGCCACGTGATTTTGTTTTTGGGAAGGAAACGGTCGCTCTCCGGGTCTTTGAGAAACGCCTTGCCGTTGCCGTCAATCCGCCCACGACCGGAAATTGTGACATTGCTCTGTTCCACGGCGACAATAAGGTGCGCTCCACTCATAAAGTCGCCTGGAAAGACGCGGTTTTGCGGACAGAAATCCGGTGCGTTGTAATCCTCCTTGTCGGGACTGCCGTAAAGAACAGCCCCGGCCATGAGATGAAAGTCAACATTGTTCTTGAGGTGAATCGTGCCGGAAAGGTACGTTCCCGGCGTCAGCAACACCTGTCCTCCTCCGGATTGTGTTGCGGCATCAACAGCCTTCTGAATTGCCGCCGTGTCTTTCGTTTGCCCATCGCCGACGGCTCCGAAATCGCGGACATGGAAAACGTGGTCGATCGGCGTTTCCGTAGCAAAAAGTGCCGCAGAAAACAAAAATGGTATGGACAAGAATGAAATCGCGATTTTTTGCATGACGGCCTCTACTGTTGTTCCTGGAATTCCGTGTATTGTTGCTGCTGGAAGGTTGCCCAACTCTGATGCCATGGCGTCGGCGTGGCAAAACGCGCCAAAACGTGTCGCGGTGGTGCTATTCCCCAAACGGAGCGGTGAATCTTTTCCTGAATGTCCCAAAACCTGTCCACATGTGCCAAACGTTCCGGTGTCCAAACGTCCCCCGTCTCCATGATCTTTTTGTTGACCGCAAAAAGAAAACGAAAAACTGCGAAGATACGGTTTTTGGGCGTTTTAAAAAATTTCCTGATTTGAATTGAAAAATTCGGCTGAAATGTTACCTAAAGAAATGTCCTGAGAAAGACCGTCAACCTGTAGCCGTGATGTGTCAAGGTGTGTGTTTCGGTGTGACACAAGAAATGCCATGAGACCGCCTTGCGAAGCATGACATGTCTATTCTTTCCGCAATCGCGATCGGTATTCCTTTGGTGTCATTCCCGTCTCGCGGCGAAAGGCCTGAATCAGGTATTCCGGGGTCGCAAAGCCGGTTTTTTTGCAAATGATCCGCAATGGGAAGTCACTTTCCAGCAGCAACGTCTGAACGCGTTTGATGCGAATGCGCAGAATTTCTTTTTCCGGCGTCCGTTTGATGTGTTCCCGAAAACGGCGTTCGAGGGTACTCTGGGAAAGGCCGACATGTTTCGCCACCTCGACGACCGAGAGTCCTTCCTCACCGAATGTTCGGATATATCGCAAGGCTTCGGCAACATCGGAATCCGTGACTACAGTGACGTCGGTCGATTGCCGCTTCACAACGCCGATGGGTGGAATCAGCACGGGTGTTTTGGGGACTTTTGTTTTGCGCGACATTTTTGCGTCAAGAATTTTCGCCGCCATATAGCCTGCCTGAAAACTGTTGAGGTCGATACTGGAAAGCGGCGGTGACAGCAGATTACACAATAACGTGTCGTTGGTGGTTCCGAGCAGTGCGATTTCTTCCGGGACCGCGACGCCGGCATTTTCGCACGCTTCGTTAATGCGGGTTGCGGCAAAATCATTGACCGCCCACAAGCCGACGGGTTTGGGAAGCTGTTTCAACCATTGGGGCAGCATTTGATCGTATTCGGCCTCCCACTGCGGATAAATACACAACGGACCTGCCAGATAACCGGGAAAAAGATGAGGCGAAAACCTTTGTTGGGCAAGAGCTTCCTGAAAAAACTTGCCACGAAGGTTTCCCCACCAGACGTTTCCATACGCAAAAAAGGCAAAATTCTTCAACTGACAGTCGATCAAATGTTCGGCGGCCAAATACGCGGTGGTCTTTTCATTCCCGGGTACCTCCGAGTGAATGGTTTTGCCGTCGCCGAGCATTTCAACGGTCGGAATTCGTTTTTCGGCTATCAACGCCGCCATTTCATAACTGGAGGTGCGTGAAATGATCCCGTCGCCCCGCCAGTTTTTGACCCAATCGTGGTTTTCCTGCAAACCGCGATCTTCGAGATAGACGGTCCAGCCGCTGTGTTCGATGAGATATTGAGAGACTCCGCGAATGATATCACGACCATAACCCCTTGAAGTTTCAACATTTAACAAAACCCGCTTTTTTCGTTTCGCCATGCTGATCCCCTTGCTGTGAATCCAATCAAAACAATGATTCTATCCGGGTTATGCCGAAATGTCAACGTTTTTTGAAAAAAACACCACTTCATAGCCAAACTTAGCAACTACGCAATAATCACGAGAACATTTCCATCAGAGACGCGAGAGTTATCGAGCGGAATGACCGCTCCGTGACCGTCGCGGCTCTGATCCATCGAACAGCTTATTTTGGCGTACACGTTCACATATTCGTCGCGTCGTCGGCTGGCCGGCCTTGCGAGGTCAGGCGGTCGAAGGCGTTGACAAGTGCCATTTTCATCGCCGGGGTGTTGACCGTTTCTTCACTGGCGTAAATGCGGCAGATGCGATAGCTTTGCGGAATATCGCGGAACAGTTCCTCTTCTTCAAGCCGCCGCACCTGTTCCGAGGCCGGGTCGTACAAAAAGTTGAGGTTCGCCGACGGGAGATGAGCCCCCGGCCGCTGGGCGTGACGCGGAATGTCGATGCGGATGTCAATGTTGCGGTAATGCTCCGGCAGTTCGCAACGGATCGCCGTTTCGAGAATCGCTTCGTTGGAAAAAACGCTCGACTGTTCTTTCGCCCCGACCTGAAACAGGATTGTCCGTTCAATGACCAGGTGCCAGGTCGTTTTGCGGAACACAATGTCGCGCCAGAGCGGGGCAATGTCCTGTTTTCGCGGATCATCCGACTCGTTCCATCTGACAACATCGACCAGCAGCGACCAATCGGTGAAGTAGAGGTAATCGTCGAGCCGTTCCAACGGGTTGCCGGGAAACATCAAATCGCCGGACTGCCGGAACGCTTCCTTGAGCGCAAGGTCGATCGCGCGCACGGTACGGTGGTAATAGACAACGCGGAACAGTTCCGCCCGCACCGTGATGAAACGTGTCAGGGCCGCCACGCCGCGCTGGTGAATGGTGAGTCCTTTTTCGGTAAAAAACGAATAGAGGATCAGCCGGTCGATGTCGAACGAGTGCGAACTGTAACCCGACATGAAGGCATCCCGCAAAACGAAATCCATGTTATCGACCGTGTAGAGTCCGCAAAACAGGGCGCGGAGCAGGTGCAACCATCGTGGACGATCGGCCTGACGGTCGGCCATTTCGTTTGGCCGCACGATGAGCCAGGCGATTTGATCCGGGTCGAGAATTTCGCCATCGACCAGTCGGCCGTTCGGTGTGCGCCGCACTTTGCGAATCATGTCGCCGAGCTTGCGGCGGATGATTTCGGCACCCAGCGTTTCGTGTGTCATCGTGACCGACGACTTGCCGTCCGGTGCGGGAATCGAAAAGCGTTTGAGGAAATGTTCGTCGAAAAAATGTCCGAACGGTCCGTGCCCGACGTCGTGCAACAACGCGGCGATACGCATCATGGCCTCGACACAGGGCAGGCTCGGAACGGCTTCGCCCAGCTTGCGTCCGGCATCGCACAGGCTGGGGTACAGCTTCTCGATCATCCGGCTGGCCAGGTGCATGACGCCCAAAACGTGTTGAAACCGCGAGTGTTCGGCGGAGGGAAAAATCCACCATGCGGTTTGCAGTTGATGTATCTGCCGTAACCGTTGCACCCAGGGCGAGTCGATCAGGTCGCGCTCGGACACTTCGCCCGGCTCACCCGCCTCCGCCGAGCAAAACGGGATATACCCGTGAACCGGGTCCTGGATAAGATTGATGCCGAGTATCTGTTCTTTGCCAAGCATGGGGGGAGTTTGGAGTGAGGAGTCTGGAGTGAAACAAAAGCCGGATTGGATCGCAGCGCAATCCCAAGACATGGTTTTTCCTGCTGATTTTATTGTGCTTCCTGCCCGTTTTCTTTCTTCTTTTTGCCCAGGATACGTTTGATTTCGCGGTCGAAATCGGAAATATATTCCTTGTCTTGCCGCACGCGGAAAGCCACGTATTCCGCTTCCGCTTTGAGTTTGGCTTCCAGAGCGGTCACCTTCCCGCGATCTGCCAGGATCGGGTAATCGGAAAGCTCCAGAAATCGATTCAAAAACTCAACCCATTCCGTCATGGTTGTGATGATTCCCCGTTGGGCGCGGTTTTCCGCAAGGTCAAGGTACGCGGAGACGATGCGGTTCAATTCCTTGATATGCGCTTCATTCAGATAGTTCTTGGCGATACTGACGTCGGACTTCAAAATCTTGCCGTGCGGTGCCTGCTTCCACGTCGTCAATCCCATGTTGACACTGGCGGCGTCGGCTGAGTTGTGGATTAATTCCGCCGCCGTTTGACCGTGAATGGCCCAATGCAATTTGTTCTGGACCGTCGCGAAAAAGTCCCGTGTGACTGGTGATTGGGAGTCGTAATCCGCCGAGAGAGCATAGATGTCGGTGATTTTTTGGTAAAACCTGCGTTCGCTTGCCCGGATTTCACGAACCCGTTCCAAAAGCTCGTCGAAATAATCGCGTCCGAACCGTTGTTTGCCCTGTTTGAGCCGTTCATCGTCCAGCACAAAGCCCTTGACAATAAATTCCCGCAGAGTTTTCGTCGCCCAAATTCTGAATTGTGTCGCTTGATAACTGTTTACCCTGTAACCAACGGCGATGATTGCATTGAGATTGTAAAACTCAACTTTCCGTTTGACACTTCTTGTTCCCTCGGTTTGAACGATTTCCAAAATGGAAACAGTTGCCTCCCTTTGCAATTCATTTTCGTCATAAATATTGGTCAGATGCTTGTTTACGGCAGGAATTTTCACCCCGAACAGCTCGGCAATGGATTTTTGTGTCAGCCAGACGGTTTCGTCGTGAATGACAACTTCCACGCGGACATCCCCGTCGGGGGCCGTGTAAAGCAGAAATTGCCGGTTGTTGTCATTGGTCATGTTCACCTCCATCCTGATCCAAATCTTTATTGAGATACGTGTTTGTCAGTAAGGCTGTTGATCCCAATGGGAATCATCACCGGAAGTGACAGAACGCCTGCATACAAGAGCAGTAATGCACCCAGGTCAACGGTAAACGCTTGATACCACACATAAGCATACCAAATACTATAGACACATTGTTGAAGCAAGTAAAATAACAAAAGCGGAAATGTCGTTTTCATGGCGATTGGCGTTTCAGTGACACGGCACGACTCCTCAACAACCTTGACACATCCCGATCAAATTTCAGCCTCACGTGTTTTTCAATATTGTACTCCAAACCCCTGTTCATAAAAAGACCACTTGGACAAAATATTCCGCCGCGCAAAAATCACAGAAACATTCCAATCAGAGCCGCGACAGTGAATCAGAGCCGCGACAGTTATGGAGCGGTCGAATTGCAAAGAGTTTTTTCATGCCACGAAAAAGGCGTTAATCATGATCGGCTTGACTGTTTGACTCTTCATGATTTGCGGGGAGTACATATCCTGGAGTCGCACTAAGCTCAAGTAATGGTATTCCCATTCTACAGTTTCCGAAACATTTGAGATCAATTGTTTCAAGAGGATAAAATATCTGGCACAATACTTTTTCAACAGTACCAAAAGTTTTGTTAGCAGCAATTTTTTCTCCATGCATGGGAAGATAATAAAAACCTGATCGATGTGACCCCGATTCAATCAACATGGATGTTCTTGTTAAAAAGATGTAACTTCCAACATACACAAGCATGGCAACAAGTAAAAAACATGAACTTCTTGTGAAAAATTTGTGAAGCATTTCATTTTTGCCTTTTCTTCAAACTGAGTCACACATCCCGACCAAATTTCAACCTCACGTGTTTTTCAATATTGTACTCCACCCCCCCGATCATAAAAAGACTACTTGGACAAAATATTCCGCCGCGCAAAAATCGCAGAAACATTCCAATCAGAGACGCGCGAGTGAATCAGAGCCGCGACAGTGATGGAGCGGTGATATTCAGTGCGACCGCTCCGTAGCCGTCGCGGCTCTGATGGCACGAACATCTGTTGGAACAAGCATCTGGTGGAACGAACAACGGATTTTTGCAAGAGTCCCGACGTTGTTACGTGGCACCTTCCTCGTCGTCGAGGTCGGCTAAAAATACAGCGTCGGAGAACGTATCGCCGATCATGAGCGAGAAGAGGGTTCGGATGGTTTCACCGGTATCCCTGTCGCGGGATGTGACGCGGATTTCGACCGTGCGGTCATCGTTGATGGACTCAATGCGGCAGTCGGCTTCACCGACGCGGAAGCGGTCGCCGACTTTCAGGATGGCCTGACGGCCTTCGAGCCGGAAACTGAACCAGGCCTGCGGACGGTCGTTCGACCAGGTGACGCCGTTCAAATAAGTGTGCATCGCCGCACTGACGGGGACCGGCGGCTGGGGACGTGGATTATCCGACTGCGGCGCGACGTAAGCCGCAAAGAAGTTGCGACTGGCCACGGTGGCGATCATCCGTTGCCAGTCGGTCGTGTCGTCTTCGTTCTGTTTGGCTTCAAAGGTCTTGTTCGGCGTTTGCGGGACTGAAATCGCCTCAATGGTCATGGTGACGTCAATCCGTTGCGCGTCGGAGGGTTTGATCGTCATGCTGCGGATCAGATGCTGCGTTTTGACCGAGTAAAACTGTTGCAAAAAGCGGCCCAGATTGTTGAGCGTCGTTTTGCCGCTGACGCTGAATTTGTAATTCGTGTAATACGTGTCGGGACCTTGCTGACCGGTCTGGCCGCGTCCCAGCTTTGCCCGCACGGGTGTTGTGCCGGTGTTGCTCACCTGAGAACCCTCAAATTGCGAGGCCGTGGTCAGCGACGTCAGCCAGTTCTTGTATTCCGCCGCCGCCAACTCGTTGTTCAGCGGCAGGGCGTCGGCGGCAGCTTGCCTGATCCGTTTCTCGAAGTTCAAACTTGCCGTGCGTTTGGTTTCCAATTCCTGAATTTCCGTTTTCGTCGATTCGATCTTCTTTTGCATTCGGACGACATCCGCTCCGAACAGGTAAATCCCAAGCGGAATCACGGCAATGACAAGCATCACGCCGCAAAGAATCATCAGATACTGTTCCCGCTTCTTCGGATCAAGATTTGCAAGGTTCATGGCGTACCTCCATTCGTGTCGGATTCGTCGGCGTCTTCCGGTTCGTCATCATCAATGGCACTATCGTCTGTTATGTCAGGCAAAGGCGGCCCGGCGGCCTCTGCATCGGGCGGCGCAACAGGGGCTTCTTCGGACTCGTCAAGTTCGGCGGATTCCCCGGACTCATTCGGCGGATCAAGTTCGTCCGTTGTGTTGGGGACATCAGGGACAACAGGTTCACCGCCCGTATCAGGTTCGGCGGGCTTGTCCGGCTCGTGAAATTCATCCGTCGCATTCGGGACAATCACAACCACCAAAGTCGGTTCTTCGGTCATGTCAAGCGGGCCGGAAACACCTGGTTCGCCAGTCGTTTCTGGCACAGCAGGCGTGACCGGCGGGGCAGATGGATTCGACGGAACAGGTGTCACGGGTACGGCTGGGGGGGGTGACGGAACAGATGTCACAGGTGCGCCGGGCGGGGTTGGCCGGGCAGGTGCATTCGTCGCGCCTGCCTCATTCGGCGGAACAACATCAGACGGACGGGCGGCGTTGCGGTTACGCGGTTGTTGCCCACCTTCATTGGCAGCCCCCGGTGGTCCGCCCGGTCTTGCGTTATTCGATGTTGCATTGCCCGGCGTTGTATTATTCGGCCTTGCGTTGCTTGGTGCTACACGGTCAGACGGCGTATTGCTGACCGTCGTTTGCTCCGGTGTTGCAGGCTCAACGGCTTCTTCGGGGGCAGGCACGGGCGTTGAAACCGCCGGGGATGTCTGCGTCGTCGGTTGCGTTGTTTGTTTCGGGGGCGGCACGATTTTTACCGTAATTTCCGCCGTATGCGTGTAGGGTTGAGCTCTCGTCTCCGACGCCTTCGGGCTGATGACATTATGCGTGGCATCCCGCAGTGCGGCTTCCAGTTGCGGAATAATGGCCGTGCCGCGCGTGTTGGCGGTGAACTTGAGGAACGGATCGGTGTTCACCGGCGAATTCAACGTCAGGTTGCCTGAAACAATCACGTCCTGACTGCGCAACATGTTGCTGCTGAGCCATTCCAGTTGTTCGAGCCAGTTGACCTCGCCCTTTTTCCAGGTGTTGATCGAATCGTTTTGCAACTTCAACTGGTCGTGGCGGAGCGTCGCTTCCTTAAGTTCGTTCTGTTGGCGTTGCAAGAGATTGAGTTCATCCTCAATGACCGTGCGACGGTAAAATCCCCAACCGACCGTCGTGATGACCAGCAACACACAGGCCGCGACAATGGCCGTGATCATGTTGCGGTTCACGTGTTTTTCCGGCTTGCGCTTCGGGTTTCTGAAATCGAGGGCGTTCGGTTTTTCGGTCAATGCAGAGGTCAATGCCCCGATCAGCGGCAAAAACTGTTCCTCGAACAAGGGCAAGCGGTGTCTGATTTCGCCTTCACGATTTTCGAACCGCCAGACATTGAACAGCGACACAGGGACGGCCATCGATTCTTCGAGCAACACCATCAGCTTTTCATAGCGTTCGCCGACGCCGCAAAGCACCATTTCGTCGATTTTTTCCGACGGCACGTCGTTAATGGCCGCAACAACCGTCCGTTTGAACTCGGAGGTGAGCCATTTCCATTGGGCCAGTTCGTCCGCGTTTTCAAACAGCTTCTTGTCGGCTTGATCCAATTCGGCCCAGACGGATTTTTGAAAGTGCGCCGTTCGCACAAACGCCGACTGGCCGCGGTACAACAGCACCAGCGTTGCGGAAAGCTCACTCATTTCGACGAGCAGGGTTGTTTTGCCCGCTCCGCCGGTTTTTTGCTGGACTGTAATCGTTGCGAAACGTTTCGCCGACTCGCACGGCCCCAACACGATACGTTGCAAATCGAGTCCCGCCCCGGTAATCACGTCTTCAACCGTTTCCCGCTTCGATTTGGTCAGCGAGGCGGCCAAAATATGCTTTTTATCTTTTCTGGCACCATCGAAAAGCACGAAGTCAAGCGAAGCGAACTGATCGTACTCGGTAAATTCCTTCGACGCCTGAAATTTTGCCATATCCGGCAGCTCGTCATTCGGGACAGGCGGGAACAACATCGACCGGACTTCAACATCGTCGCGTCCCAGAACAACAACCGTGTCGTACTTGCCGAGACGTTCCTGCTGGACAAAATGCCGCAATTTGGCCTTGACGGTTTCCGGTGTAAACTCCGGCACGGCATCGGGCTGATCGGCAGGCAGGTCGGGCAGGATGCGCACCGCCTTCTCGTAAAAGGCCTTTCCTTTTTTGGTTCTTGCGGCAAGAATCAGTAATTGATTTTTGTCCCAACTTGTTGCGATCCACTGTGGCATGTGAGGGGTGAGGGATTAAGGGTGAAGGGTTAGTACGATGAACACAAAGAGAAACGTCCGCTTTATTGGCGTTCAACTGTAATTCTTTAACCAGAAAACGACCAAAACAGACCGTTACTTATCCCATTTTAACATATTAATACTGTTATCAAACTTTCACGATGTAAAAAGTAAGGAATTTACGTAGAATATTACACAAGTAGATAGCTTAACTTGTGATATTGGAAAAAATGCAAAAAATAAATATTTTTTTCTAAAAAACTTTTGCGGTTCCGAGTACGTCTCATTATAATAATTTCGACATGGGGAAATTTATCGGCGGGCACAGCGTGACCGTCCTGCCTTGTTCACAATCTCTTGTTTTTGAACGCTTATCGAAAGGTTTGATCCGATGGCACGTATGTCTGAAACTTTGCGCACGTTATTCACCGGCAATGGCTCCTTTTCTGACAGACTGATTGATATGATCGACGAATTGGTCGATCCCGCCCGACCGACGAAGCATCCCTTCAGGCGGTCGTTCATTTTCGAGCCGCTCGAAGAACGCGTTGTACTCAACGCGGCACCGGTGTTTGTCGATCTGCCCGCTGAAATCACGGTCATCGCCGGGGAAAGTTTCCACCTGGCACTCAACGGCTACGACGCAGACGGTGACGATTTGGTTTTCAGCACGTCGTCGAACCTGGCGGACGTCCTGACCGGAAACAGCAGCGTCCGCATGAGGATTGTGCAACTTGACTACGATGGGAATATCATCCAGGATTTCGGGTACATCACTTTTGAACTGTTGGAAGGCGATGTGCCGCTTACGACGGCCCGCATCAAGGAAATCATCGAAAGCGGTTTTTACGAAGACTTGCTGTTCCACCGGATCATTGACGGTTTCATGATCCAGGGCGGCAGTTCGGACGGCTATGGTGGTGAAGGGACAGGGATTGAGTTTGCCGATGAATTCAGTGCGCTGTTGAGTCACAACAGGAACGGCATGGTTTCGATGGCCAATCGGGGGGAAAACACGAACGATTCGCAATTTTTCATCACGGACGACGCCACGGAATGGCTGGACAACGTGCATTCAATTTTCGGATTTCTGACGAGCGGCTATGATGTTCTGGCCAAAGTCAGCACCGTTCAAACACTTCAATCCCTCGGCGTGACGGGCATTGACAAGGATCGCCCGATTTTCGATGTTATCATGGAGGAAGTGGAAATTTTCAACGACACGCAGAACGGCACGCTGCGAATTGTCACCGATGCGGACATGGCCCACACGACGCAGTACATCACAGTCATGGTCGATGACGGCAACGGCGGCCAGACCGAACAGACGATCAAGGTCAATGTGGCCACGCTGTCCTCGGAACCATTATTTGAAGTCCCGGACATCGTCGAAGTCAAGGCCGGTGAGTCCATCATTGTTGATTTCCCGGAAATTGCCGGGATTCCGGGAAACCAGATCGAGTATTTTTTCGAAGCCTGGGAATATTCGCATCCGGGCATGCAATACGAAATCACGGCGGACAACCGGTTGAAAATCACGGCGGGGGCCGATGTGGCCGGGCCGCAGTATGTCTTTTTCGCCGGGAGCATCCTCTATGGCCGCGACTGGGCGTACTATACGGTGGACGGCGTCGAAGCCTGCATGTTGGTCGTGGTATCGCCCGCCGTACCGACTGCAAGCTGGACCGGCGGCGACAACAGCACCGATGGCAGCGGCGTCACCTCGAACAACAACAAGGACGAAAACACGACACTGCAATTCACCCTGGCGAATCTTATTCCCACGGCATCCGTCGAACTCTACGCCAACGGCGTCGTCATGCCGTTTACGATCATCAGTGACACATACTACGATGCCGATGGAAACGAGGTGAGTTCCACCAGTCAGGACAGGATGTCTCACACGCTGGTCATCGAAACGATTGGCAGCGGTGAATACAAACTCAACGACGGAATCTATCAGTTTACCGCTCTCCAGTATTACACGTCTTACACTTACGACGGATATCCCATTCCTTTGGAAAGCGATCTTTCCGTACCGATCACGGTCATCGTCGCGACCGTGGCACCGGATTTCATCTCGCCGCAGGAAGGTTTTGCGTTTGACGTTGCGCCGGGTGAAACGCTGACCATTGACGTCAGGACGAACGTGGACGGTTCAAGTGATGTCACCATCGCTTTTGACGGGGAGGTTCCTGAAGGGATGGTCCTGAGTGCGGACGGCCGCACGATCACCTGGACGCCGACGGAAGATACGGATCTGAAAGAATACAACGTCACACTCAAACTGACCGACTCCGTCGGGAATACCCGTACGACGACATTTGTCGTGTCGGTGCAGAGCGGCATGAATTTCGTGATTGACGGAAATACGGAAGTGTCGGAAGGTTCCACGATCATACTTGAGCTGAGACCGGTCGATCCCGGCGAGGTCGTGATCGTGTCACCGGAATTCATTTCGCCGCCCGAAGGTTTTGTTTTTGACGTTGCGTCCGGCGAAACGCTGACCATTGACGTTAAAACGAACATGGTCAATTCGAGCGACGTGACGATTGCTTTTGAAGGGGATGTCCCCGCAGGAATGGAATTGAGCGAAGATGGTCGCACGATAACCTGGTCGCCGACGGAAGACGTGGAACCGGGAGAATACACAATCACACTCACGCTGACGGACGCGCACGGCAATACCCTGGCCACGTCGTTTGTCGTCTCCGTGCAGAGCGGGATGAATTTTGTGATTGACGGGACGACCGAGGTCGAGGAAGGTTCCACCATCATGCTGGAGTTGTTGCCGGTCGAACCCGGTGAGGACGAAGAGCCTTATGAAGGCACGTTCATTTTTGAAATCGAAAATTCGACGTTGCCCGGGGACGCGGATTTTCAACTGATTCCCGCTGAAGACGGCCGCTCGGCTTTGTTTTTGCTGACGCCGACCGGGGCACTTGCTCCTGGTCATTATACAATCACATTCAAGATGACCGACGAGGAAGGCAACACGCGCACGAAAATGGTCCAACTTACGGTCAGGCCGTACAGTTCGGATGAGCCTGTAGAAGTCACGTTCTTTTTTGAAATCGAAAGCTCGACGCTGCCCGGAGACGCGGATTTTCAACTGATTCCCGGTACGGACGGGTGTTCGGCCACATTTACGTGGACGCCGACCGAGGCCCACGCGCCCGGCATTTACACGATCACATTCAAGATGACCGACGAGGAAGGCAACACACGCACGAAAATGGTGCAACTTACGGTCAACCGGCTCCATCGCCCGCCGTATTTCGTGGCGGAGGATTTTGAAGATGTTTATGAGGCCAACCCCGGCGTGGAACTTGTCATCCATGCCAAGGCGCATGACGATAACATTCCCAAAAGCGTGTTGACCTATTCGCTTCTCGGGGACAACATTCCCGATGGCATGTTCATCAACGAGCAGACCGGAACACTGACCTGGACGCCGTCGAAATTGTACAACGGCCAGACGTACAATATCACCATTCTCGTCACCGACGATCAGGGTGAATCGGCGACGCACACGATCACCATTGCCATTGCCAAAACGAACGATCCGCCGGAATTTACGCCGGTTGATCCGATGACGGTGTGGGACGATCACGGTACGTTGACCGTGATCATCCACGCGGAAGATATGGACAACTTCCCGCCGAATGACGTCCGGTACTCGCTTGTCGGCGATCATATCCCCGATGGCATGACGATCAATCCGACAACCGGCGAAATCACCTGGGATATTCCCGCAGGCTATGCCGGTTCGGATTTCGAGGCTGTCGCCATGCAAATTGAGGTCATGGCAACCAAGATCATTCGCGAGACCGTTGAAAACGAACTCGGAGAATTTGAAACTATCGAGACAGAAGGGTTGTCCGGGACTTATACCGTGCCATTGACGATCAAAAGTCGCGCGTATGAAGCAAAAATGAAAGCCGAAGAAGAACAAAAGGCAGAAGAAGAGAAAAAGCTCACCGCTTGGGCGACTTCGCAGATGCAGACACGTTTCGAGTTGGACATCCCCGGTTTGCCGGGCATTAATAGGGACGCGATGCACCTGCGGGATATGCCCAATACGCCGCAGGCCAACAGCCGCGTCGAAACACCGGCGTCCGACCCGTATCACGACACACGGTTCCGCAACCGCTTCGACCGGATTACCTTCGGAATTGATTCGCTCGGTTCGGGCGAAGTGATCGAATCCGAAGAAACAACACGGGAAACAGAACCGGAACAACCGTCTCAGTCACAAACCCCGGCACCGGGTCAAGGCGGCGGTTATCGTTCCAACCGCCCGATTTCGCCCGGCGCGTTTTTGCGGGGCGTCGAGTCCGGCTTTTCGCGATTGAACACACCGCTACTCGACGCGCTGGAAAACATTGACGTCCAACGTGCCGTTTCCGAAGCCCGTGATGCCGGGCAGGCGATCAGTACATACTACAGCAACGCGGCGCAATCGGCAAGATCGTCGCACGACGCAGCCTTGCGCGATTGGGACAGTAACGCCGTGAACGAATTGCCGGGCGGCGCAACTCCAAGTAACGGTTCCCGCGATCAATTCCGCAACATGCGACTGAAGTGAGAAGTCAGGAGTCAGGAGTTTAGCCGCATCGCCCTGCGACGCGCACGGCAGGGTGGTTAACGGAGCGACCGCCCTGTTGCTCATTTTTTGGATTCACCGTCCCTTGTGCAGAATCCCGTCATTCCGCTGCGCTTCATTCCGGCTTTTGTATGTGATTTCAGTTTTGGTTGGTATTTCCAGTTCTTGCGTTTCATTCCGGTTTTTCCCGTGCTGTTGCCTTTTCGGAACGACAAATCGTCGTAATCTAAATAAACAATCTTCCACGAGTTTCCTCCAACATCGATGAACGGCTTTGCCGAAACAATGAAACACAGGACGTATTGACTCAAATCAGGACGATGAGAGTATTGCGGCATTCATACATGGAACAAGGAGGTTACCATGTATCATGGATGATTCCGGCTTGTGATATGGATTTCTTTTTCTGTTTTCAAGGTTCTCATCGCTTCATCCTGCTTTTCCTGACGCTTGGGACGGTGAATATTTGTTCGGCAGATGATGGGACTCAACCGCCCTTGCGATTGCGCAGGCAATCGCCGATTGTGCTTGTGCAACATACCACATCGCCGTCTTTGTTGCCGACAGTGGCACCCGTTTTGGGGTCGGAAACGATTTCGGCACCGACATTGGCACCGCCCATGCCCTCAACACTTGTTGCACCACCGGAATCAGTGCCAACGTTAGCACCATCCGTGTCGCCAAAACCGGCTACAACACCGGAGCCGACACCAACTTTGGCGCCGCCGGTGCAACTCAACACATTTTCGACTCAACCTGCGCAGTCCAACGTTTATTTCTCAGCACCGGCACAATCCGTCTCGCAAATGCCTCTCCCGGCACAATCCGAAGCCCATGCACCGCAGCCGCCACAGGTTTATGCGCCTGTCGTGACGAATGATCCGACACCGCAGGCTGGTTGGATTGATACGAATCAGGGTTCGTTGGGAGCGTGGTCGTTCGATGATGCCGTCACCGCAACACTGACTTCCGATCCGAGGTTGTGTATCGGACGCACGGAGATCGCTCAGGCAAAAGCGGATTACTGCACCAGTTCCCTGCTCCCGAACCCCGTGTTTGAAACCAGCATCTCGGCACTTCCTTCCCATCACCGCGCGATGGTGGGAAGACCACCCGAATTTGTGGCCCAGGTGGAATATCCCTTCGACTGGTTTCTGTTTGCGAAACGGGCGGCGGAAATGAACAGCTCACGGTTGGGAATCGCGCAATCGCAGGCGGAATATGCCGACTTGATCCGCCAGCGCGTCACGGAAACGGCCATCGCGTTTTACGATGTGCTGGAAGCCGGATCGTTGTCGGCCATCGCCCGGGAGGATATGGAAGTTTTGTCGAAAATGGAAGCGGTCATCCGGCGTGGCGTGGAAATGGGCGCACGAGCGCAGATCGAATTGGACCGCGTTCGCCTCGATCTGTCCAAGAGCCGGCAGGAATTGCTCGAAGCGGAGTCTTGTCTGGCCATCGCCAAGTCAAGGCTTTGGTCCCGGCTCGGGCGGACGGACCGTGATCCGGCGTTCGATGTTTGGGGAAATCTGGACGCGCCGCTGACCGTGGAACCGTTCCCGCTTGCGGAAGCCTTTGCTTTGGCGCAGCGCAATCGACCGGACCTTCGGGCAAGGCAAATCCAGGTCAACAAAGCCAAAGCGGACACGGTGGTCGAAAAACGCAAAGCCTATCCCGAAGTGTCGGCGTCGGTTGGTTATATCAATCAGTACCCCGGACAGGGAATGGCCAATCCCGACTATGCCACTTCCGGATGGCAGGTCGGCCTCACGGCAACGGTTCCCCTGTTCGACCGGAACCAGGGAAATCGCGCGAAAGCTCAAGCCGCTCTTGCGCAAAAGACACACGAATACCGTGCGGGAATGATTGATCTGCGTGCCGACGTCGAAGAGGCGGACCAGCTTTTCCGAACCGCTTACCAAAAAGCCGCGACCATCGCGCAGGAGGAAATTTCCCTTGCAAACAAGGTACGCAACAGTATAATGGACTCCTACCAACGCGGTGGGAGATCGCTCATCGACGTTCTTGACGCCGAACGGAGTTATCGTGAGACCTGCCGGTTTTACGTTTCCAGCCGTGCCGATTATTGGCGTGCCATGTACCTCTATAACAGCGTTGTCGGGGTCGATTCCGGTTGCAATATCCGTTCCGCCGCATACTGACAGGGCGCAATTGCGGCAATGACGAAAGAAAACCGATGAACCAGCTTTTCTATGGAGACAATCTGGAAGTCCTGCAAAAGCAGATCGGCGACGAAAGCGTCGATCTGTGTTACGTTGATCCGCCTTTCAACAGCAAGCGGAACTACAACCAGATTTACAACAACATCGGAAAAGATGACATTGCGCAGACACAGGCTTTTGTTGACACGTGGGTATGGGGGCAGTCGGCGGAGCTTCAACTCGAACTCCTTTATAAGG
>Ga0099364_10003753_pt1 | contig 23398 bp, 15 predicted proteins | sample TergutTh196P3_FD_73070 | JGI IMG/M metagenome (GOLD analysis project Ga0099364, IMG submission 73070) | Microcerotermes parvus P3 segment gut microbial communities from Pointe-Noire, Republic of the Congo - Th196 P3 | ecosystem: Host-associated > Arthropoda: Insects > Digestive system > Gut ...
GCTTGCCTGTCCGTTAAATTCTAATTATAGATTTTAGTGGACAGGCAAACGCGCGAAGGCGTGTATCCACGGCTTGGAGCAGCAGGCATGCCTACCCCGCTTCCCGCCCGCCGCCGGTTTGGTACCAGGCAGAGGGCGAGGGGTTTGCGGCGGGGTTACTTAATCTCGGCAATCGGCTGCTGCGAAGCAACCTGGGTTCCGGCCGGTACCAGGAAATGTACTTTTCCGGCAGAGGCGGCTTTTATTTCCAGTTCCATTTTCATTGACTCAATAATGATAATGGTTGTGCCGGAAGTTACATCAGAACCTTCGCTTACCGCATAACGGAGAACAGTTCCGGCAACCGGAGCAAGCACAGCAGAGCCGCCGCCGGATGCCGGAGCGGGTGCTGCCGGAGCTGCTGCCGGGGGAGCGGCAACAGGTGCGGCTGCTACAGCAGCCGAGACTGCTACCGTGCCGGCGGGGGAAACTACTACCGCATAGTTCGTGCCGTTTACATTTACATTGTAGCTTTCTGCCTGGCCGGACGCTTTTGCCGCTGCAGGTGCTGCTGCCGGGGCAGGAGCATCTGCTTCGGGTTTGAAGACCACTGGTCCGTCGGCTCGTGTCTTGAAGAAGTTAGGCGCTACTTTGGGGAACATGGCATTAGTGAGCACGTCTTCCGGGGTGACTGTATTGGTTCCCAGCAGCTTTTTCGTTTCGTCTTCCAGCTTGGAGTATTCGGCAGGGATGTCATCCGCCGGGCGGTGGGTGATTTCTTTATCCATACTAAGTGCTTCAAGTGCCTTTTTTACAACGTCGGGGTTTTTGGGAGCCGGACACTTGCCGTATTTTCCTACCATTACGTCCTGGAACTCGCCGGACAGTTTGTTGTATCTGCCGAATAGTACGTTAAACACCGCCTGAGTTCCAACGATCTGGCTCGTGGGTGTTACCAAAGGCGGATAACCAGCGTCTTTCTGGACAATTTCAATTTCTTTTAATACGGCATCCATCTTGTCAGCGGCGCCCTGTTCTTTAAGCTGGCTTTCCATGTTACTTAACATGCCGCCTGGGACCTGGCTTTTCAGGATGCGTGTGTCCGCGCCGAGGAAACTCGACTCGAATTTTTTATAATTTTTGCGTACTTCACGGAAATACGCGGCGATTTCCAGCAGGAGATCAATGTCCAAGCCGGTGTCGTATTCAGTTCCCTTGAAAATCTCCACCATTGTTTCGGTGGGGCTGTGGCTGGTACCCATGGACATGGAAGAAATGGTCGTGTCCAGAATCTCAGCGCCGGCTTCGGCGCACTTGGTCAGGGTTGCCACAGACATACCGGTCGTGGCATGGGTATGAATTTCGACAGGCAGGTCGGTCACTTTTTTGATGGCTTTTACCAAATTGTAACCTTCGTAAGGCTTGAGAAGGCCGGCCATATCTTTAATACAGATTGAATCTGTGCCAATATCTACCAGTTGCTTGGCGAATTCTGCGTATTTTTCGATTGTATGATAAGGGGTTACCGCGTAAGAAATGGTCGCCTGGATATGTTTCCCTGTTTTTTTGGCTGCTTTTGTAGCAGTCAAGAAGTTTCTTGGGTCGTTTACCGCATCAAAAATACGGAAAATATCAACCCCGTCCTTGGCGGCATATTCAACAAACTTTTCCACGACATCATCAGCATAGTGCCGGTAACCCAAAAGGTTCTGCCCCCGTAAAAGCATCATGATTTTAGTTTTGGGCAGGGCTTTTTTAAGGTTTTTTAACCTTTCCCAAGGGTCTTCATTGAGAAAACGGATACAGGAGTCAAAAGTTGCCCCTCCCCAGGCTTCTAATGCAAAAAAACCCGCTTTGTCGAGCTTTTCACAAATCGGCAGCATATCCGCAGTTACCATACGAGTAGCGAACAGAGATTGATGCGCATCTCTCAGTACAAGGTCGGTTAGTTTTACTTTTGCCATTGTTTCCTTCCTAAATTTTTCGTTAAAGTATGAAAATTGTATCGGAAAGGTTGTATAAATTCAAGCCCTTAAAAAAAAATTGCCGTTAATTGGACAATTTTTTAACTATGTATTATAATTTTTTTATAGATCTGTGTTTTTGCATCTATGTATGGAGGATGAGTATGAAAATTAAAATTAAATTGAGTATCATGATGGGGGCAATTGTGGTAGGCGCACTGGTGCTGACCACTGTACTGGAAGTGTATCAATCCCGGCAGATAGCTCTTGACTTAAGCATGCAAAGCGTTGATTACCTGACATGGTATCAGACTGAGTACTGGAGAGGCCGGATGGACCGGTATATGCAAGTACTCCGTTCACTGGCAAATGTAATGGAAGATTATGAGACCGTGGCTGTGAGCGAACGGCGTGATACGTTTGACAGAATGTTGTTTGGTATTTTTGGTTCGGAGCCTAATCTTTATTCGCTGTATACGGTGTGGAAGCCGGATGCCATTGACGGTATGGATGCCCAGTTTATAGACCGGAACGGGTCTTCTGAAACAGGCCAGTACGCCATGACCTATACCAGAGAATCCGGTGAGATAACTTCAAGGGCTACCATTGACATACCGGGTTCAATGGCGTATTTAACCGGCCCCAATGCCAGGAGAGATCGATTGGAAGATCCCGAACCCAGAAATGTTAATGGTGTGGATACCCATTTAATCAGAATGATGGTTCCCATTACCAACCGCCGGACCAATGAAGTTGTCGCAGGTGTAGGGCTGCTGTATAATATTGACGCTGTACAGCCTGTGGTAGAAGAATGTGTTGAGCGGTACAGAAATGAAGGCGTTTCGGCAATAGTGATTTACGACAACAGCGGGGTGATATTGGGGCATTTGGTGAGGGAACGAATAGGCAGGCAGCTAACCGAAGCCGATGCGGTTCTTTACAACGAAGAAACCCAGTTTGTTTCCCAGTCAATACGGGCAGGGGATAGTATCAACGTCATGCAGTATTCAACCGCTCTTCGCACTAACCTGATAATGACCATGCATCCCTTTACCATTGGAAACTCAGATAAAACGTGGACGGTAATGCTTGGTGTCAGCGAAGATCATGTTATGGCGCCCATCAACAAAATGATCATGACGATCATTGTTATGATTGTGGTCATATTAGCAATAGCTCTGGTGATTATATACATTTCCATGAACCGGGTTACCAAGCCCATTGTCACTGTAGCGGGAACCCTTAGGGATATCGCCGAAGGTGAAGGGGATTTGACCCGTACCATCAGTGTCAGTTCCAAAGATGAGGTAGGCGATTTAGGCCACTACTTCAATCAGACTCTGGATAAAATCAAGAACCTGGTCATCAGCATTAAAAATCAGTCACTGTCGCTGTCCGATGTCGGATCTGACCTTGCCAACAACATGACAGAAACGGCCGCAGCAATCAACGAGATTACCGCAAATATCCAAAGTATTAAAAGCAGGATGATCAACCAGAGCGCTTCGGTCACCGAGACGAACGCTACCATGGAGCAGATCACGAACAATATCAATAAGCTAAATGGCCAGGTAGAAAAGCAGACCACGAGCGTTTCCCAGTCATCTTCGGCTATTGAGGAGATGCTTGCCAATATCCAGTCAGTTACCCAAACTCTGGTTAAAAACGCTGCAAACGTGAATGAGCTAACAAATGCATCTGAGATCGGGCGTACCGGCTTACAAGATGTTGCGGCGGATATTCAGGAGATTGCCCGGGAATCTGAAGGTTTGCTGGAAATCAACTCGGTGATGGAAAATATTGCCAGCCAGACGAACCTGCTCTCAATGAATGCCGCTATTGAAGCTGCTCATGCAGGCGAGGCGGGCAAGGGGTTTGCGGTTGTTGCCGATGAAATTCGTAAACTGGCCGAAAGTTCGAGTGAGCAGTCCAAGACGATCAGTACGGTACTCAAGAAGATAAAAACTTCGATCGATAAAATTACCCAGTCTACCGACAATGTGCTTACGAGATTTGAAGCCATTGACTCAGGAGTAAGAACTGTTTCTGAGCAGGAAGAGAACATCCGCAACGCCATGGAAGAACAGGGGCAGGGGAGTAAGCAGATCCTGGAAGCCATTGGCAATGTTAACGAGATCACCCAGCAGGTAAAGGGCGGTTCTATGGAAATGCTTGAAGGCGCTAAAGAAGTCATCAAGGAAGGTGACAATCTGGAGAAAGTAACCCAGGAAATAAGCGGCGGCATCAATGAGATGGCATCCGGAGCGGAACAGATCAATGTAGCGGTAAACCATGTAAACGAACTGAGCAACAAAAACCGGGAATTCATCGGAATTTTAACGAAAGAAGTAGGGAAGTTTAAAGTCGAGTAGGGTTCCGCAAGCCCCCATTAATCGCTGTACTACTGGGTAAAACAGCAATGTATGTCCCTATGGGCCTGCAATGTGGGGTCCGCCTGCGGCCAAGCGCACCGCTTGCGCGGCACGCTTGCCACAGGCACCCAGCGTTGCGTTCATTACAAACATACATTGCTGCCATTTCGTCATGCACCATCAATAGGGGGGTGCTTCACTGATAGGGAAGAGGACGCAGGCCCGACAACTTAGAAATTACGGAGTACTTTAATACCTGGTTTTGGAATTTTACAATATATCCATACAATACTCTCCCCGCTGATTGTATAACCTCACACAATATACTATCCTTGGTTTAACACATATAGGGGGTTTCATATGAAAATAAAATTCAAGCTCAGTATTATGGTGATTGCGATTATGACAATTGTAGTAGTTGGCATTTCAATGATCTTGCTGAACCGGGCTTCCGGAATAAGCAGAAGGCTGAGTTTGGAAAGCCTCGAAAATATTGTTGGACAAAGGGTTGCGTATTGGGAAGGCCGGGAAGATACCAACATACGTATACTACGGACTTTAGCAAATCTCATGGCTGATTATGAGGACATCCCGGCGGAAATGAGGCGGAACAATTTTGACAATGTATTGTATTCAACCATGAAAATGGAAACCAACCTGCTGCAGGTTTATACTGTCTGGAAGCCAAATGCCGTAGACAATATGGACAGCCAATTCATTGGCCGGACCGGCTCTACTGATACCGGGCAGTATGCCATGGCGTATAACAGGGAATCCGGTCAGATTGAAACCAGGGTTACAAACGATGTTGCTGCTTCCATGGCATATTTTAACGGGCCGAACTCAAAAAAAGACCGGATAGAACATCCCGAAAGACGAACATTCAACAACACTGAAGTTTTTGCTGTCAGAATGATGGTTCCCATAGTTAATCCCCGTACGAATGAAACCGTTGGGGGCGTTGGGTTCTTGATGATTATCGAAGGGATGCAGCAGACACTGGAAGCTACCATTGAAAGTAATGAAGCAATCGCCATTGCCGTAATATACTCAAGCAATGGATTTATTTTATCGCATTTTCTTCCTGACCGGATAGGCAAAATGCTGGCGGAAACGGATTTTGAATACGGAGAATATATCCGGGAAGTCAATCAAGCGGTGCTTGAGGGAAAACCGTTCCGCGGCAGCATATACGATCCCAATCTGCACACGAACCTGGAAATAATCATGAATCCCATCAGGCTGGGCAATTCAGACACTACGTGGGCGATAACTATAGGTACAACATCAAGTTATATACTCAGAGATGTGCATGCCATTACGAGGTTTACCATCATCCTGGCGGCGATAGCTATAGCGGTGACCGCGATAATTATTTTCTTTGTTTTAAGCGCTACAACAAAACCTATTGTTACAGTAGCTGATACCCTCAAGGATATTTCCCAAGGCGAAGGGGATCTGACCAAAATAATCCCTGAAAAAGGCAAAGACGAAATCACCGATCTTGCCCATTATTTCAACCTGACCATAGAAAAAATCAAACGTCTTATAATAGGCATAAAACAGCAGACAGTTTCTCTTTCGAACATTGGCTCCGAACTTGCCAGCAACATGACCGAAACCGCCGCTGCGATTAATGAAATTACCGCCAATGTCCAGAGCATCAAGGGCAGGGTAATCAACCAAAGCGCCAGCGTTACCGAGACAAACGCTACCATGGAGCAAATAACCGAAAATATCCACAAGCTGAACGAACATGTTGAATTCCAAAGCACGAACATATCTCAGGCATCGTCCGCCATTGAAGAAATGGTAGCAAATATCCAGTCCGTTACCCAGACCCTGGTCAAAAACGCAGCCAATGTAAATGAATTGATGGAATCCTCGGATGTGGGCCGTTCAGGTTTGCAGGATGTGGCTTCCGACATTCAGGAAATTGCCCGTGAATCCGAAGGGCTTTTGGAAATTAATTCTGTTATGGAAAATATTGCCAGCCAGACCAATCTGCTTTCAATGAACGCCGCCATTGAAGCGGCCCATGCCGGAGAAGCGGGCAAGGGTTTTGCCGTAGTCGCCGACGAGATTCGTAAACTGGCGGAAAGCTCCAGCGAACAGTCGAAGACCATCGGCACGGTTCTGAAAAAAATTAAAGGTTCAATCGACAAGATCACTGTTTCAACCGAGAATGTGTTAAGTAAATTCGAAGCTATCGATTCAGGGATCAAAACTGTTGCGGAACAGGAAGAAAATATCCGCAATGCAATGGAAGAACAGGGCCAGGGAAGTAAGCAGCTCCTGCAGGGTGTCGGCAATGTGAATGACATAACCCGGCAGGTACGAAGCGGGTCGAACGAAATGCTTGAAGGTTCCAAAGAAGTTATTTCCGAGGGAAGAAATCTTGAAAAAATTACACAGGAAATAACCGGCGGTATGAATGAAATGGCATCCGGCGCAGACCAGATTAATGTTGCGGTAAACCGGGTCAATGAAATAAGTGTCCAGAACCGGGAAAATATTGATCAACTGACACGGGAACTTGCGAAGTTTAAGGTAGAGTAAGGGTTTCGCAAGCCCTCATTGGTCACTACACTGCTGGTTAGTCCAGCAATGTAATGCCACTAATGACTTATGCGGGGCCCGTCGGCTGGTCAAGCGCACCGCTGCGCGGCACGCTTACCACCGACACCCGCCCTATCATATTTTTTTAGGCATTACATTGCTGCCTTATTCGATGGGCTGTTAATGAGGGATTGCTCTTTGATAGGGAAGAGAGAGCTGAGCGGCACGTTTACCGCTGACACCCGCCTAATCATGCTTAAAGGCATTACATTGCTGCCTTATTCGATGTGCCTTCAAATGAGAGCTTGCTTCACTGATAGGGAAGAGAGAGCGGAGAGCGGCACGTTTACCGCTGACACCCGCCTAATCATGCTTAAAGGCATCAAGAGGGGAACCTTCGCCACGTTGTGGCTCGGTTGAGGATAACATTGCTGCCGTTATTCTGTGTACTGTTAATGGGGGTTTGCTTTAGATAGGAAGACTACGGGGCTAGGTGGTTGACAGGTTCCTGATGGTTTCCGTATCAAGGCCGGTAATGTCATGAATTGTTTCTATCGGATACCCTTTTGCCAGGGCGTTTCGGGCATTATCAAGTAATTCTTTATCCCTTTCAAGTTTTCCTTCAAGTTTTCCTTCACGCTTTGCTTCTCGCTTTTCGTACACCATATAGCTCTGATAATCAAGCTCGATTTTTTCATCCCGCATAACCCGGGCACGTTCTTCTTCGTCCCTGCTGACCGTCATTAACACACTGCTTGCCATCGCTATGCCCTCCTCGAGTGCAACTATTTCATTTATTTTGCCACGTTTGTTCCGATCTGTCAAATAGGCAAAAAAAACTGCCCACAGTTCAGACACACTCATATCATGGGCGGGCTTTTCGACAATGGCTGCCAGCTTTGAGAGTTCAAGGGTGATAATTTTTGTTCTCCCGTTCAGCGAAATGTGATTAATAGGGTCATAATAGGTAAAAGTGTGAAAAAAATGTTCGTCCTGGAAAAACCGTTCTTTGGCAAGAATTGTTATTTGGAATGCCTGTTTAAGGTCGTTATAATCCTTGTCTGACCCTTTGATATCCTGCCCGATAAAGAGTTTCGCTGCATGAAACTCCATGCGTACCGGTTCAAAAGGCTTTGGGTTAAAACTCATCTCAACATTAACCAGTTCCCCGTTTTTCGCCCTGCAGTTAATGTCAAAGCGTATCTGCCTGTCCCTGACATTCCCCACTGGCGGCTCGTTGGCAAGTATTGAAACGATAGTAACATTCCTGCCAATGAGCGCTGAAACAAGCCTGGAAAGAGCTCCCATAGATTCCGGTGTATCCTTGGTGAATACTGCCTTGAAAACATTGTCCATGCGGATGTCCAGTGGATCATCGTCTGGCTGGACATAGGAAATCGGGTACTGGTTCATAGTATTCCTCCAAGAAATTAGAATAAACAGCTTGTGGAAAGATACACCATTTATATGGCGGGAAAGTGGAAAATGCTTGCATGAATTATGGATTTTTTTTTAGACGGTAACGCTACATATACATATGGTGTACCCCCGTGCCGAGCGACACCAGGCAAATTTGGTGATACCCAAGCACTCCTACCAATTAGTGCAATAGGCACCGGCATTTATTTCATATTATTTTTTCGTGGATTTTCGCTTAACGAATGGATGTCTACGTGCCGTTTTTCTATAGCCTTGTCTAAAGCGTGTTCCATAGCCTGTTCCATATTGTCTAAAATCGCCTGTTGCATTTGTTCCATAGCCCTTTCAGGTGAAACCGAGACAGAAAACAATTCGTGGGGATTTATGCCTAACGCCGCCGCCAGACGTTCCAGAATATCAGCGGTCGGGAATTTTCGGGCTATTTCTATCATTGCAAGATATTGGGTAGACATACCTGCCCTTTCCGCCAGCTCTGGCTGGGTAATTCCGAGTTTTCGCCTGTTTTCCTTCAAATTCTGGGCTAGAATTTCTTTAACACTCGTCATTATTTGCTTGTAAGGCAATTTTAATTTACTTTCAGGGCTTGACAAATTGCCTATTGACTAATTATCATCTTTCAATGGGCTATTTTATGTTTCTTTATTCATTTTTTGAGTGAAAATCAAGAAAAAGCTCATCAATATTTTAAGGAGCATTTATGAAAATAACTGTATTAATAATTGCCTTTTTAGCAATCGGCTTGTCGGTTTTATCTGCCCAATCGGGAGATTTAGGCGGTGGTGTAACATGGCAGTTTAGCGGCGGCACACTCACCATTAGAGGAACGGGGCCAATGCCAGTTTCTTTTCCGGCTTCTGTCCCGCCTTGGCTTTCTGTAAGAAACCAGATTACAACTGTCGTAATTGAAGACGGTGTTACAAGCCTCCCTAACGGCGGTTTTGCAGAGTGCCCTATGTTGACACAAGTCACCATTGGCAGAGGTGTAACTGAATTACCCGGTGCAGTATTCGCAAGGTCAGGCATAACTTCTATCACCATTCCCGAACAGATTGTTTATATTGACCTTGCGGCTTTTGACGGAGCAAACCGATTGGAGACCCTTTATTTCAACGCCGCCAACTGTGCCGATTTCTCGCCAATGTTAGTTCCCCCTCTGTTTCACAATACAGTGACCCCGGCATTAAAAACCGTTGTCATCGGCAGTACAGTCAGAAAAATACCAGACTATCTTCTTACAGGTGCAAGTATGGTAACATCATTAACTATCAATAGTGGCGTTACTGCAATAGGCAGACATGCATTTAGAGATTGTATCGGTTTAACAAACATTGTACTTCCCGACAGCGTTACCAGCATCGGCAACGCCGCATTTAGCGGTTGCAGGGCGCTTGCTTCCGTAACACTTGGATCAGAAATTATAATTATCGGCAACGGCGCATTTGCTGACAGCGGTATAACCGAAATAACCATTCCCCAGAGCATTACCACTGTTGAAGATGCGGCTTTCAGCGGATGTACAAGACTCAGAAGGGTCTATTGGAACGCCGCTACCGTCAATGATTTTAACAGCACATCTGCTCAATTTAGAGACTGCAATGTTATTGAAGAAATTATCATTGGAGACAATGTAAGGCAGATACCGGCATGGGCATTTCACAGTTTGCCAAGTCTCGAAAAAGTAACTATTGGAAGCAGAGTTACCAGTATTGGCAATCGGGCATTTTCTGGCTGCGATGCCTTAATGGAAATCATCAGCAGGGCAGCAAGACCGCCGCAGCTTGGCAGTATGCATGCATTTTATGGACTGGATCAATCATGGATAACACTGGAAGTTCCCAATACAGCACAATCGATCAACGCATACAAGAGCGCGGAAGTGTGGAAGGATTTTCAGTTTAATCAATAAATACTCCGCCGCTGCCCCGTCTCCGCCGGTGTGTTCCCAGACAGTGCGGTAAATGAGGCAATGGGGGTATTATCTTTTGTCTTTTTATCGTATACAATCATAAAATACGTAAAATCATTACTCGAAACAAGATGAAGCAAGGCTGTGATTTATGGAGGTGTTTATGGAAAAGAGCTTGATTGCTGAACGGGCAAAGGATTATATTGCCAGGGAGCGGGATGAGGGGTTTCGGGCGGAAGTTGAAAAACTTCTGGCGCAGGCAAACAGCGATTCGTCTGAAAGCCAAAAAGAGCTGGAGGATCGGTTTTACCGGCACCTTGAATTCGGAACAGGCGGGCTGCGGGGGGTAATCGGCGGCGGGTTTAACCGTATGAACACCCTGGTGGTAAAAAGCGCTACGCAGGGGCTTGCAACATACCTCATCAAGACATTCCCCGAAAAAGCCGCAACGGGTACTCTTTCTGCGTCGATTGCTTTTGACAGCCGCCGTTATTCGGCGGAATTTGCCGAGGCTGCTGCGCTGATCTTTGCCGCCAATGGCATAAAAACATGGCTGTTTTCCGGCATGCGTCCCACGCCGCAGTTGTCCTATGCCATAAGGTATTTGGGATGCGACACCGGCATTGTCGTGACTGCAAGCCACAACCCGCCCCAGTACAACGGTTACAAGGCTTACTGGAACGACGGCTCCCAGGTCATACCTCCTCATGACGCAGGCATTATCGAAGAAGTAAACAATGTTAAGGATATTAAAGAAATTTCCCGGCAGGAAGCGTTGGACAGAGGCTTGCTGAAAATCATTGACAAGGAAGTTGACGATCCGTACCAGGCTATGGTAAAGTCTTACCTGTTCCGGCCCGATCTTATAAAGGCAAAAGCGGGAGAGGTAAAGATTGTATTTACCCCCCTTCATGGTACCGGAGCCATGCATGTCGAGAAAGTGCTGGGCGATCTTGGCTTGCAGGTGCTTACGGTGCCGGAACAGCGGGATGGAGACGGGAACTTCCCTACCGTGGCCTTCCCAAACCCGGAAGAAGCCGCTGCCCTGGACATGGCGATACAACTGGGAAAAACCGAAAAAGCCGATGTGGTTATGGCAACCGACCCCGATGCCGACCGTTTTGGGATCGCGGTTCCATCACGAAATTCCGATGGCGCCTATACCCTTGTTACGGGGAACCAGATGGGCGTTCTGTTGGCGGATTATATTTTCCTTTCGCTAAAAGAACTGGGAAAATTACCCGCAAATGCCGCCATGGTTAACTCAATTGTTACAACGGGAATGCAGAAGCGGATCGCAGAAATGTATAATGCCGAATGTACCGAATGCCTTACTGGATTCAAATGGATTGCCGATGTTATGCGGAAATGGGAAATCGGGCTTGCTGCCGGTGATCCCAGTGCAAGAACATTTGTGTTCGGCACCGAGGAAAGCTACGGTTATAATGCGGCTGCCGAAGTCCGCGACAAAGACGCAATTTCCACGGCGGCACTTACTGCCGAAATGACCCTGTACTGGCGCAGTAAGAACAAAAGCCTGCTGGACCGACTGGACGAGTTGTACATTGCCTGTGGTTACTGGCAGGAACTGGGTATTTCCAAATACTTCCAGGGGCCGGAAGGTCCGGCAATCATGAAGGGAATAATGGATTCATATCGATCAAAACCACCGGCGACATTGGGCGGCATTGCCATATCCAAAGTACGTGATCTTGAAAACGGAGCAGACGGCCTGCCTCCCAGCGATGTATTGCAATTTTTCCTGGCGGATGGCACTGTGGTCAGCGCCCGCCCCAGCGGCACCGAACCGAAGATCAAGTTTTATGCATCTTGCTGCACCGAAGTTACAGACGGCAACCTTGAGGCAGCGAAAGCCCAGGCTGCCCGCAAACTTGATGCAATTAAAAAAGATATACAACAGGTAATAGGAGAGTAAGTTATGGCAAAAATCGCATTTATCGGCGCGGGGAGTTTTGGTTTTACCAGAAACCTGGTTCGGGATATCCTTACATTCGATGCTTTTAAGGACGCTACCATTGCACTTATGGATATTGATGATACCCGTCTTGACTATATCACGAGAGCAGTGGAAAAAATTGTTAAGGCCGGTAATTACGGAGCAAAAGTTATCTCGACAAAAAACCGCGTCGAAGCCCTCAAGGATGCCGACGGGGTACTTTGTACCATCCTGTCCGGCGATGTGGATGTGTGGCGGTATGACATTGAAATTCCCAAGGAATATGGCGTTGATATTAATGTCGGTGATACGCGGGGGCCTTCCGGAATTTTCCGCACCCTCAGAACCATTCCGGTGATGCTGGAAATATGCAAAGACATAGAACAATACTGCCCCAACGCTGTTTTTCTCAATTACACGAACCCCATGGCCATGCTGTGCAGAGCCATGCAAAGCCGGTTCCCAAAGCTTAAAATTACCGGTCTGTGCCACAGCGTACAGGGCACTGCAGAAATGCTTGCACGCTGGATAGGCGCGCCTTATGATGCCATTACCTATACCTGCGCAGGCATCAACCATCAGGCTTTTTATCTTGACTTTTTATGGAATGGCAAAGACGCTTACCCCCTCATCAAAGAGGCAGTAAAAAAACCTGAGATTTATAATGAAGAACTCGTACGGAACGAAATGTTCCTGCTGCTTGATTATTATCCTACAGAATCTTCGGGCCATAATTCGGAATACAACGCATGGTTTCGCAAACGGCCCGACTTAATCGAAAAATTTTGCATCCATGGCACGGGATGGAATCCGGGGGCGTATGCCTATATTCTTGACGAATTCAGCAGCAGGAAAAATACCTGGCAAAAAGAGATAGAGGACTGGCTGAATAATCCCGAGGTGAATTTAGGGCGCGGGCATGAGTATGCCGCTTCTATTTTTAATGCCATATTTGGAGATAAAACCCCATTTAAATTTAACGGGAATGTGTTAAATTACGGCCTCATAGATAATCTGCCCCAGGGTGCGTGCGTGGAAGTGCCTGTACTTGCTTCACCTCACGGGCTTGAAGCCATACGGGTAGGCAAACTTCCCGATCAACTTGCTGCTCTGATACATACCAGTTCTATTTGCGAGGAATTGGCAGTGGAAGGCGCTCTTTCGGGCGATCCGCGGAAAGTGTATCAGGCTATCGCATTCGATCCCCTTACATCGGCAGTGCTGGGTATTCGGGAAATACAGGAAATGACCGGGAAGATGTTCACCCAGAATAAGGATTACTTGCCTCAGTTTTCCGGCTTTGATTTAGGGTGAACCCGGCAGAAAGGATTATATCCCTCTTCCCTCAACCCTCCTATCCATAATATACTACCCATAATGAAAACGAAATACCCATCATTCATTGCTGCCTGCTGCCTGTTACTTATTATAAGTTCAGGTTGTTCTATTAATACATTGGTAGCAAATGCTTTAACCGGAGACGGAAGTACGGCGGTTTTTACCGGGGATTCTGATCCGCAGTTAGTAGGGGATGCTATTCCCTTTGCCATTAAAATGTATGAGGCGCTGCTGGACGGCAATCCCGGACACCAGGGGTTAATGCTCACCACCGGTTCGATGTTTGTGATGTATGCCAATGCGTTTGTCCACGGCCCGGCGGAAAGGCTTCCCTCGGAAGAATGGCAGGCACGGGAAGAGGGGTTGATGCGGGCAAAAAGGCTGTACCTGCGCGGAATTACAATCCTTTACGATGCCCTGGATGCTAAATACCGGGGTTTCAGGGATGCCGCCGGGCAGGAAGACACTTTCCAGGCTTATCTTGGAAGGGTAAAAAAAGAAGATGTTGATTTATTGTATTGGGCTGTTGCAGGAGGTTTGGCTGCGTACTCAATTGATATTCTTGATTTTGAGCTGAGTATGCGTATGCCTGAATGGACTGCGATGATCCTCCGCGCCTATGAGCTTGACCCTGATTTTAACGGGACGGCGCTTGATGAATTCCTGCTGCTTTTTTATGCATCGCTTCCCTTTGAGTTGGGAGGAGATATAGAGCGGGCAAAATACCACTTCCGGCAGGCACAGGACAAAACCGGGGGGAATAATGCAGGCGCTTATATCTCTTACGCCAAGGTTATAAGCACCCATGAGCGGGACTATGCAACATTCAGGGATTACCTGGAAAGGGCCCTTGCCGTTGATCCTGACGCTGATATTGCAACACGGCTCGTGACCATTATCAACCAGCGTGAAGCCAGGTGGCTGCTTGACAATGCCGGGAACTTCTTTTCCTCCGTGGATCTTCCGGATGATTATTATTAATATACAATAAAAAGGAGAGTATATGAAAAATTATTTTTCGCTTTTTGCATGTGTGTTTTTTACCTTTTTTTGTTTAACCGAGGCGGTTTTTGCCCAGCGCGGTACCGGCACTCAGGGGGAGCTAGTGAAGCTCGCTTCTCCCCTGCCCAGGAATACCGACTGGGGCAGGGCGCTGGACAGAATGGCCGGTGAATGGGCGCGTGTTACCAATAACGCAGTGAGGCTTGAGATCATTCACGACGGCCGTGAGGGAACTGAAGCAAGAATGCTCTCTTCCATGGCAACAAATAATATTCAGGCGGCAATATTTACCTCTTTTGGGATATCCGATTTCTGTCCGGCAGTAATGACCATGAGCATTCCCTTCCATATCAGAAACGACAATGAATTTAATGAGGTATTTAAGGAAATACAGCCGATTCTGGACGCTCAAATCAGACGGACGAATTTTCACGTTGTTTCCTGGTCAAATAACGGCTCGGTCTATATTTTTTCAAAAAATCAGGTGTTGGTACCGGATGATTTACGAAGGCACAGGCTGGCATCCAGTCCCGAGGCAACGAGTATGAATTCGGTATTCAGGGCCATGAGGTTCAACCTTGTTGAAGCGGATAATTTAGAGCTTGGTCAAAGGCTTGCCAGTGATATGATAAACGCAATATACCAGATTCCTTTAGCTGTCGCTCCTCTTAGGCTGCACAGAAGCGTACCCCATATGCTGGATTTGCCGATTGCCCCTGTTTTAGGCGGCATTGTTATCAATCGTGTAACATGGGACAAGATTAGTCCTGAACACCAGCGGGCGATCACGAATGTTACCCAGCGCATTGTCGCTGAATTTGACGCTACCTTGCCAAGAGCCAATGCAAACGCTCTTGCCATGATGAGAAGGGACGGGCTCACGGTTAACCAGTTGAATGGTACACAGGAAGCTCAGTGGCGCACCCTGGTAGAAACTGCTATGCCCTCTCTTCTTGGAGCAATGTATGACCGTGATATATACAACAGAATAAACGTAATCCTTGCACGAATAAGAAGCGGGCGTTAGGTGAACATCAGGGCATTTTCAATATTAAAAACCGCGTCCTTACTGGAAAAGGGGATCTGTTTCGGATCGCTTATCTTCCTTGCCCTCATCCCCCTGGTGGAACTGTTGCTGCGTCAGTTTGGCGCGACTATTTCCGGCGCACGATCAATAATACAGCATCTTTTCCTGGTGGTTGGGTTTTTTACCGCAATGCTCACGGCTCAATCCGGAGAACATATCACCATTTCTACCATCCAGTTTATCAAAAATGAAAAGCTAAAACAGTTTTTGCAATGTACCAGCGCCCTGATTCTGGTTTTTATCCTGACGATCCTTGTATGGAATTCCGTTTCGTACATCAAATATTCACCAATAGCATTGGGATGGTTTGCCGGTCCTGTTCCTGTCTGGGTATTTGCCATTGCCATGCCGCTTGGCCTTGCGGTAATAGCGCTGCGGTTTATTCTGAGACTTGAGCAAAAACGATATAAAATTCCGGCAATCGCGGCAATAATAGCGGGAACAGCAGCGGCGCTGCCTGCCATTGCAAAGATAATATGGGGTTTTGAGCCTCCGGAGCCCTTTTACTCCTGGGTAAACATTTTGTATGATGCGGCAACAATCCTGCGTACACCAACGATTTTATTTCTGATATTTGCGGCATTTTTCGGATTGCCTATTTTCGCTTCAATCTGCGGCATCGCAATGATCATGTTACAATCGATAGGACAGGAACCGGAAGCAGCCTCCATCCAGATTTTTGATGCGTTAACCAAGACAGATATAATTGCCATCCCCCTCTTTACCCTGACCGGTTTCCTCCTGTCGGAAAGCAATGCGGGAGAGCGGCTTGTCCGTACATTCCGGCTCTATCTCGGCAGGCTGTCCGGAGGTCTGATAATTGCCGCAGTACTCATCAGTGCCTTTTTTACCTCGTTTACCGGCGCTTCCGGCATTACGATTCTGGCCCTTGGCGGGCTGCTCTACAAGATCCTTACCGATAACGGGTACTCCAAGCGTTTTTCCATTGGATTGCTTACCTCCGCCGGAGGCGTTGGCCTGATGTTCATGCCGAGTCTTCCCATTATACTTGTGTGGAGTATGAGCGGTGTAATCCTGCATTTTATGAGTGTACCTTTTGACTACAGCTTTGTTGATTTTTTCCTTGGAGCGCTAATACCCGGAATAATACTGGTACTGGCAATGATTGCCGCAGGTTTTACTTTTTCAAAAAATGTCAAAGTGCCAACCGAATCATTTGATAAAAAAGAGGCAACTCGTTCCCTGCTTGATTCAGGTTTTGAAATTTTTCTGCCGGTAATACTGATAGCCGGACTTATTACCGGTTTTTTTACGCTGCTGGAGGCAAGCGCTGTATCTGTTGTGTATGTGTTAGTCGTTGAACTTTTCATTAAAAAAGGCATTGTTGTCCGTGACATCCCCAAAATAATTGCAAAGGCTGTTCCGATAATCGGCGGTGTACTGTTAATACTGGCAATGGCACAAGCGCTTTCTTACGCGATTGTCAGTTCCGGCATTCCGGAAAATTTCTCTTCCTGGATGCAAGGCACTGTCCAGTCAAAATTTGTATTTCTCTTGCTGTTAAATTTCGCCCTGCTTTTCGTTGGCTGTGTGATGGACATATTCTCGGCAATCCTCGTTATTCTTCCCCTCGTTATTCCGCTGGGCTATGCGTATGGCATCGATCCGGTGCATCTGGGGATTATCTTTCTCATCAATCTTGAAGCGGGATTTTTAACCCCGCCCATGGGTATGAATCTCTTTCTTGCCAGTTATCGTTTTGAGCAGCCATTTATGCGTGTTGCCCGTTATATTGTGCCATACCTGATAATCAGGCTTGCCATTGTGCTGCTGGTAACTTACATTCCCTGGCTAACGACATGGCTCCCGGGCTTGTTTAAGTAAACCCTGATTTGTCGCGCGAAACCCTCCATTGCCTATTGTACTAAACTGGTCAAACAGCAATGTTTGCCATCAAGACTTATACGGGGCCCGTCAGCGGCCAAACGCACCGCTGCGCGGCACGTTTACCGCTGACACCCGCCTTATCATGTTTTTAAAGCAAACATTGCTGACGTTTCGGAGTTGTGCCATCAATGAAGGGTTGCTCTCACCTTTTCAATGCCTGCCACCATTGCGCTATCAGTCTTCATCCCAAGGAGAAAGAAAAGTTGAAAGCTCTATATCGTCATTTGTCCTTGATATGAGCATGGGGTCGAAAATATGATTATAGAACTCTAACTGAGTAAAATCCGTCGTTTTTTCGCCTTCATAGAGATACACTGCTATTTCGGGGTCTTTATCTTTTCTGAAGAAAATGAACAGGTTATCTCCGCTGCTACCCGGAGTTGTAAAAAAATACGTTCCGGTTTCGGTGTTGCCGTCTTTATCTGTCAGTACATAATTCATACCATTAAATGAAATGGAGGATTCACCGTCACGGACTTGATCACCGCTCACAACTTTCACTCCCCACAAGTAAACACCGCTCCAGTAACTGCCGGTTTCCATCTCTGTGATTTGTTCTACATCAACTTCATCGCCAAGCGTTGCTCCCAAATCATCAAGTGCATCTTGTATCGCCTGGCTAAGAGATATTTTTCCTGTGGTCACATTGGTGTTTGAATTGTAGCTAAATGAAAGAGTTGCCCCCTCGTAAAATGTATAAACACCGTTTACAACCTGCACAACACCCTGGCTGATGATTACGCCGCTTAATTCTACCGTGTACTCATACCACCCGTTGGCAAGTGATCGGGGATCTTTTCCTTGATCGCTGGTTATATTGATGGCAGCTGCCATTTTTTCACCGCCTGCATTAAGAGTAGCGCCTAAATACCGGGGTGAGAATGAAGGAGGGGGAGAGTTGCCGTCACCGCAGGCTGCCATTGAGAATCCGATTACTGCAACCAAAACAGTAATCCCAAAAAACGGCACGATCCGTGCCTTAATAATGTTCTTCATAAAGAACTCCTTTTTCCATGATGCTTCCTTTTTAGGAGTGTACTTTCATACGAAATCATGGTTTTGTTATTAACCGCCCTCAAGGACTGTTTCATTAAATTATTTGCTTGAGTTATAAACATTACAACAATACGGTATTGGGTTTTTGAAAAGATTTTTTTGGCTGTTTTTAGAATTTTACGATACAGTATTGGGTTTTAATGCTATACTCTGGTATGCTCTCTTTGGTAAACGAAAAATGTATTCCCGCAGCCTTACCCGAAAGCTGTATCCAACGGCAGGAACTGATGAAAAAACTGTTTCTTACAAAAGGGAACCGTTTTATCTACATAGTATCTCCCGCAGGTTCAGGGAAAACAGTGACCGCTCTTCTGTGGAACGCCGCATTTGAACAAAATCCTCAGCAGCGGGCGTTGTGGATTTCCCTTGATACGTACGATAATGTACCGTCGGTGTTTTACAAACTCTTTTCCACAGTTCTCTGTTCCACTCAGCCGGACAACGAAAATATGCGTTCTTTGTGTACAGACCCTGCTTTTTCATCCTCTCCTGTGGAATACACGGTACGGCTTATATCGGAACTGCAGCCTGATGAATGCCTCTATGCGTTAACGCTTGATGATCTGCATCTTATTCATAACCCGGATATATTAAAATCTCTGCCGATTGTTCTTAAAAGGCTGCCCCGTTCTTTTGTCGTATTGTTATTGTCCCGAAACGAAGCGCCGCAGCCCCTGCGGGTATTGTTCAGTGATGAAAAAACAGCTTTTATAACTGCAGATGCCTTGCGTTTTTCCGTAATGGAACTTAAAACATATTTTCAGGGTTTAGGACGCAATCTTACAGACGATGAGGCTGATTTTATTCTTATGGCAACCGGGGGCATTGCAATCGGCATTAACGCCATTGCCAAAAACAGCATGGCTGCGGCAACAAACGCCATTATCAGGCCGGAAAAAACAGAATATGTGTTTGCAAACTATATTCGGGAACAGTTATGGGAAAACTGGGATGAAAAACTACGGAGTTTTTTGCTCAAAACATCGGTAGTTGACGAAATGACCGAAACCCTTGCTGCGATGCTTACCGGGCGAAAGGATGCGGGTAGGGTATTAAGGGAACTCTGCGCGAGTAATACTTTTGTAAGCCAGGCGGGAAAAGACCTTTTTCGTTATCATCATCTGTTTCTGGATTTTCTGCGTGATATGGCAAAGGAAAGCAGCATAAAACTTTCTCCGCTGTACAAGGCTGCGGCAAAATATTACCTTGATGCAAAACAATACCTGATTGCCAGACATTATGCCGTGCAAAGCGGAGATGGTGATATAATACTCAAGGTTATTTACCAGTTTAACCAATACACCAACCCCCTGCTTGATGAATATGCCGCATACTCAAAATTGTTCAACCGCGATGTTTTGCCAAAGAAAATCTGCGACATGCATCCCTATCTGTATACCTCCATCATGGAAGGGGCATGGATTTCCAGCGACACAAAAACGGTTGAACACAGTTGGGACAAATTAAGGCATTATCTTCCAACCATAGCACTAAAATATCCAAAAATGCTTGAAACGGTTATATTGGAACTTGCTGTAGACTACCGGAAATCCCTTGCACAGTTAATTGTAAGCTTTAATAAATTGCCGATTATCAACCGTCCCGGCGGAAAGTACCAGGTCTCTACTTTTTCTCTCCAGCTTCCCTTTTTACACCGCAGTATCCGGGATTTTTCCGAATTAGCCGATGATGGATTACTGGAAAAACTTGATCGCAGTTTTGCGCTGCTCCTCTATGATCTCTACAAAACAGCGCAGCTTTGCATGATGTCAGCTTTATCTTTGGAAAAAAACCGCATTGACGAGGCTCTTGAGTACGCTTTGCAGGCAAAAGAAGCCGTAAAAGACATTCAAAGCCCGGAAATCATTTTCTGCGCCTACAACCATCTTTCAGCCGTATACCTTGCCATGGAGGACGAGGCTCTTTTTAAGGCGGAGCTTTCGGAAACAGAACTCTTTATTGAACAATCCGGCGCGAGGTTTTTGGATCGCAATTTTCTGGCATGGAAAACAAAAATTCTGCTGTTAGATGCAAACAAAAAAGCTGCCGAAGACTGGCTTGATAACTATTTTATCAGCGATGATGGAAGCGTTCCTCCTGAACGGGTTCCCCTGTACAAAATCTTCCAGTACTTTATCACTGCCCGCGCCTGCATTGTACTGAACAGGGGAGACAGAGCTCTTTCCGTCATCATGGCTTTGATACAGTTCGCTAAAGACTACCGCCGTCCCATGGATTTGGCTGAAGCCTATACACTTAAAGCCGCTTTGGAGTGGGCCTGCGGAAACCGCACTGAAGCTGCCGCCTCTCTTGAAGAAGCGCTTCTGGAATTACAGGGCAGAAAATTTATCCGTATAATAGCTGATGAAGGCGCGGCAGTAGTCCCCATTCTGAAGCGTATTTCCGCATCCATAAGCACAGAAAACTATTCCGGCAATCTGTCAAGATACTATGTTTCAGAAGTCCTGCTGGCAGCCCATAAGGTTTCTCAACAACACCGGGGGATTACAGCGAATTTTAAAAAAAGCGGCAAGCCCGTTAAGCTTTCCAAACAGCAAAAGAAAATGCTGGAGCTTCTCGCAAAGGGATATAGAAATCAGGAGATAGCAAATCTGAGCGGTCTGGCTTTGCCCACCGTAAAAGGACATTTAATGCTTGCCTACGAAAAACTTGAAGTAAATAACGCAATGGATGCAGTGTTAAAAGCAAGAGAGCTTGGGTTATTGCGAATTACTGCGGCTTTATAAACAAAGTTAGCTGCCGTTCAGTTCACACAGTTCCCGGAAGCTGCGGAGTTTGAATGTGGCTTTTTCCTGAATTTGACGTACCCGTTCGCGGGTTATGCCCAGCAGTTTTCCTGTTTCTTCAAGGGTAAGGGGGCCCTCGCCGGCAAGGCCGTAACGGAGCTGGATAATTTTCATTTCACGTTCGGAAAGCTGGGAAAGTATGTCACGCATGGTTTCCTGTAATGTCATCGAGAAAACCATTTCAAAAGGTTCTGCTGTGGAATTATCCCTGATAAGGTCTGCGAGCCGGATATTATTGCCTTCATCGACAATGGTGTCCAGGCTCGTGGTTTCCTGGGAAAGTTTGACAATGTCTTTTACTTTGGAAACGGGGATACCCAGGTATTCGGAAAGTTCTTCTTCGCTTGGGTCGCGCCCAAGGTCCTGGGTTAACTGTTTGGCAACGTAGTAGCATTTTTTAATGGTATTAAGCATGTGAATGGGGATGCGGATTACGCGCCCTTTATCAGCAATGCTTTTGATTATCGCCTGCCTGATCCACCAGGTACCGTAAGTCGAAAACCGGCAGCCTCTTGTATAATCAAAGCGTTCAACGGCTTCTATCAGGCCTATGTTTCCCTCATCAATCAGATCCAAAAGGGAAAGCCCCCGGTGTTGATAGCTTTTTGCAATTGATACCACAAGGCGTAAATTGGAATTGATCATTTTATTTTTATATAGAAGCAAGGCGTTTTCAAGAGCGGTTTTTTTCCGGTTATATTCGGTTTTTGTTATTTCTGCGCGTTCATTTTCAAGATTTTCTATTTTATATCGAAGGTTAACTATTTTTTCGCCTATGTTTTGTTCTTCCTGGACGGTTAACAGGGGGAATTTTGAAATTTGCCTGAAATACAGAGCCAGAGGATCTGTTTCCTTAATTATTTTTGCGCGTTTTGCCCCCTTTGCCGAAGAATGGTTTTTATAGCGTTTTCGGACTCTTTCCTGCTCCATCTCAATTGTGTCATATTCCATTAAAAGTCTTGACATTCTTATTCTCCCTTTTTTCTGTTTTTACATATGTTAAAATCTTGGGGCTCTTACCGGATCTATAAATGATCCGTTTCGTGACACCATAAAAACCAATTCAGGTCTTCCGGATGCCGGGTAGATGCCCAGTTTTCCCAGTTCTGTACCGGGTCTGATATTATCCCCCTTTCTGACAGAAAGAGATGCAAAAGAGCCGTATAAATATTTATATCCCCCGGTTGTTTCAATAATTGCCACGGTGCCGTAACCGCGCCAGGGGCTGGCATAGACCACTGTTCCTCCGCTCAGGCTTTTAATTGATTCGGAAATTTCTCCGGAAACAAGTACGCCCAGATTGTTATTCATAAACACGATTTCTTTTGCCGTAATTGGCCAGCGAATTGATGGATCAACCCTTATTGGCCGGGGTCGTGTAAGCTGTACAGAAGCTGCTTGCGGTCTGGCAGTTCCTGTCGTACCCGAAGATGAGGGATTTACCGGTTGTGATGATGTTCCGGGTATTCTGATTCTTTGACCTGCCCTAAGGATATAATTGGTAGAAAATCCGTTTGCATCACGAAGTGCCTGAAGCGTTACTCCAAACCTGCGTGCCAGGCTGTAGAGCGTATCGTTAGGCTGTACTGTATATTCAGAAGGATTGACAGCGGAAGCGGGCATTACAACAGGAATTACCAGCCGCATCCCCACCTGCAGTCTTGCCGGGTCAGCAATACCATTGCGGCGCATGAGATCTTCCTGGCTTACCCTGTATGTGCGTGAAAGAGAAAAAATAGTATCTCCGCGAACAACAATATGGACTGCATGTTGTGCAAAAACGCTGCAAGATAGCCCTAAAAAGGCTATAAACAGAACGAGAGACTTGCGCCAATAGATCATAACACTACGTTATCGGCATAAAAAACCCATTTCTTGACAGGTTTTGCCCACAACAGCCGTATTGCCTCAAGTAAAAATCGAACCGTAAGGAATGATGCCTCACGTTAAGAAAACGAACCATGAGAAGGAGAACCGAAGAGCAACGGCTTCATGCCCCCTTTCGGAATGAACACAGGAACAG
>Ga0099364_10003754_pt1 | contig 23387 bp, 16 predicted proteins | sample TergutTh196P3_FD_73070 | JGI IMG/M metagenome (GOLD analysis project Ga0099364, IMG submission 73070) | Microcerotermes parvus P3 segment gut microbial communities from Pointe-Noire, Republic of the Congo - Th196 P3 | ecosystem: Host-associated > Arthropoda: Insects > Digestive system > Gut ...
GATAAATATAGGTATGATGTTATGCTTTCTGATATAGAAACGCACAAGATATTTTACAAAAAATTGAAGTTTGTTTATTTATCTATGCCTAAATTTACTAAGGAAGTAGAAGATTTAGAGACGCATTTTGATAAGTGGATGTATGTATTAAAGAACCTTAAAAGATTGGATAACATACCTGATAAATTGCGTGGTAGAATATTTGAGAAGATGTTTTTGGTTGCAGAAATTTCTAAATTAAATCCTTCAGAACAGCGGTCATATGTGGACAATTTAAATTCATATCGTGATTTGAAGAATTGTTTGGATTATGCTAAATTAGAAGGCGAAGCAAAAGGTAAAGCCGAAGGTTTAATCGAAGGGAAAATTGAAGGTTTAATTGAGGGTGAAGCAAAAGGTAAAGCCGAAGGAAAAATTGAAGAAAAAATGAAAATAGCAAAAGAATTAAAAGCACTTGGTATTCCATTTGAGCAGATTTCTTTAGCAACAAAACTATCAATCGAAGAAATAGAAAAAATAAAATAAAGTCTTTCTAATAAATAATGTCATTGCGTCTTTACTTATCTCTAACGCAAAACACGGAGGCAAGCCCCGTGTTAATTTGTTTTAACTATGGTTTAGAACCATTAACTAACGAACTATGCTAACAGGTATAATTTGATAGTTCTTTTGCGTAGTTATTAAAATAAAATACTGACCTGATAATATGTCCGTGATATTTAGATTAACAATGCTTTCGGCTGATATATTGAATTTTTTTATAGCAATACCATTTATATCTAACAGAACAACAGATTCTAATTCTTGTGTTCCCCGATTAAGTATTATATACTCATTTGCGGGGTTCGGATAAATGTTAAAACTTTCAGTCTGCGACAATATACCTGTTCCTAAATTGAGCCAAAAACGGACAACATCTAATACTAAATCTTCTTTATATTGGTCGGCACCGACTAAACTGCAAACTATATAGTGATTATCCCACGCTATCGGGAAAGAATACTGCTGATTTCCCGAAGATATACTAAAACTTGAGTAAAAATCGTTTTCTATATTTAGACCAGATATATCCCATCGGACATTTTGCCCGAATTGTAATAAATGAAGGGTATTTTCCGTTAATTGATATGCACAATTTATGCTATCCGATGCAAAAGGAAGTAAATTAGATAACATAACACTATCTTGCGGATACCAATATAGTTCTGCAGGACGATGACTTAATTGAAAAGTGGTAAATATTAATTTATTATTATGCACATCTAATACAGATAAATTATTTAAGTTGCGAATATCTAATTCTGTTAATTTATTGTTTGATATGTTAAGAACTTCTAATTTAGAACTTCGTTCTACAACTATGTTAGTTAATTGATTGTTGCTTATATCCAACTCTTTTAGGTCGTAAAGATAATCAGTATTTATACTATTTACTGCGGTTGGTTCTTCGGTAGTTCCATTTAACTGAAATGTATCCATTAAATAGAAATTAGAGAAGTCAGCATTTCCTGCTAATTTGCTACGTTCATTCCATTTAATTCTATATACACGGAACTCTGAGCCAATTGCTATCCATTCTACACTTGGATAAGTAAATGGGTCGTCTACATTATAATTTTCTGAAAGATAAGTTCCATTTTTTATTCCTGATAGTTTAGAAGGTTGTTCTAAAAAGTGTATTAAAGAAGATACTTCATAATCGTTATACATTATAGGCGGTGCAATGTTAAAATGCACAGTGTATAATGTTAAATCAGGATAATGCGGGTGTGTAAGTGCAAAATAAATGCTCGTATCAAGCAAATAATCAGTAAAATGAACGATGTAATTATTAATACTATAATAACCATTAGGAACTAAGCTGCTATCATTATAATAACGCAATTCTATAATACCATCACCATCGGCAAAGTATTCTAAAAGTGGCAAACTATCACATTCTAATATATGCTGAACACTAATGCAAGAAGGATGTAGTTCTGCTTGCGGATGCAAATGTAAAACATTAGGAATAGTAGGATATGAAAGAGAAGCAAAAGTTAATTTATTGTTTGCACATCGTAAATCATAAAGATATTCAAGAGTAGATAAATTTAGAGACAATAGGTTATTATTTGCACATTCTAAAGCGGCTAACTCTATACATTCTTGCACGTTCAAAGATTGTAAAATATTATTATTGCAATATAATTCTTTTAGCAAAGGTGCAGAATTTAAATTCAATGAAGATAATTTATTATTATTTATGTTTAAATGACGTAATATCGGAAAACTATTAAATTGCAAATTGCTTATACTATTATTAGAAGCATCTAAATGCAACAGCGAAGAAGCATTAGTAACATTTAATTCTGTTAATTTATTATCATTTACATATAAATGCGTAATACCTAATTTATAGTCAATCAAAATAGAAGGTATAGCGTTGAAACCTAAATTAACATAATTTATTGTAGGACTATTTATATATAAAGGATTCGCTATCTTATTGTGATATACATCTAATTCTTCTAATGACACACAATTTTCTAAAAACAAACTTCCCAATTGACTATACCTACCCAGAACAGATGAAATAGAAAAACAATTTGTTAAATCTAATAAAGTAATATCATTCCGACTTAAATTGTCCGAGCAAGATATATTTAAAGATACTAAATGATAACAATCGGATAAATCTAAATCACCTTTTAAATACTCTTCACCTGCCCAATCTATAGATAATAAACGATAAATACCATCAACTTTCCGCCACGTTACAGGATATGTAGATGGTAGCAAACGATGATAATTTGGAGTTAAGATAATGCCATTCGTTAGACCATTATCTACATTTCCATATTTAGAATAAAAATCTAAAAATGTCCGCAATTTATCTACATCATTTTCTGCATACTGGTTATAACCAATAAACATCGGAGTTGTTAGTATTAAGTTAGGAAAAGCACTTTCGCAGCGAACTTCAACTATAATATTATTACCTTCTAAATAATCAGTAATATCTATAATACCGCTATTATTTGTTTCAAACAAAATTCTGTTTTCAGCATTATCTACAATATATACATCAAAATAAGTTGTATAATATTCTGTATCGTAGTATATATATTCAGACAAATCTATAACATTTTCATTATTATAATATATGCCATCAATACACATAAACCTATCTCTTGCAATAGTATCTTGTGGATGCATAACAGAAGTTATAGTATTTAGCGGAATCGTAGGAAGATGAATATCATTAAATGTAAGTTTGTTATAGTTACATAGTAATGCAGTTATGTTGTCAAGCCCTGATATATTTAGGTTAGTAATGTTATTGCTTGCACACATAATAGTATTAATGTTTATTGCTTGTGTTAAATCAAGTTCAGTTAAATTATTATTATTAATAGAAAAAGTAAGCAAAAACTCGCTATTTGGAACATAAATTTCCTCAATTAGATTATCATTAATGTATAATCTTTCTAATTTACTTTCATTCGGAATAACAAAGTTTTCTAACAAATTGCCACTTGCATATACTTCTTTTAATAAATTATTATAACTAATATCAATTTCTTGCAAATAATTGTTATTAATACTAATATACGCTAACATATATGACGTAGTTATATCAATTTCTTCAATAGTATTGCCATCGGCAATAATAACAGCAATCTGTGGCATCTGTGCGGTATTTATATAATTAATGCCGTTATTAGCAACATCAATATACCATAGTGCTGTATTGTTTTCGAAATTAATATCGTTGATATTATTGTTTGCAACAATAATTTCAGTAAGGTATTCCATATCACTAAGATCCATCTGTCCGTGTAAATCTTTGCTGTCATAATGTTTAATAGTTCTGCAGCGTAGTATGGATTGGTTTTTGTTATTTTTGACGGATGTCCATTCTACATTAAACGTATATGGGTCATCTATGTCATAATTGATATTTACCTTTGGTCCGTTTTTAGCACCGTAACTATCAGTTTGCTCTAAGAAATATCTAATTTTTTGGACATCATTGTCATCAAAAATGAAGTTTAATTTGAACTGCACCGATGTCATTATTAGGTTATGGTGCGTTGTAGTATTTGTGATGACGCAATATATAGTTTCGCCTGCGAGCCCATCAATGAAACTAAAATTGTTATTATCTTTGTAATAATGCACGCCTTCTACCAATGGTGTTGAAATACTAACCCTATAAAACGTGACGTTATTCATCGGGTTCACATTCACTTCGTCGAGGTTTAACAACATACCTTCGCAGTATAATTGTTCGCCGATTTTGGTTAGCCCCGCAGGAATAAATTCTTTTTGTTGACCGATATTCCAAAATGCCTTGTTCATAGATTCTTGATTATTTGGCATTTTTAATTGGTTGAACGATAGTTTGTTTCCTTCGGCGTTCAGGTTAGTGAGATTATTAGCATTATGTATATCCAGAAACGTAAGGTCGTTATATTGGCAGAATAGTTGCTGGATATGTAGCAGCGGACTCAGGTCCATAATTTCTATTGCATTATAGGCGCAATTTAGAATGCTAATATTATTCATATCATTAACAATAATAGATTTAATTTGATTATTATTGCAATAGATATAAGTAAGATATTGACAATTTGTCAGATTAAGATTTCCCGATAGATTTTTATTAGGAATATTTATTTCTACGAGACGTAATAGTCCTGTAGCAATATCGGGAGTCCAATTAAATCCGTCCCAAGTAGTTGGGTCGTTATTATCAATAGCAGGATTAATTTGCTCGCCGTTAGTATATCCTGTTATTGCTGAGTTTTGCATTAAGAAGTTTGACACTCTTAATGAGTCATTAGTATTGTATATTTGGGCATTTGCGTTATAGTTATAGAGAAGTAGCCCTACGACCAATACTTTAAAAATGATTGAAAAACGATTTTTTTTCATCGCTGTATCCTATGTTAATTAATTAAATTTCTAATTTATTTAGTATAAAACTTACATTTTATTGTATCAAAAGTCGTGCCAATTTTTGCAAATTTAGTGTTTTTTACTTAAATGTTTTTAAAATATGAAAATATTATCTCTAAAAATGTTATGCTGTCATTCCGAACTTGTTTCGGAATTCCCAAATTAAAATATGGAGATGCTGAAACAAGTTCAGCATAACAGCGTTCTTTTTTTCTAAAAAAACGTTATTTTTGTAAATTGTAATTATAAAATATAAGGATACATAAAATGAAAGATGATACTTCAAAAGTAAAAACATTTCTATTAGGTGCATTAATTGGTGGCACTGTAGGAGCAGTTACTGCTCTGCTTTTTGCTCCAAAAAGTGGCAGAGAATTAAGACGCGATATCGTTGATAGCACAACAGATATGTACGATAAAGCAAATGATTTAATTCAAGAAGCCAAACAAAAAACTAATAATATAGTTGATTCTGTTAAACGCCAAGCAGATTCCTTTTTGCATAAAGTAGGCGACTATTATGAAGATGCAAATGGACAAATATCAACCTCAACCGAATCAGTTCAACAACGATTCGAAAGTTTGAAAGATGCTGCAAGAACAGGAGCAGACGCATTTAAAACAGAATTAAAAAAATAAACGTTCTGTTTTTAATTCTTATATAGCACGGGGGCTTGCCCCCGTGTTAAAAAGATGATTATTTAGCACGGGGGCTTGCCCCCGTGATGGATAAGAAAATACCGAAACAAGTTCGGCAGGACAAGAAAATATTTTTTCACAAGAAAAAATATTTTTTTTCTAAAAAAGTGTTTTTTGGTAATTATTTTAAAATAAAAATGTATTTTGTATTTCAGTAAAACTAATTTTAAGGTTATTTTTTATGAAAAGTTTATTTTCTAAAAATTATTTCTCGTATATGAGAATTTTGGCTGCTCTAATAGTGTTAGTAATGAGCAGTTCAATAATGAATGCTGCAGACCCAACTTCTCCGCAATGGGTCAGCACAATTGTTCAAAAGAAAAATGTCGTCCTCGAAGAATACACAGGATGGCGATGTATGCATTGTCCAGACGGACATAAGAGAGCTCAACAATTAGCTGCGAGCAATCCAGGAAGAGCTTTCATAACAAACATTCACGCCAGTGGTTATGGTAGTCCTAATCCTGCCGAAGAAGGTTGGAATTTAGTAACAATTGAAGGAGATACAATGGTTAAATACTCTGGACTAACTGGCTATCCAGCTGGGTCGGTAAATCGTTCTACTACCCCATGGGCTATGAATAGAGGTTCTTGGGTAACCGTAGCAAATGAAATTATGACTCAAAACTCTCCTGTTAACATTTTTGTTAAAGCATATCTTAACCACGTAAGTAGGAAAATGATTGTTGAAGTAGAACTTTATTATACAGCAAATTCAGAATCTTCAACTAACAAATTAACTGTTATGCTCCTCCAAAATGAAATTATTGGAGGACAAAAAGATGATAATGGAAGTGGTGTAGCATATTATCCCGAAATGCACTTAGGGGTTATAAATGCTTCTAATAGTATATACCGCTATAGGCATCAACACGCTTTGCGGAAGTTTATTAGTCCAGGTGGTCCATTTGGAGAAGATATTACCACCACAACGCAAGGTTCATATATTTATAAAAAATATGAACTTGATATTCCGCAAACAATTATAGACGCTAACATACCTGTAGAGTTGGAACATCTTGAAGTATTAGCATTTATAGCGGAAGGACAATCTAACATCTATACAGGTGTTGCTGTCGTGCCAAGCACTGAGGATTTAGCAAATCTAACACTAATCTCAAATCCAGAAGGTGCAGGCATTCTAACGGGTGCAGACGATTACAAAAAAGGTGAAAAAGTAACTATAACTGCTGCTCCGTCAAGCGAAGAATATACGTTCATTAATTGGACAAATAAAAATGGTCAAGTGCTTTCGACCAATAGCAGTTATGAACTAACTATCAACAGTGATACAGTTATCACAGCAAACTTCAACTTTGAAAAAAGATACTATGCTTATCTTACTGTTGAACCCGATGAAGACGCAGGCGTAATAACAGGTCTGAAGGAATATTACCTTACTGACGAGTTCTGTCAATTAACTGCAACTGCTAATGAGGGCTATAAGTTTAGAGGTTGGTTTAGCGGTGCTTCTTCGTCTCCGAATGCAAATCTTAGTTTAAAGATGACTAAAGACGAATATATTACTGCTCGCTTTGTTGCCGAACCTGTAATTCTATCGCAAACCCATAATGTAACAGTAGCAACAGGCGAACAGATTTTACTTCAAGTAAATGTAAAAGCCGATACTTGTGGTTATCAATGGTTCAAAAATGAAGCAAAAATAGAAGGTGCTAACGATAACACTTATTCCATATCTTTTGCAGCGGAGCAAGATGCAGGAATATATTTTTGTGAAATAAGCAATTTTGCAGCCACAATAGCATCCGAGCCAATACAAGTAACAGTTACTTCGGGCATAAAAGCAACTACAATTACTGAACTTAAAATAAATCCTAATCCGACAAAAGATAATATAAATGTATCTTTGGATTTAGAAATTGCAGGAAATTTAAATATTTCTTTAGCAAATATTTTAGGTGAAGAGTTGCTTGGTTTTTACAATAAATTTACAGAAGCAGGCACATTTGCCGATAATTTTTCTATCAAAACGCTTCCAATAGGAACATATTTCTTAAAAATAAATCATAACGGAAACGTCATAATAGAAAAAATAATTAAAGAGTAATATTTTTATTTCACCAATGTGAGCATCTAATGATGCGTTCAACACGGGGCTTCGGTCCCGTGTTTTTTTTATTTATTTAAAAAAAGTGTATTTTTGTATTAAAAGTTTATAAATCTTTTTATTAATTTATTTTTAACAGCATGGCGGCTACGGTTATGCTGTTTTTTTTATTTATATAAAAAAGTGTATTTTTGTATGTGTACGTTTAAAATTTTTTTTAATTTTAAATATCACATTTTTGTTGTTGTTTTAACAGCATATCTTCGGTTATGCTGTTTTTTTTTATAAAAAGTGTATTTTTGTGGTGAAAAAATTTTTTCGTAGAAACCCTCTAACAGCATGGCTTCGGTTATGCTGTTTTTTTTTATTTATATAAAAAAGTGTATTTTTGTAATAGATTAAGGGGAAACATTATTCCTTCCGCATTTAAATTAATATTTTAACAGCATGGCTTCGGTTATGCTGTTTTTTTTATTGTATTAAAAAAAGTGTATTTTTGCGGAAAGTAATGTGGTGTCTTCTTATGGAGCATCATTATTATACATTTTATTTTGTTTTTAACAGCATAGCTTCGGTTATGCTGTTTTTTTTATTTATTTTTATTTATTTATAGAAAAAAGTGTATTTTTGTAATAGATATAATTTAAATTTAAAGTTGTATAAAATAACCTTTAACAGCAGGGCCTCGGTTTTGCTGTTTTTTTGTATTAAAAAAAGTGTATTTTTGTGGTGAAATGAATTTTTACTTCATTTTATTATTAATAAAATTTTTTAACAGCATGGCGGCTTCGGTTATGCTGTTTTTTTATTTTATTTATTTATAGAAAAAAGTGTATTTTTGTGGAAAGTTTATTAATTTTTTTATTTTTAACAGCATATCTTCGGTTATGCTGTTTTTTTTTTTATATATTTATAGAAAAAAGTGTATTTTTGTGGTGAGTATAGTTAAATAAATTATATGCAAAAAGAAAAAAAAACACTAACAATAATCATTATACTGTTTCTAATTTCAATAGTAACTTTAGTTTACTCTAAATTGTCAGACAACAAAACACCATCAATAGATACTAAAATAAATAATGAAATAGAAAAAATAGATGTTCTAAATGATACAACAGAAAATAAAATAATGTCTGATTCTGCACATTTAAATAAAAAAAATAATGAACAACAAGACGAATATGCTGAAGATTATATAGAATTGAGTGCAACTAATTACGAAATAGATACAAAAAACAAATCAGATATAGCATATCTTTTAGATAAAAATGCAGGAAGTTCCAAGAAAACACAAGTTCCAAAAGGGAAGCAAATCGCTATAATTATTACAGGGATGGATGGTCGGCTTGGTAGACCATCCAAACACGCAGATGCAAATCAACTTATAATAGTATATCCCGATGCAGGGCAAATAGAAATAATAGCAATTCCTCGTGATACATATGTAGATATGGGCTATACTGATTCTACGCATCTAAATAAACTTACTTATTGCCGTTCCAATAAAGGTAGAGAAGCGTATCTAAAAGAAGTTGCAAGAATAGCAAGTATTTCAAGAGTTAATTATTGGGTTGAATTTAGTTTTTCGCAAGCGATGGGTATTATAGAATTTCTTGGTTATAAAAATCCTGCAAATACATTACAAGTGTTAAGAAGTAGGCGAGGATTGGGTGGTGATGATTATCAGCGATGCTATAATCAGTCACAATTTATTCGCCAATCAATGCTATCACATTTTAACAAATTTACGGGAATTAGCGGTAGTTTGCTAATTAGAGCAGGATTGCTTTTTGTTGAAACAAATCTAACTGCCGATGTTATAATTAATTTGGTAGAAAGTTTAGAAAAAAATGGCTTTCCTAACCCTGAATTAGTTAATGTTAAAATTAGACCGAATATTAAAATGAATTATAAAGTATATGACTTTAACGATACTACAATTAGTAAATTAACAAAAAAAATAGAATCGTTTAACAAACCAAGATTTGAAAATAAATCAGAACATCCTCAACCAAAAGTTAATGTTGCTAATCGTCTCAATAAAGTAATTAATGAAGCAATAGCCGATTCGGCAAAAAGACCGGCGGCAGTTATTTCTAAATTAAATCCGTATTTCCAACAAAGAGCGTGGATGCAAGTTACTAACAAAAATGAAAGAATTAAAATAAGAAATGATTTTCAAACGCTTTTAGTTAATGCCTACATAAAAAAAAATAAGACCGAAGAAGCCGACAAAGTAAATGCTATCATTTCCGCCGAAAAAGAACTATTCGGCGAGTAGTTTTTTTATTTTAGTATAACAAAAAATCACCTTTTTAAAACCCAAAAGCCCCGCATATATAGTAAATACGGGGCTTTTTTGATGGCTCCTGAGGAGGGACTTGAACCCCCGACCCTCTGATTAACAGTCAGATGCTCTAACCAGCTGAGCTACTCAGGAATGTTTTATAAAACGTCTTGCAAATAACAAAATACAAAAATAAACTTTTTTTTTCTAATTTCCAAATTTTTTTAATTTTTATTTTTTTTTTCGTTTAATAACAAATCTATCTGATTTTTATAAAACTCTATTTTATCGGGCTTTTCCAAAATTAACATATTATAAACTGCTATTGCTTGTGGTATTTTTGCTTGTTTAACTAATATCTTTGCCATAGTTTCGCTTGCTACAACAGGAACATCAAATTTTTCTTCTTCATATTCATCTTCATCTATTCTTGGAATTACTGCTCCTTTTAAAGATTCGGCTATATCTAAAATATCTTTAGTTTTTGTATCTAATTTTATTTTTTGTAATTGTTCGTCACAACAATCTGCAAAATACATTTTTTTGTTAAATAAATGCAAATTGTTATATTCAACCTCTACCGAAATATGATTAGCACTATACCAATCTAACTGCGTAGATACTATGGTTCTCGGCAATTCTAAATCTTTTTTATACAATTTTTCCACATTTGTTTTAGCAATATAATCAATTTTTTGCAATTCAGCATCAAGAATACTATTTTCTATATTTATTTTTTCTGATTCATTTTTTATATTTTCCGACTCATTTTTCATATTTGGTATATTGCTTTCGCCTGCCTTTTTCAGCAAGTTGGCTATTTTATCTAATTCTACAAAGACCTCATTATTTGTATTGTTTTCTTTATTTTCTTGGACTTCCGATATTATTTCTGTTTCAACTTCATTTGCTATTTCATCAACTTCTGCTATTAATTCTGCCGTGACTTCAGATATTTCTATCTCTTCTATTTTATCAGTTAGTTCTAAATTATTTATATTTTCTTCTTTCAATAATATGTTTTCATTACTTGTATTTAAAGCAAAATCACCTGATTCTATACTATTTTTCATATTAGTTACTGCAAAACTTAATGGAAATAACTGTTGTGCTTTTGTTATTATTTGCAATGCTGATTCTATATCATTGTTTAAAAAATATGCCTTCGCAAGAACAATAAACGCACTGGAATAAGCAGGATAAAGCAACAATCCTTCCTTGCAGATATTTATCGCATTATCAAATAACTTTTCTTTTATTAGTTGTTCTGCTTCAAGTATAAAATTAGTTGATATAGGCATCTTAAAAAATATTTAACATTTATAGCATTATTTTCAATTACAAAAATACACTTTTTTTGTAATTATCTACAAATAAATATAAAATATTAGAATTCAAATATAAATATTAGAATTCAAATGTAAAATATTGTTTCAATAAATTTTATATTGTTTTTTTTGTCTTTTTTTTTGTTAAAATGAAATAACATTTAGTTAAGTACGAGTAAAAATCATCACGGGGGCTTGCCCCCGTGTTAAAAAAGATGTAAAAAGTTGTTAAGTATGTGTATATTTTTTTGTATTTTTGGTAAAATAACATTGTTGTATTAACAAATCTGCTATCAATAATGAAAATAATATGATAAAATTATTAAAAGATATTTCTAATATAGTTAAAGAATTAAGAAAAGAAAATAAGAAAATTGTTTTTACGAATGGGTGTTTTGATATTTTACATTCGGGGCATTGTAAATACTTAAATCAAGCAAAAGAACTTGGCGATGTGCTAATAGTTGGACTAAATACTGATGCTTCTGTTAGAAGAATTAAAGCAGAAATGAATAGACCCATTAATGATGAACTAAATAGAGCAATAGTTTTAGATTCATTAAGAGCAGTTGATTATGTTGTGCTTTTTGATGAAAATACTCCATATAATCTTATTGCAGAAATAATTCCTGATATACTTGTAAAGGGAAGTGATTATAACATTAAAGATATTATAGGCGGCGATATTGTTATTAATAACGGCGGAAAAGTAATTACTATTGATTTACTTGCAGGGCAATCAACAACCAATATTATAGAAAAAATAAAGAAAATAATAAATGAAAATAAATAGAATCTACGAGGAACTAACTAATATAATTTCATTATCAGGAATAATTATTAGAAAAGATATTTTAAAATCTAAAGGCGGTTATTGTATATTAGATGACAATAAATTAATCATACTAAATAAAATACTTCCAATAGAATCACATTGTCGTATTCTTGCTTGTTGCATCGGCGAATTAGATTTGTTAAACTCAAGCATATTTATATCGCCTGCTATCAGAGAATATATAGAAAATGAAATAGAACTTGCGTTGCCAACCGCAAAAGTAGAAATATCACTAAAAGAGAGTGTTTAAATCTATATGGTTATCACATTTTTCTAAAAGCACAACAGTTATTACAAAAAACTAACTTTTACAATGCTTTTCTAACACATTAATTAAAGCACGCATATCTTTTGGTAAAGGTGCTTCTACAACAATGTTTTCATTTGTTATATCCGTAAATGATAATTTAGATGCGTGCATTGTTGGACGAGAAATAATTGGTCGTTCTGTTTCACCTTTTTTTAAATTATATCGTCCTTTTTTGATTTCCGATACAAAAAAAATCTTTCTGTTCCCATACATTTCATCTACTAATAAAGGGTATCCTATTGCTTTGCAATGGGCTCGTAATTGATGCAGCCGTCCTGTTTCTAATTGTGCATCGACCAAAGTTGCATTGGTATATCTTTTTAATATTTTTAGGTGTGTAATACATTCTTTTCCTCGTGCTGAACAAATCACTCCTGCCTTATTATAATTAGAAAGTAAACGAATATCTATTGTTATGTCGTTCGGCAAATTGCCATTAAGAACCGCTATATAATTTTTTTTTATTGTATGATTTTCGAATTGTATATTTATATGTTTATGGAAATCAGCATTTTTAGCAAATAATAAACACCCGCTGGTCCCTATATCTAACCGATGAACTACAAAAATATTTTGATACATTTTTGCAAGAATGCTTTTATAATTCAATATATCTTCCTGGTATCTATCGGGAATAGTTAGCATCTCTGCTTGCTTATTAATTACTATGTAATCATCTGTTTCTAATAAAATTTCAATTTTCATAATAGTTTAGCAAAAATAAATTGTTTTTTTATAATATTTTGCTGTTAATTAAAAAGCACAAATATAGCAATTTTATATATAGAAAACGTTATTTTTGTTGATATTTTATAAAGTATGATAGTAAATAAGAAAATATCTCTATATTCAAAAGTATCTAAGTATATTGATGTAAAAACACTAATAATAACATTATTACTCGTCTTAATCGGTCTTATCTGTCTTTATAGTGCGGTAATTAATAACTCCCCCGACAAATTTAATATGCAAGTGATATGGGCTGTCGTTGGCTTTTTTGCTATGCTAATTATTTCAAGAATGCCACTGAATTTCATTAAAAGTGCAACATACATATTTTTTGCAATAATTGCAATATTGCTGGCGGGATTATTCATATTTGGCACCGAAATGTATGGAACTATCGGTTGGTATACATTTGGTTCATTTTCTTTTCAACCTGCCGAGTTTAGCAAAATTGCACTAATTATTGTTGTAGCAAGGTTCTTTAGCACGAAAGGAAATAGTGTAGCCAACATTATTGATGTCGGAAAAATAGTTTTTATTGCTGGTATTCCTTTTATGCTCATATTTCTGCAACCAGATGTAGGAACGGCTTTAACTTTGTTTATTTTGCTGTTAGCGATGCTATTCTGGGCGGGTGCCGACCCTTACTACGGAGTGCTGATGGCAGCAATACTTATTATGTTTATAGCGTCACTGATGTCCTTAGAGTCAGTTTTAATTATCGGTTCTATAATTGCTGTAGGTATGTTGTTTTTCAAAAAGAAAATACACATTTACGTTATCAGTATGCTAATAGTTATTGCTATTCCGCTACTTAAAGATACTATTTATAATAATCTTCCTGAGCATCAACAACAAAGAATTTCTGTCTTTATTGAACCTAAAAAAGACGTTCAAAACATTGGTTATAACCTTAATCAATCAAAGCTCGCTGTCGGAAGCGGCGGTATAACGGGCAAGGGATATATGCAAGGAAACCTCAATCAATTCCGCTATATTCCGAAACATTACAACGATTTTATATATTCTGTTCCTGCTGAAGAGTTTGGATTTATCGGTTCGATTTTAATTTTATTTTTGCTTGTAGGTCTATCGTATCGGGGCATAAATGTTGCGTTTCAGAGTAAGGATATTTTTGCGTCTCTTATTGCGTTCGGCTCGGCTATCATTATGTTATTTCATACTTTCTACAATGTTGGGATGGTTATTGGCGTATTGCCTGTGATGGGCATACCTTTGCCTTTTTTTAGTCAGGGAGGCACCTTTCTTTTATCTAATTTTATATATGTCGGTTTGATTATGAACGTCAACAGGAATAATAACCTTTAAGAAAGAGTGTTTTACAAAATAAAGAGGATGTCATAATATGACATAATAGAAAATTTTACATAAATATAAATATCTTATAATGAAAACAGATTATATATTCGGCAAAAATGCTGTTATTGAAGCAATTAATAGTGAATTAGATATAGAAAAAATATATCTATGCTACGGCATAAAAAACGATATCATTACTAAACTTGCTAAAAAAAATAAAATAAATTGCACCACGTTAGATAAATATAAATTCAAAAAAATAGAAAATGATATTTATATTAAAAATAGTAATTCGCAGGGCGTTATTGCTGTTAAATCTATTATAAAAACTTTTTCTATACACGAATTTCTTGATAATATTAATACAACAAATCCTATTGTTGTTATCCTTGATAATATAACTGATACGCATAATTTAGGAGCAATAGCACGTAGTTGTGAGTGTGCGGGAGTTGATGCTTTAATTATGCCAAATAATAAATCAGCAATAATAAATCCAACTTCTATAAAAACATCGGCAGGTGCATTAAATCATATCAAAATTATAAAAGTTAATAATTTAATTAACGCCTGCGAAAAACTAAAAGAAAATGGTTTCTGGATAATAGGAACTGCTATTGATGGAAAAAACGCACATACCGATAAAATATATGATTCGCCGATTGCTATAATAATTGGTTCAGAAGGTAAAGGAATGTCGCCATCACTCAAAAAACATTGCGACCATCTAATAAAAATAAAAATGTATGGCAAACTAAATTCTTTAAACGCATCAGTATCAACAGGAATTATTTTATTTGAAATTATGCGCCAAAGAGATTTAAAGTATGTTTAATTCTTAAAATGTTATGCTGTGTTTATTTCGGCATCTCCTAATTTAAGATTAAATAGCGTCTAAATATAGTAAAATAGGGGGCGACTAAATAAGTTCAGCAGGGGAGTCAATATAGTTTGGATTTTATCTTGTATCTATTACATCTACGTCATTTGGAACTTTAAACCTAAAAGTTGAATCAGGAATAGATTTATTTATTTCCAACTTTTTTATATCCCACTTAGGAGCAATTTTTATATTATTGGTTATAACTTCTATTCCTTCTATTTTGGTTAATTTTTGGTCTAAATACAAATAAACTTCTTTAATTTCGGCACTGCGATTTTTGTTATATAAATCTAATCTATATTGTTTATTTTTTTTATTAGATACAACAGTTTGTAGTTTTATTGGTTCTAAATTAGGCAATACATTAAAAAAAAGATTGTCTAAAGAAAAAATATTTTGACTATTTTCTGCATCAAAATTGGAAATTATTACCGATTTTCTTATAGAGTTGTAGTTCCAAATAACAATACCATCACAAAACATTTCAATATGTTTCGTTTTAATACTGTATTTATTACCTTGTTTTGCTTTAATATTAACATCTATTAAATCTGCTTCATTATTACTGCAAATAGCATTAATAGTTGTTATAATTCCGTGTTTTTTTATCAAATCGTTAAAAACCTTTTCTTTACTTATATCAGCAGCAAGCAACAGGTTCATAGCAATTTTTATAAAACAAATAGTTATAATTAGTATATTTTTCATATATTTTCTTAACAAAAATAATAAAAATCGCATAAAAAACACTATTTTTGCTGTTTTTAATATCAAAAATGAATGCAAATTCGCAAAAAATAGATAAGGTATTGCTAAATAAATACCTTGGATTACCTATATTTATTGTGTTTATACTATTAATGTTTTTCACAACATTTTTTGTTGGTTCATATCCGATTGAGTGGATATCTTCTTTTTTTGAGTTCTTACAAAATATAATTGATAATGTCCTTAATGATGGAATATTGAAAGAACTAATTAACGATGGAATATTGCCGGGGGTTGGATTAGTAATAAGTTTTTTGCCGAGTATTTTTATACTTTTCTTTTTTATTTCTTTTATGGAAGATTCGGGTTATTTGGTCAGAATTGGTGTAATTTTAGATAATTTTATGAAATTATTTGGATTAAGTGGTCAATCTGTTGTGCTTCTTTTAATGGGTTTCGGCTGCAATGTTCCTGCGATACTTGCTGCTAATTCTATCAAAAACAGAAGCGAAAAAATAAGAACAATTTTGTTAATACCTTTTATGTCGTGTTCGGGTCGTTTACCTGTTTATATACTAATTACGGGAATGCTTTTTTCAAAATTAGAAGGAGTATTTGTTCTTATTTCCATTTATTTATTAGGCATCTTATTGGCGATATTTTTTTCATTATTATTTAAAGATAGAAAACATACTTCTAATCAAAAAAAAGCAATAAATATAAAATTACCCGACTATAAATTACCTTCATTAAAACAACTTCTAAACAAAATTTCAACAGAAATTCACGACTATATAAAAAAAATATACTCTGTTTTATTAGTAGCATCAATTATTATTTGGTTTCTTCAAGCATTCCCGCAAAACAGCAACGATAACAACCATAATACTAATAAAAAAGAACAAATAGAACACTCATATCTCGGAATAATTGGCAAAAAAATAGAACCAATTTTGTTGCCACTTGGTTTTGATTGGCGAATAAGTATTGCCTTAATTACGGGTATTACAGCAAAAGAAACTGCTATAAGCACATTGGGAGTTCTTTTTAATGACAATATCTATGATGCTGATATTAATAAAAAAACTTTTACAAACCAATTAAAGAATGCTAAATATATTAGTGGCGATAAGAAGGGCGAAATAATTTTTACTATTCCTGTTGGATTAACTTTTATGGTTTTCTTTTTAATATACTTTCCGTGCATATCAGTATTTGTTGCTATCAAAAAAGTAGCAGGTAAAAAGCATGCATCTTTAATTGGTATGTTCACAATATTAGCGGCATATTTTGTTGCTTTTGTTATTAAAGTTATTTCTGATTTTATATTTCTTTAATGCTGTCATGCTGAACTTGTTTCAGCATCCCCCAAAAATACCGAAATAAGTTTCATATGACATTTTTATATGTTATAATTTCATATTTTTTGTAGAATGTAAAGTTTAAAATATTTTGTATATTTGCATAATACTAAATAATACTATGAAGTTTTTTTACGTAATAATGCTAAATGCAACGATATTTTTGATAGTTGCTTGCTCAAATAAACTGAATGTGCCTAACATTACTTATAATTTAGAATTAACCAAAAAAGAAACTATATTTTTTGAAGATGTAAATGATATTTCTAAATTAGTGTATTATTACGATGAAGATAGTGACAAAGAATACTTAATTTATTATGATAAACTGAAAAAACATTTTATTATATTCAATTATGCAGACGGAAAAGTAATTAAAAAATTCAATATCGGCTCACAAATTAATTCTTTATATGTAAAAAAAATTGATTCAATTTATGTTTCTTTTGATAATGCTTTCGGCGAAAAAGCGAATATATTTGCTCTAATAAATTCAGATGGCGAAGTGTTAGAACGTATTAATCTTTACAATAATATGGTTATACCCGAAATAGATGCTGAAGGCAATTTTAAAATGTCAGGCAACAAAAACACTATTCAATTAGCAAATAACCCTTATTCTTTTAATAATTTTTGCATATTTGATGAAAAAATGTATATGAATATAGCACCAACAAAGAACCTACAAAATAAATACGACCATCCAACATTAGCATTCATAAACATATATGATAAAACACATATATTAAAATATGGATATAAGTATCCAACATTTTATAATAATAATTATGCTGCCGACTATATTGATTTTATTATTAAAAAAGATAGCAAAAACATTACAAACATTATTATATCTCATATTTTATTTGATTCTGTATATATTAATAGATTAGTGCCTATATTTGAAGCAAATGATGTGTTTCTTATAGACGACCCTAATTATGATACTTTAATTATTAAAAACGTCAGTAGCAAATATAAAAACGTAAGTCCTACAAGCAAAAAGCCCGAAGCTGCTTATTTTAGTTTTAAATATGCTTATCTAAAACACGACCCTTTCAGAAATTGCTTTTACAGAATTGCTATTCATAATTTAGATAATGACGATATTAAAATCCCGAAAAATGCTAATCTTACTACATTTACAACTAAACTACAAAACTGGTCTATTATTGTTGCTGACGGCAATCTTAATATGTTATGCGAAAAACTATTTAATGCGTCTGACAATTTTTATCCTAACATTTTAGTAACTAAAAGTGGCATAGGACTTATTCATAATGACGATGCCGAAAATGGTGCAAATATCACTAAAAACAATGTTAAGATAGTTAAAAAGTAGTAACATTACAAAAATAAATATCTTAATGCTAAATTTATTTTAGCAAAAATTAACACGAAGGCAAAAGCCCCCGTGTTAATAGGTGATGATATGCTAAAACGAGTTCGCATAACATATTACTTTTTATTTTGTTGTTTTAGTTCTGTATATTCTTTAATGATTTCTTCTTGAATAGATTTAGGGGTCTGAACATATTTAAGAAACTCCATAGTAAATTCGCCTTTACCTTGCGTCACACCACGAATATCAGATGAATAACCAAACATTTCCCGCAATGGAACCTCAGCATTAATTGTTATGAAACCATTATTATTTTGCGTATCTAAAATTATACCTCTTCTTTGATTTACCTGCCCAATAACATTGCCCTGAAACTCATCGGGACAACTAATTTCAAGTTTCATTATTGGTTCAAGAATAACAGGTTTTGATTTTTGAACTGTATCTCTAATTGCTTGACGCGAAGCAAGATTAAATGCTAATTCAGATGAATCAACGGGATGCATCTGTCCGTCATTAAGTTCTATCATAATATTAACAATCGGCTGTCCGATTAAAAAACCTTCGTTTAATTGCGTTCTAAAACCTTTTTCACAGGCAGGTATATACTCTTTTGCTATTACGCCACCAACAATAACTGACTTAAATACAACAGGTTCAGGCGAATCGGGAGGTATCGGTGCTATAAATCCTGCAACTCTTGCAAATTGTCCTGAACCACCTGATTGCTTTTTATGTGTATAATTGAACTCTGCTTGTTGAGTAATTGCTTCTCTATAAGCCACTTTTGGCTTTCCTACAATAACTTCGCAATTATATTCTCGTTTCATTCTTTCTATATATACTTCAAGGTGAAGTTCGCCCATACCTTTAATTATTGTTTCACCTGATTCTTGGTCTCGTGCTACTTTAAATGTAGGGTCTTCTTTTGAGAACCTATTTAATGCTTTAGAAAAGTTTGATTCACTATCTCTTGTTTTAGGCGAAACAGCAAGTTCAATAACAAGATTAGGAATAAACATTGATGTCATATTAATATAAACATTACCATCGGTAAATGTATCACCTGATGAGCATTCTAATCCAAAAGTAGCAACAATATCTCCTGCTCTTGCTTCTTCTATATCGTGCATTTCATCGGCGTGCATTCGGACTAATCTATTAACTTTTACTTTCTTTTTGTTAGCCATATTAACAATAAAATCACCTTTTTTTATCATTCCTTGATAAATTCGCATATAAGATAGTTGTCCGTATCTACCATCTTCGAGTTTAAATGCAAGTGCTACGACGGGCTTTTTATCATCAATTTTAAGTTCTATTTTTTCTTCATTATTATTTAAATCTAATCCGTAGTTAGTGCATTCAGTAGGATTAGGAAGATAATCTAAAACGCCATCAAGAAGTGTTTGTATGCCGAAGTTTTTCTTTGCAGTGCCACAAAAAACAGGTGTTATATACAATCCAATAGTTAGCCGTCTTATTGTTTTTTTCATTAGTTCTGTGGATACTTCTTCTTCGGCGAGATATTTTTCTGCTATTATATCATCAAAATCTGCAAGACGTTCTACTATTTGCATTCTGCGATTATTTGCTTCATCTATAAGATGTTCGGGTATATTTTCTATAACGACATCTGTTCCTTGCTCGCCTCTATAATACACTGCTTTCATTTCTATTAAATCTACCAAGCCCGACAAATTATCTTCTAAACCTATCGGCATAGTAAGTAATATCGGCTTATGAGCAAGTTTTTCTTCTAATTGAGTAACTACTCTATCGGCATTAGCCCCACTTCTATCAAGTTTATTTATAAAAGCAATACGAGGCACATTATATCTACGCATCTGCCTATCAACAGTAGTAGATTGCGATTGCACTCCTGCTACTCCACATAAAACAAGAATAGCACCATCTAACACTCTTAAAGAACGTTCCACTTCAACAGTAAAATCAATATGTCCGGGCGTATCTATAAGATTAATATTATAATCTTTCCAATTACAATAAGTTGCAGCGGATTGTATAGTAATACCTTTTTCTCTTTCAAGGTCCATAGAGTCCATTGTAGGTCCGTCACCTTCTTTTGAGCGAACTTCAACGGTTTTGCGTATTTTACCTGTAAAAAACAATATTCTTTCACTTAGAGTTGTTTTTCCTGAATCTATATGGGCTGCAATACCGATATTTCTTAATTTACTTATATCATTCATACTTTATTTTTAACTTTAAATTATTTAAAGATTACAAAAATAATGTTTTTTTTTGAAAAAAAATTATGCTTTTAAAGATAGCAATGAATAACACCATTTCATCCAGTTATTCTGAATTTAATGGGTTGTGACAGAATATGTGAGTTTATGTTTTTAGTATTATAATAAATTTATTTTCTTTTTTTTGCAAAAAAAGTGTATTTTTGTAATCTTTAATTTAGTAATTTTACAAAATAGGAAAATAAAATGCTACAAGTAGTAGAACTAAAAGCAGATAAAAGAAATACGGGCAAGCAAATATCAAAAAAAATTAGAAAAGAAGGTAAAATTCCCGGTATTTTCTATGCAAAAGGTGATGATAATATTAGCATTGCGGTGTCTCCATTAGAACTTCGTCCAATAGTTTATACAAAAGAAGTTAAACTCGTAAATCTTGATGTAGAAGGAACACAAAAAAAATGTCTTCTAAAAGATGTTAAATTCCATCCTGTAACAGATAGTATTATCCATTTTGATTTATTGGGAGTCAATGAAGGACAAAAAATCACTGTAGAAGTCCCAATAGAGTTTATCGGACAGCCAGTAGGGGTTAGAAAAGGTGGTCTGTTCCAACAAGGTTTTCATAAATGCAAGATCACTTGTATGCCCGAGTATCTTATTTCTACGATACAAGTAGATATTTCTAACCTTGACGTAGGACAAAGAATACAACTTCACGATTTATCATTAGAAGGAATAGAATTTGCTGTTCCGATGGATTCGCTTGTTTGTGCGGTTAATATTCCAAGAGGTAAAGCAGGTGAATCTCTTAGAGAAAGTGTTGCTGCCGAAAAAAAGAAATAATATAATTAGGACGTTGCAAATTAAAAAAAACATACAAATGGCGACATCTATAATAATGTCATACCGCACTTGTTTTAGTATTTCCTTGCATAAAATCAGGGGATTCTGAAACAAGTTCGGAATGACATATTAAATTATATTTGTCATACTGAATTTGTTTCAGTGTTTCCTTGCATAAAATTAGGGGATTCCGTGTACAAGCAGTGTATGATATTTTTATTAGGTCACTTTACTATATTTAAATACTTATTTAACTTATCTTTAAGTAGTTCGTTGGGGATTTGTATTTCTAATTTTCCTTGATTAGCAATAGAAATAGCACCTGTCTCTTCTGATACAATTAAAACAACAGCATCTATTTTTTCTGTTAATCCGAGTCCTGCTCTATGTCGTGTACCTAAAAGTTTATTACTAATTTGGCGAACAGAAGATAAAGGTAAAATACACCTCGCAGTAGTAATTTGCAAACTACTATCAATAATTACTGCACCATCGTGAAGAGGCGATTTATTATTAAAAATTGAAAGTAATAATTCCTGTGTTGCTGCAGCACCTATTGGAATGCCTGCATCAATGGTAGACACTAAAACCGACTGGGTTCGGGGAAAAACTATCAAAGCTCCTGTATTTTGCTTACTTAAAGTAATTGCAGTATCTATTATAGGGGTAATATCTGTATAACTTACTTTTTTTATGAAAAGTTGTATAATCGGATTTTTTGTCGTGAATTCTACTATAACTTGCCTTAATTCTTGCTGAAATATAATTACAAAACCGATTAGCCAAACATTAGATAAGAACTTTAAAATCCAATTTATTGATTTCAAATTTATTGCTTCTGCTAAAAATGATAAAACAAAAATTATTATTAAACCGAATATAACTTGTATTGCTATTGTGTTTTTCAATGCCTTATATAGTAAATAAAATATAATACAAGTTATACTTATATCTAATAAATCAAATAATGTTATTGAAATAAATCCTAATCTAAAAAGTTCTATCATTTTTATTTGTTAAAAATTGCAATTTCATAATTTTTTTATTTAAAAATACATTTTTTTTCCTATCATACTGAACTTGTTTCAGCATCTATATAAAATATGTAATTATACCACCCCTACCCCTCCACAGGAGGGGAACAGTTCCCCTCCGAGGAGGGGTGTCATTTGCGAAAGCAAATGACGGGGTGGTAAATCGCTTTTTCAATTATATAATTGTTTATCCAATTTATAAACAAAGTTGACATTTTGTCAATTGATTTACCGATTATATAATTGAAAAAGCAATTTATAAATCGGAAAAGCAATTATATAATTGAAAAAGCAATTTATAAATCGGAAAAGCAATTATATAATTGAAAAAGCAATTATATAATTGGTTTTTCAATTATATAATTGCTTTTTTGGTAGCAAAATCGCTTAAACAACAGATAAATAGGTGATTCCTTAAATAAATTGCAAAAACGTTACGGAAATTGCAAAATTGGTTGTGACATTTTGTCCACATTTGCTCGGGAG
>Ga0099364_10003755_pt1 | contig 23380 bp, 18 predicted proteins | sample TergutTh196P3_FD_73070 | JGI IMG/M metagenome (GOLD analysis project Ga0099364, IMG submission 73070) | Microcerotermes parvus P3 segment gut microbial communities from Pointe-Noire, Republic of the Congo - Th196 P3 | ecosystem: Host-associated > Arthropoda: Insects > Digestive system > Gut ...
CTCCAGTCTGCACTTGCGGGTTCGCCCTGCACTTCGTTTGTGCTTACCTCGCGTTTGACGTCGTCACATTCCCTTCTTCTGCCACTGGCAGCGGTCATGCTCCGACCCCCTCCCCAGAGGGGAATTTATCCTACGCCCTAAATCCTAAATCCTAACCCCTAAATCCTAACGCCTAATCCGCGAATCTTACTTGCATACCCGGTTCGAGTGGTCTTGTTGAGGTGGTAATAACATAATCCCAACCGACAAGCCCTCCGGTGACAGCGGTGTTTTTGTCATCTTGCGCAAGGATAGTCACATCAGCCCGTGTCGCGACGTATCTGTTGCCGAGCGGGCTGCTTCTTGCAACCACTACAAGCACAAAATCACCGTTTGAATCTGATCTCATTGCGGAGTTTGGCACAATAATCTCGTATTGCTGACCTCTTTGACCAAAGGTTAAAGTAAGCTGTTGACCGCTCTGTACCTCGCCTGACAAATCAACCTCAACAACCCTGCTTGCGGCGGGGTTTTGCGGGTCATTTCTAATCGATGAGACTTCGGCTCGAACATTTCCGCCGCCCCACCAGCCTTGACTGACCTCAGCGGTGTCGCCTACCGCAATTAACTTAGCCTCCTCAAGTGAGACAGAAAAACTGACCGTGTATCCCCTGTCCGGCACTTCAATTATAACCATCGGTTTCCCCGGTTCGGTCTTGCTTCCGGCGGAGAGTATTTCCTTGACAATGCCATTCACCGGCGAAGTTATCTCTGCGCTGATGCTGTCTTGCGTGAGTTTTCCGATTTCATTTTGAACCTTGTTGATTTCGTCACGTTTTCTGCTGATTTGCCTTCTCGACTCAGACATATTTAATGACTCAACTTCATCGTCTATCCCCGCGTCATGTTTTGTAAAATCAAGGTCAAAGAGCAAATCTTCGAGCGAAACCCTGAGCTTATCTGCCTCAAGCCCTGCCGCTCTCCAATCGGCTTTGTGTTTTTCCTCTGTTTCAAGCTTAGCCTCCGCCTCGGTCACTTTTGTTTTTGTTTCCGATACGTTTTTTTCCGCGTTTGCCACACCCTTTTCGGCATCCGCAAGTGTTTCCTCAAAACCTAAAAGATCATTTTCAGCTCTCTGACGCGCCCTTGCCGCATTTCTGCTGTCTGTTTCAGCCTTGTCAAGAGCTGCTTTCGCGCTGCGTATCCGTCTTTCACGCCGTTCGTACTCTGAGGTATTATCCTTACTTTGCGCGTCTGCACGATCATTAAGCAGCTTGTCTTCTTCGGCTCTGAGTTCCGCAAGCTCGTTATTTAAGTCCCGCATTGTCTCATAGGCAATACGACCGGGGTCAGTTTCAGGCAAAGTCACAGCATACGCCGCCAATGCCGCTGTACGCCTCTGAGCGCCAATACCGTTCCAATACGCCACTCTCGACGCTTCCCACTCAGGCTCGCCTTCGAGACCCCAATCATCTGTTTCAACATTCGGGTCGTTTTTCGCCGTCTCAATCGATGCATCGTATTCAAATTTCTTATTCGCCTGTTCATATTGATATGCGGCAATGGTGATTTCGTTATTTTTCGCCGCTATCGCGTTTTGAACAGTCCTGAGCGCACTGTTGATCGCGGAAGTGTCGGGCTCTACATGAGGGATACGCTCCGCTAAAGCGTCCTGATATTCCTTGTTTTTTGCTTCTACTTCATCCTGCGCGGCTACTTCGGCTTCTTTTGCGACAGCAACTCTTGTTTTTGCGTCAGAAACTCGCCTCTGCGCGGAAGTTACAGCGGCTTCGGCGGTTATGACTGTGGTTTCAGCGGCGGTAACAGCGGTTTCGGCGGCAGTGACAGCCGCTTTTGCCGCCTCGATATTACTCTCGCTATACGGCATTTCGGCAAGCTCCGCCTCCGCCAAGTCGAGCGTACTTCTTGCGTCACGGATCGCCCGTTCCTCTGTTATGAACCCACCTTCTTTTCCGGCGGTGAGCACGGCGATCTCATATTCAAGCAACTGCTTTTGGAGGTCTTCACGGGCAGTGTCTAATTCTTGACGCAGTTTCTCCACTTCTTCGCTCTCGGCCTCGTCCAATATTAGCAAAATGTCACCCGCAAAGATTTCTCTGTCACGGCGGGCATGGGTTTCGAGCACAAGGCGCGTCTGTTCCGCCAACAGTTCAAAATTCTCATTTGCCTCCACGGTGACTGTACGCCTGAATCTGGGTGTAATGGTACCGGGTGAGGTATATTGTGCCGCAACCTCCGGCAGCGAGCGGTTCATGATTGTATTTGAAAAAAGGGTAAGGAGAAACAAAACGGTAAGAAAAATTATCACCGCATTTTTGACCCAAGCTCTTTTTTTTACATTATCTTCGTTCATATTTAATCCTAAACAAGATTCTTCGCTTCGCTCAGAATGACACGCCTAACCCCTAAATCATCCTTTTATCGAACCGGAGTGGGTTATGCCTTCAACAAGCGCTTCCTCGCCTCGGAGGAATAAAAGCAGCGGCAGTATCATATAAATCACGGCAACGGCAAAAGCGATTCCAACCTCTTGCGCGTTTATTGTCGAAAGATATACGGAAAGCGGCTGCATTTCAGGGTCATCCAGTAAAATAATCGGCAGCTCTACCATATTCCAATAGTCGATAAAAACCAAAATCGCTATAGAGTACAACACGCTCCGGCATTGCGGAATACAAACATCCTTAAATACGTGCCATTCGTTCGCTCCGTCAAGTTTCGCCGCCTCTATGAGCGACACAGGGATACGGCGCATAAACTTTGTCAGGAGAAACACAGAAAACGGGGCGAACGCGCCGGGGAAAATTATAGCCCATCTGCTGCCCAGAAGCCCCGTCCAATCCGCTACCAAATAATTCGGAACAACCGTTACCTGATAGGGCATAAGCATGAGAATAATATAGGAAAAGAACAATACATTCTTTAATCTGCCCTGATATCGCGTGAAACTATACGCCGCAAGCGAGGCGACCGCCACCTGCGCAAAGACGATTGGAATAACAAGTATAACAGAATTCCAGAATTTCATCAAATATTCAGGGCTGCGGAACAGCACCGTCACATATTGGCTGAAACTGACCTTGTCGGGTATGAATTTTACATTTACCCTATCAGACGTAAAATCCGTACCCCCTGCCTGACGCGCGTCTTGAAAAATCATGCCGTAATTTGCGGTAAGCTCTGATTGAGACATCAAAGAGTTAGTGACAGTCAGAACGGTAGGCAGTAAAAACACAACAGCAAATACTGCCGCGATAATAAACAATATCGACCGCCCAAAATATCGCTTTTTCAGCAAATGCGACTCCTTCCTAACCCCTAACGCAGTCTTCGACCGCAAAATAACAAACCATAATGCAGAATGCAGAAATCTACCTTAACTAATAAATCTCACGAATATTTCTCAATTCTGCATTATTATTTCTAATTTATCAAAAACTCCTAACTCCTCATTCCTAACTCCTAATTGAATTAACTAACCCCTACACCCTAAATCCTAAATCCTAACCCCTAACCTACCCTTCCACGTCTTTTCCGTAGCGATTTTCTGCTATAAAGAGAACTGCGATGATCATCACCATTGCGATTGCCATTACGACAGCCGCTGATGCCAGCCGTTGATAATCAAGAGCGCGGAAAATGTTGTTCATAAAATGCTGAAGCATATATAACCCGCCGTATGGGTAATCTCCGGTCAGAAGATATATCTCGCGAAACACCTTAAAAGAACTGATCAGTGAAAGTATCGTGACAAAAAGCATTGTCGGAGAGAGATATCTGAATTTTATTGCTATCAGTTTATAAAGCGGCCCCGCGCCCTCAACGTCCGCAACCTCCAGCAGCGTCCGAGGTATGTTACTGAGCGCGGACATAAAAAGGATCATATTGTATCCGAGGGTCTTCCATAAGTATAAGGTAATTACGACGACCTGATTATATTCTGATTGCAGCCAATCAAACCCTGAAACGCCAAAAAGCATAAGAAACTCATTGATCACACCGTTATGATGAAATAACACCCGCCATATCAGCACGATAGACGCGACAGGCACCATAAGCGGGCTTAGGAAAAAAGTGCGAAACCTGCTTTTGAGTGGGATACGGGCTTCCAACAACAACGCAAGCAATAACGACAGCACTACCGCTAAAGGAACCGCAACAACGGAGAATTTAAGTGTGTTGGCGGATGCTTGCCTGAAAGCGTTATTGCCAAAAAGCGCTATAAAATTGTCAAGGAAAACGAAATTGCCCGCTATAGGGTTGTCGATGAGGGAGTAGTAGACGATGACGAAAAAGGGAACGATATAGAACAGGCCGACACCGAGAAAACTTGGCGCAAGCCAAATCATCCCGTTTATATGGTCCCGTGAGCGATTATTCAACCGCGCAATGTGCCCTTTTACGTTCAAAATCCTAACCCCTAATCCTGCAGAGCACCCGCCCTAAAACCTATAATAAGATTCTTCGCTTCGCTCAGAACCCTCTGCTCGGCTTCGCCTCGCAGAACCACCCCGTCGCTTCGCGCCACCCCTCCCCAGAGGGGAATTTTCCCTAAATCCTAAGTCGTTAGCTTTGTTCTGAGATGTATATTGATGCGCGGTTTTGGATTACTCTTGCCGCGTCTTGTGCGCTTGACCGTCCGTTGAAATAGTCTCTCGCGCCTTCTAATACTATCTCCATCAAGCTCTCGTCATACTGATACAACCCGGCAATGGAATCAATGACGCTCAGTATCTGATCCCTCTCAACCTCTGTCATTGCGTAAATATTAATGCCGCCGTCATCGTCCGCCAAGCCTTCAACACTCATAACACTGCTAACAACAGCTCTGCCCCCGCCGGTGGTAATGCCGCCGGCATATGGACGTATGTTAACACCCCCGTCAATGTAAATAGTTGCTTTGGGTGTTTCTACTTCATTGCCTTCTTCGTCAGTGTAGTATTCTGGAGTCATGGCTTCTTTTAACATTTCCGAAAATACAGCTCTGTTTGTCGGAAATTGACCTCGGGAAGATAGGCTTGTGCTCTGAAAGTCTTCGCTAAGAATAGTGCGAATAAATGACCATGCGCCTTCTTTATCCTTACATGATGTCGTCATAGCGATACTGCCATAAGGCGTCAGGGAGTTGCCGTTTCTGCTAACCGTTGGATAACCCTTGTAGACGATTTCACCGCCAAATCTGGCTTTTTCCATCTGTGCGTTAATAAATTCACCCATCCAGATCGTTTTTATTATTTGCGCTCCGCTTGCAATCAGCATTTCTTCGCTCTGCCAGTTGTCCTCATCCCAAACAACTTCATCCGGGAAGGTATTAGCAAACTCGAGCATTTGAGCAAACTCGCCGCTGTCAAAACGTGTAGTACCCGCGCCCCAATCAACATATTCGCCCAAGTTCATTGCAAGGAAAGTGTTGATGAAAGATTCTTTTGTCATATACATACCCAAAGGCGAGGTCGCCTGCGGGTTCGCTCTGATAACGTCCATAAACTCATTCATATTCCAACCCGGCTCACTGCCCAAAACAGAAGGATGACCGGCTAGTGTAGTCACATAGAAGTTCGGAAAAACTTGGTAAAGTTTTCCGTTGATCTCCGCTGCGCGGAATACGCTTTCCATGAAATCACCTCGACTAAACGATGAATCGCTATCAATATAGGGATAAAAGTCTTCCAACAAACCCCTCGCGGCGTATTGTTGATAAGGCAGATTGTTTAGCAGCAGCAGATCAGGTACATTTCCGGAGATTATTTCGGTGGATAGCCTTGTCAGACCGGCATCCCACGCTTCCGGTGTGGAATATTCGGTATAGTCAGTGATTTCAATACGGTAGTTCGGGTTATTTTTGTTGAACTCGAGAATCGCAGGGCGTAAGTTCCAGTCCAGCGACATACAGGCTAATGTCAGCGTGATTTTCTCGGGCAGAGAGTCATATGGTACTGAAGTGAGGATAATAAGCTCAAAACGCGAAGTATTATCTATTTGATCCCATGTTTGATTTGTGCAAAGTATACGCCCATCAGGCAAAAGCACTACGTTACTTATATTGTCCGCGCTGACGCCACTGTTAAGCCAGTTTAACAGCCTGACCGTTTCACCCGTGCTCTCCAGCACAGCAAAGAGGCTTGTGCCGTCACTGTAGAGAAAAGAATATTCGCCGCCACCGGAGTAAATATAGTACGCATTATACGGGATATCGATGCTCTCACCCCAGTTGCGGGATGCGTAATCAATTTTTTTCAGAATACGGCCTGTCTCAGCGTATGCGGTGCACGCAATAGATCCATCGGACATCCTGACAAGCTGGTCGATCCAATTATCAAGCTCAATTTTGAACTCTTGTCCCCCGGTGCTGTTTAGAACATAGATATTCTGCTGTTCACCAATATAAAGATTACCCTCACCGTCGATATTAAACTTGTTTACATAGAAGTACTCTTCCGATTCTGCTATTGCCGAGATGTCTACGGATAATAATTCCGCTCCGGATGTATCTAATTTCCGCACAGAATATCTGGATTCCAGTTCTTGATAGTATTCCCACATACTATCGACTTCCTTGTCAAAATCATCGGGGAGGTCATAGATGAAACTCTGCATCTGCTCCGTGACCCAAAGATTCCCGTCAAGATCGGCACAAAAGGCGTTTATGCTCTCGTTAGATTGCGCGCCTTCCGGCAAATCGTATTCAATGGCGTAGTTTGGAAGTTTGGCGATGCCTGTTCCGTCAACATTCATCGAATAAAGCGATGAGCTATAACTATAAGTCTCCTTATCCTCATCGAGAATAGTCGCCGAGAAATACAGTTTATCACCGACCATTACAAGATATGAAATACTTTCAACATCAACTGTAAGGTTTATTGTCTCGGGAACATACACAAAATCCGGCGTATCCTGTGGATTTGCGGGATCGTCAGAGTCGCCGTTACACCCGGCAAGAAGTCCGGTCAATAATACAGCCGCCAATATCGTTGCTATAATCTGTCTGTTTTTCATAATATACCTCCGAATGATTAGGAATACTGAATTAGGAATTAGGAATTAGGAGTGAGGAGTTGTAAAATTTAGACGCAAAAAAAATTACATTGTTCCGTGGAAATACCCAACGCAATGCAGATTTTATTGTATTTTTCTTATAATTGCAAGCGATACGCAAAATGTTAAGTAAATCTTAATAATTATGCTACAATTTACAGACAAAATGGCAACCTGTAAACTATTACTTATTTATCGCCGCCACACCTGTTCTATCAAGTCCGAACAGACCTTGACCATGTCGTTTGGGCGGCGGTCTGTTGTCGCGCATGTTGTCACAACCACAGCGACGCGGCCTGTATCAAGGCAGTAGATATATTGGGCGAATGTGCCGTATGCGCTCCCCGTATGCCAATAGACCCCTTCTCCCATGAACGCGTTTTCCTCAAAGCGCGTGACAAGCCCCTGTTCGTAAAACTCCCCTTCCACGTCCGTTATGTGTATCTCGCGCACAGCGTCTTCCGATAATATCCTGACTCCGCCGGAGGTTCCGCCGTTTGTCAGCATTACGAGTATTTTGGCATAATCAAGAGGGCTAATCATCAGACCACCCTGAGCTGTATTGTGCTCCTGCGCGGGCCTGCCGCCGGAGCCGATCTGTGCGGCGACAGAGCGGGTGAGGGAGTGTTTTGAGTCGTAGATCGCGGCAACATTAGAAGTGTCTTGCAGATTCCTTGACGCATACGCGGCATCAATTTTCAGCGGCTTAAACAGCTTTTCCTGAGCTAATGAGTCAAAAAGCATATCCGATATTTTTTCGCAAACCGCGCCAAGCACGATAAGTCCAAAATCAGAGTATTCAAACAATTCGCCGGGTGTCCTGTCTCTGTACGTGGATTTGGCCGTCAGGAGCCGCTGTGTCGAATCCGCCTTATAGGAAAACCTCTCTGTTAAATACTGAGAGGAATCATAAATCGAAGATGTGTGCTGCATAAGCGTCCTTGAAGTGATGGCGATGTCAGGATAATTCGGGTTTTTGACCTCATAACCCAAGTATTCGGAAATATCCGCGTCAATATCCAACAGCCCCGCGTCAGACAGCGACATCGCTATCATCGCCGATGTGAATTTTGAAAGCGACGCGACGCGGAACTTTGTATCCATATTTATCGGACGTTTCGCGCCCAAGTCCGCAAAACCGTATTCATATGTAAAATAATCGCGCTCTCCGTCAAACACAACCATACTCACGGCAACGCAGTTATAATCTTTGGCTATAGCGTCGAGTTTTTCATAAATGTCTTTGTCAAGCTCCGACGCCCTCACAGTCAACGTTTGAGTTTCCTCGGAAACAGCGCTTGATTCATCAGGCGGCTCATCATCCGCAGCATCTGTTTCATCTTCGGGCGGCCCATGAGAATCCTGCTCCGGCTGTTCTTCCTGCGGTTCCGGTTCCGGGTGGTTCAGAACTATCGGTGTTGGATCTTGCGGCGGTAATACTACAGGGTCATCCGCCGTGTTGTCATCAGAGGGTTCATTTGAGTCAATGGGGGAAAAGTCGTCTTGTGTCTCCGAAGGTTCTTGGCCGAAAACCAGAGCGCATATGCTAAACACCAAAATAACCGAAACAATAACAAGCGCCGCCTTAGAAACCGCCGACTTTTTTGTTTTTTTTGGTTGTGTTTGCTCCATAAGCTAATGTCTCCCTGCGGGGGGCTCTATCCGAGAAGGCGGATTATTATGATCCCGTCAAGCGCAGCATGGATGCGGAGCGCGTGGTTTTTTTACAGGATGTAAAAATCCACGAAAAGGGACATATAATCCGTCTTCTTAACTACAACCCCTAACCCCTAATAACTAAAATATCCATATTCCCATGTGATGTTTTCGTTGCCGTATGTGCCGGAGCCGCCCTCGTAGAGCATGAAAGGATTCGGCTGTTCCGAGGTTTCGAGATATGTGTATTCATTTGTGAAATACGCATACACATCCAGAGACGATAACCCGCCTGAACGGCCTTTATATCTCCAAAACCATGTGTTATCACGGTAGAAAATTACCGAATCACCGTTGCTCCAATACATCCTAATAACAACGATAGGATAGCTGTACCACACGTTTTCCAACCCGGTTTTGAGATGGTTCCCGGAAGCGCCCCCCAATGATGCCTCATGGTGAGTGTCGAAGCTCCATGTCAGAGATTCCGAGCCCAGATTGCCGGTAAAATCGTCATATAGATTGTACTTTGAAGATGTTGTCGGAAACTCGATGGTCATCCCACCCGAAACCCTATTAAACACCGGGTCAACGAGTCTGGTGTTGCCGTCCCTGCTTTGCATTACCCACAAATCGCTGTCCTTGTCTCGCTCAAACACGGTCATCGCGCCATTAGGCCAACGCGCCGTGAGGCGTACCCAATCATTTGTGTCGATGATTGCTTCGTCAAGCGTAAGCTCACGGACTTGCCCTGTGTATATGATTTCATTAGTTGCGATGCCGTCTACATAAAGCCGTTCTACCTCCCGATACGGATGAACATCTTCAAACTCCAAACGCCATTCCATTTCAGGTTCATATTCCGGCTCAGCCATCGGAGCGCCGATTGATATGGTAAGCGAGATATCTATCTTGTTATTGGAAAATGTGGCAAACGAATCAGCAGGCGGGTCTTGGAACAAGATAGTCCCTGCGGGATATTCCGCGCTCTCAATAAAATTCGTCGGGGTAAATGTAAAAAACACGTTGTCAAAATACTCTATTAGAATATCATCAAATGTTTTGAGTTCAACATTAGGGATAATAACGACCTCGTTAGCGTCTGTCACGGGATCTTCCGGCGGCGCCACGGCGACAGGGGCGGGCTGCCTATCGGGGTTTACAGGCACTCCGCCGTCTCCGCCTGACATTGAGCTTGCTATTAGCGCGATTATGAGTATCAGCGCGGCAGCACCGGCGACTATCGGGATTACGATTTTCTTATTCGCGTTTACGGGTTTGGGCGCTCCGACATTCGCGCCGGGTCCGTGTAAATATGAAGTTTGGTCAGGGGGCGCGGTGGTATATCCTGTCGGCTGAACGGGGACTGCCGCACCCGGAGCAGCCGTATACCCCGTTGGCTGAACGGGAAGTGCCGCAGGGGGCGCGGTCGTATATCCTGTCGGCTGAACGGGGACTGCCGCAGGTGGAGCAGTCGTATATCCGCCGGGCACAGACATCGGATCCTGCCACTGTACACCTGCACCATAAAGCGCGTTATAAAACTCTGTAACAGTCTGAAAACGCTCCTCACGACGGAGGGCAAAAGCCTTCATAAGCGCGGCTTCTTGAGGCGGTGACAGCGGTATGCCGTACTTGCTTGGCGGCTGTAAGTTATCCTCGAGTATTCTATCCATAGAGCTTTCCGGCGTAATTCCGGTGATAGCTTTATATATCGTCGCCGAAAGCGCGTAAACATCAGTATGCGGCCCTTGTACGCCTTTTGTACTGTACTGCTCTGTCGGGGCATAACCGTGTTTGAGTAATACAGACAGGCTTTTCTCGTCATTTGCGCCAAACTCACGCGCCGCGCCAAAATCCAACAGCTTAACGCTGCCGTCCTTGGCCATCATAATATTGTCGGGGCTGATATCACGGTGAATCAAGCCGCTTTCGTGGACTTGGGCAAGCGACATGAACACAGGCCGCATCATCTCCAAAACCTGCTGCGCGGGGATAGCTCCTCCGAGTTGATTGAGATAACTCTTTAGCGTTTGCCCTTCAACATATTCCATGACAATATACGCGGTGCCGTTTTCTATAAAAAAGTCATTTGCCATGACAATGCCGGGCAGGGTGCGGAAACGGGCAAGGCGTTTCGCCTCATCCACAAAACGGTCACGCCCCTTAAAAAACACTTCGCCTTGTTCCCCGCCGAAGGGTTGGACGGTCGTGGACGAGGTGTTGGCGCGGGTGACAAAGCCGGTGGGATAGTACTCTTTTACGGCAATTTTGATGTCAAGATTTAAGTCATAGCCGATATATGTTATGCCAAAACCACCCTCACCCAACACTCTGCCAATCATATACTTACCGCAAAGTATCGTGCGCGGGGCGAGCTGGTAAGGAGATTCTATCTGAGAAGTCTGGTCATATCCGCAGACGGGACAGAATCCGCCTGTCGTCTGCAATTCCGAAAAACAGCCCATACAAAGCTTATCAAGATTTTTGTAAGTCATAGCCTCAGACTCTCCTCATTCTATTTGTTTACTGCGGTTTGTTTTGGAATCAAATCGCTAATCATCTAACCCAACGACTTTAATTTCCATACCCTGTTTGACAAACTGACACTGCACTAAATCTTCGCGGACATAGTATGAAACGCCGGAGATCACGATTTTCGCGCCGTCATAAATGATATCCTCAATCACGATTTTTCCCGAATCACTTTTTGTGAGATGGGCTTTTAGGGCAATATATTTTCTGTAAATCTTACCGATTTCAGCATTTATCAGCTCTAGCCTATGAGGCAGGGCTTTCATCAAATTATCCTGATCTCGTGTAAGGGGCGTCCCATGATTTATCTTTTTTTGTAAAAAACCTATGCCTTGCCGGACTTTTGTCTGCTCGGCGCGTTTTTTCGCGAGTTCTTCTTCAAGCGCGGTAAAGCGTTCGATTTCATCGGGATTCGCTCCCACTTCAAGTAATGAGCTTGACCCTGTACGCATCGTCCCGACGGTTTTTAACGTGAGCTGTGTTCTGGCGCGTAACTCGCCGCCTTTCACGAGGCCTTTGCCTGATTTTACTTCGATGCAACTTCTTGAAGATACATTGCTGTAGAGAATACTTCCGGCAAATATGTTACCCTCTGCATATACAACGGCTTCCTGTATGAATTTGGCGGTAATGTCGCCGACAGCGGAGATAAAGGCTTTTGCTCCGCCATATACGCCATTGGCGATTACGATATTGCCGCCTGATGTTACATGAGAACTTTCGATAACACCCGCAATAATAACGTCTGACGTAGCCTTGACCGAATAACCTGTGAGGATGTCACCCGATATTCTGACGATCCCGTCAAAAACGACATCACCCGTCGCCGCACCCACATCACCTTTGATAGAGTACACATTTTCTACAAACACCCTGCCGGAATCTATATCCACAAAGCCGCTGACCATTGCCGAAAGGAAACATAAATCATCTGATATACGGACATTTTTCCCATATTTCAAAGCTTTGTTTAGGGGTTTTTTGGAGGGTAGCGCCACACCTGCCACATTCGTCCCCTGCTCACCGCGATATGCGGGTGTCAACACTGCCAAGACATCACCGGAAACGACATTGTTAATGATATTCAGTTGGTGAAAATTGACCGTGCCGTCAACGTCAACCGTAGCTTTGAATCTTTTTTCAGTGTCAAACATATACTCTATGACAGCATCTCTGCTTTTTTCAGGCGGTGTGCCTTCCGCAATCAAAATATCCGTACAGTAAACCCTGTCTTCAAGCCAGTTATCTATCATTTCTTCATTGATGCCATAGATGATGCCGGACTTGTTGAGTTGCTCAAAAATATCCTCTTTGGTCAGTCTCGCGCCCTGTTCAGTGCCTGCATAAAATCTGACGGTAGCCGTCATCTTGTCCTTAGATGCCGCAACGAAAAGCGATTCCCCTATCTGCGGACTTTCACTTTCGGTAAGTTTTATCTCCATTTCAACAGTTTGGCTGCTGAGTGCGGCGGTAAGCTCCGTCATATCGGAAGATTTGATCTGCTGTTTCTTCAAATACCTTTGAAGCTCATCATACGCCAAAGCCTGCCCCACGCTTGACGGAGGATGTAAAACAATATACAGCCCATCGTACCGTATACTTAACTTGAAGTAGGCATTGTTTTGCATAATAGTTCCTTTAACAGAAAAATGTCAACGCTTCGGATATTTTATCCAACACTTCATCAGGCTCAAATGGTTTTCTTATAAAATCGTATGCCCCATGAATAAGCGCTTCGGAAATCGTGCCTTTTTGAGCCGATGCGGAAACCATTAAGACAACCGCGTCCGGGTCGTGGCTGATGATCTCTTTCAGTGCTTTAAGCCCGCCTTTTTTTGGCATCGTAACATCCATCGTTATAATATCCGGTCTCAAACTCAAATATTTTTCCACAGCGTCGTCTCCGTCAACCGCCTCACCAACGACATTATGCCCCGCATATTCAAGAATCTTTCGCATACTGTTTCTTGTCACTACAGAGTCGTCCACAATAAGGATATTCGCGGAAATATCGTCTTCTTTTGCGCCACATTCTAAGTTTACATCAGTGTTAAAAGCAAAAACCATGCTAATCTCTTTGCCGCACGCCTCTATTGGCAAAACATACAGAACATCATCGCTTTGGATAGTGTTTCTCGATAAAGCGGCAGGGGGCATTATCTCATACACAATATTCTCATCACTCATCATTGAAGCGTACGCGCCGCAAAGTGTATTTATGAACTCACAAACACTGTCAAACGCCTCTCCATTCATTCTGCGAAACTCTTTGTCTGCAAATTTGTTTGCTATCGGCAGCAACGCGCCGCATTGCCCCGTAAGGCTGAAAATAATACGATGCGCCCCGCGAATTTCCTGATAGGCAAGAGATTCAAAACTATGCGTATGCGTTTGAGTCATTTTCTTCGGCGTAATCTTTTCACCAAGCAAATGTGAGATTTTTTCGATTACTAAGCGGATAAATCGTTCATAGTACCCGATGTCTCCAAGCAAATACCTCGGCAGAATACGGTTAAGCTGTTCGGGAGTCCTTAACCTCTCCATATCCTCGTCTGTCAGGCTGTTATCTGTCTGATAAAGATTCAAATACTCATCAATAATCTCTTGCGCGTCAAAAAGTTTATCGAACATGGCTATTCTCCTTTGAGTAACTTAACTGTCCCTATTCCTTATTTCTTACTCTTTAGTTCTCAACAGGCTCAGGGGAGCGCGTTGTTTGAAAGTAAAAACCCTTCAAGAATCAGTGAAGCCGCAACGGCATCGATCAATTTCTTTCGTTTTTTGCCATATCTGCCGGTGTCATTGAGAATACGGTGAGCGCTCATAGTCGTCAACCGTTCATCCCAAAGTTTTATCTCTATATTGCGGTCGGGCGGCGGGACGAGGCTGTCAAGCTCATCGCGTAAGATTTGCGAGAAATACTCGCTTTTTTCCGCACGCGAACCAACAGTACCGTCCATATTTCGAGGATACCCGATAACGATTGTTCCAACCTCTCTTGTAAGAGCCTCTGTGGAAATCACAGCGGCAAGCTCCTGCTGGGTCGGCACACTGAGTACCCATGCGTCTCCCACCAGCGATGCAGTTATATCTGAAACGGCAATGCCCGTACGGACATCGCCATAATCAACAGCCATAATTCTCATAAAACCTAAATCCTAACTCATTCCACGCCGTCCGTTTCATCGGCTTCGCTTGCCTCAATATCGTCAGCGCTTTCGTCAATCGAATCAAGGATTTGCCTGTACCAAAACAGCGAATCCAGAAAAGCCTTCGTCAAAACGTCTATATCAATGCCTTTTCTCACCATAATAAGCGAGGCGTTATGCCAATCGGCACGCTCATATGCGTAAATCAAAGCGAGGACTTCACCCAACGGGCCTTTGCCGTGAAGCAGGGCATCCTTAACGTCATCAGTAGCCGCAACCTCCTTGATAGCTTCACTCATAGGCCGCTGCAAAACAACATCAAGCAATGAGAAAAGCCCTGTGATAAATAGTGTTCCCGCCATAAGCCCCATCTCAAACGGGCCTGCCAGATTCTCCGCGAATTTCGCGCGAATGAGCGAGAGCCTTGTCACCTCGCTAGGCCTGTCCTCTCCCAATCCAATAGAGATTGCGACCGTAGCCCATTTTTTAACTTCTTTTTGCCCCAAGATAGTGACTGCGCTGCGGATAGATTCTATTTTTTTGCTGCGATTTGGGTTTACACTACTGAGAAAACGCAGTAAGGATATTGACAGGGCAGGGTCACGTTCGATAATTTTGGAGGCTTCGATGAGGTCGAAACCTTCCTCATTGATTTGTTTGATCAGATGCAAGGCGTTTATTTTGAGCGGCGAAATCTCGACAAAATCTTTCGTGATTGGTTTACTGTGAAAGTTGCCGTTTAGCAGTACCCCCGGTATGCGAGAGTATCTCTCAAAAACGCTCATATCCGGCACATCCGTAATGACAAGCCTCACGGTCTTTAAAAACGGACGGATTTTCATAATATCTTCACTGATGTTTGGCGATTCGGAACTCAGCAGGAAATAGTCAAAAAGCTTAGCCGCCGTTTCCATGCTAAGCGTGTCGGGAATTCCTTCAAGCGCGAGCCGATAGCCGTTTCGTTTGAGGATGCCTATTTTGACAAAAACCGCGTTATCCGACAAATCATCCTTATCAATAAGGCACACAAACTGCCCCGGAGGGATTTTCATGTTGAGGGGCATACCGATAAGAAGCTGATATTTTGAGATACCCACAAAAAAGTCCTGCTCCAAAGCAAATGGTTCAACGCCAATATCCTTAACACATTCGAGCGCAGGCGCGAGCAACTCCCCGCCCAACATACGGAAATCCTCCGCCGAGCCAAGCAGCTTGTCGCCGTCCTGCGTCACCATTTTGTATGCGTGCACTGCCATATTCGTGTCAAAAACAGGTATCGCCCCTATAAAAGCTCTCATAATTAAATCTCCTTCACGGGGTGCTTCCCAACACCACATATACGTTACCATTAACACGCAGCCGGGCTGACCGATATTCACAGGGAAGTCTGTAAAACCATTATACAACATATTTTGCGGAAACAAAAGAAAAAGATATCATTATTGTAGAATAATTGATATAATAACCCCCGTTCAGATTCTCAACAAAATTCTCAACAAAGGAAAGGAATAACCAAATAATATGATTCATGCCGTAAAACCCATTAAAGAAGTATGTGCCGACCTTTTTACATCTATGGATGACGGATTGACCGCCGAGCAAGTGTCTCAAAAACAGGATAAGCACGGCGGAAACGTCTTTCAAGAGGAGAAGAAAGAAACCGCGCTGCAGAAGATTATTCATCATATGCGCGATTTCACGACGCTTATCCTCCTCGCGGCAGGCGGGATAGCCCTTTATTCCGCGTTGTCCGGCGATGGCGGGAAAAGTTTTACCGACGCGATTGTAATCTTCTCCATTGTTGTCTTAAACGTTTTTCTGGCGGTCAAGCAGGAAATGGGCGCGGAGAAAGCGTTGGAAGCCCTGAAGAAAATGACCGCACAGATGACCGTTGCCATTCGCGGCGGGGTACAGCAGGCCATTGAAGCGGCGGGGCTTGTGCCGGGGGATATTGTGCTTCTTACCGTGGGTGACGCTGTTCCGGCGGATTGCCGTTTGATTGAAAGTGTTGATCTGCAGGTGGACGAGTCGATGCTGACGGGCGAAAGTGTACCCGCAGAGAAGGATTACGGGGCGATAGTTGAGACTGTTGCTTCCGTAGGTGATATATTAAACATGGTGTTTTCCGGAACCTTAGTCACAAAAGGCCGCGCCAAAGCGGTGGTAGTCGCGACCGGAATGAATACCGAAATGGGCAAAATCGCCGAACTGCTGGGCGAGACCAAGAAAGTCCGAACACCACTTCAACAGAAGATGGATAAGCTGTGTAAAATCATATGTGTCCTTGCTATCGCGTCCGGTGCGTTTTTGTTCCTCATTCAAAGCCTGTCCGGCGTTGACTTGGCATATAGGCTCTTAAACTCCGTGTCTTTGGCGGTCGCCGCTATTCCCGAAGGGCTGCCGATTATTATGACTATCACTTTAGCATATGGTATCACAATGATGGCACAGCGTAAGGCAATTATCAGAAAGATGCCTGCGGTTGAGTCATTAGGCAGCGCGTCTGTGATTTGTTCGGACAAGACCGGAACACTAACGATGAATCAAATGACGGTTCAGCGCGTGTGGACTGTGGGCGACGATCCGGTCAGCACCAAAGCCAACTTCAACGAACGGCAAAACAAACTCGTGGAATATATGGCGCTTGCTAATAACGCCTCGATTACGGAAACTGCCGGAGAACTGCGGGAGATAGGTGACCCTACGGAGATTGGTTTGGTCAGGCTGATGCTGGAAAAAGGCTTTATCCAAGACGAGTTGGAGGACAGTTACCCTCGTGTACACGAAATTCCATTTGATTCCGGACGCAAGCTGATGACCACTGTACACAAACTCTACAACGGGACATACCTCTCCATCACCAAAGGCGCGTTTGACAGGATAAAATACGATCATTCAACGGTTAATGAGGCAGAAGCGCGGTTTCATCACGATGATTGGGCGAAACGGGCGCTCAGAGTTTTGGCGGTTGGATATAAGACTTATGATGTATTACCCGAAACTCTTACTTCGGATGAATTGGAAACCAATATCACGCTGCTTGGCCTTGTAGGGATGATCGACCCTCCGCGCCCTGAAAGCGCCAAAGCTGTGAGGATTGCCAAAGAGGCCGGGATAAGGACCGTAATGATAACGGGTGACCATGCCGCCACTGCACAGGCTATCGCAAAGGAAATCGGGATTTTTGAAGAAGGCGACAAGGTCGTCACGGGCGCGGATATGAACGCGATGACACGGGAGCAGTTAGAGGCAGACGTAAAGAACTGCTCGGTATATGCCAGAGTCTCCCCCGAAGACAAAATCCGAATCGTCCAAGCATGGCAAAAACACCGCGCCGTGGTTGCGATGACAGGCGACGGCGTTAATGACGCGCCCGCCCTCAAAGCTGCCGATATCGGTGTTGCTATGGGCAGCGGCACTGATGTTTCAAAAAACGCAAGTGACATGATCCTCACCGACGATAATTTTTCGTCGATAGTATCGGCAGTTTCGGAAGGGCGCCGGGTATACGACAACATTCGTAAGGTGCTCATATCGCTTATTCCGTCCAATATCTCTGAAATCCTCGCTATGATACTCGGATTTGCCATATGGAAAACGACTCCGTTTGCGGCGATACAGCTCCTTTTCATCAACGTGGTCGCCGACGGTATACCGGATTTGTGTATGTGCCGTGAGCCCATCGAGGAAGGCGCGATGAAACGCAAGCCCATATCAAAGGATTCCGGCGTGTTTGCCAATGGGATGGCGTGGCGCGTGGCTCTGATGGCGGTAGTGTTTACCGTACTCGCTATGGCATCCTATTTTATCGGTAGTTTTGTCGCTATATCGGGCGCGGTCGCTCCTTCCCATGAGATAGGCAGGACGATGGCATATGTCACTTTGGCGTGGGCATCTGTCATAAACATTATTAACGTCCGCAGCTTTAACGAATCAATCTTTAAGATTGGTTTCTCGTCAAACCCGCTGCTTTTTGGCGGCGTGTGTTTCTCGCTGGCTTTAACATTCCTGACGGCGACCATTCCCAGTGTACGTGAGATTTTCCATTGTGTACCCATCAGCGCGGCACATTGGGGTATAATCACAGCATTTGCCATAGTTCCGTTCATACTAATGGAGATTATAAAAGCGGTTAGAAGAAGGGTTAGGATTTAGGATTTAGGAGACGAGGGAACGATTTTCTTGTTTTTATTACAGAAAAAATTCCGTAAGTTACTAAACAGGGAGGCTGCCAAAATGAACATTGTCTTAGGTATAGATGTTGGTGGGTCAACGACAAAAATAGTCGGAGTGCGTGATGGTGCTCTTATTGGGACGCTCAGGGTGAGGGCCGCTGACCAAATAACATCACTTTTCGGCGCGATTGGTAATTTTTTGCGCGAGTACGGTATAAAACTCGATGATGTTTCGTCTGTCGCTTTGACCGGAGTTGGCGCGTCATTTGTTGGTGATGAGCCGATATATGGCATTACGACCCGCAAGGTCAGTGAGTTTATAGCATTAGGGCACGGCGCGTTACATCTTTCCGGTTTTGATGAAGCTCTTGTGGTCAGCCTCGGGACAGGAACCGCATTTATCAGGGCGGGTAAGGACGGCATGGCACATATCGGCGGAACAGGTCTTGGCGGCGGAACTATAATCGGCCTTGCCTCTCAAATGCTGGGTAAAACTGATATAGACGCGGTTTTAACACTCGCGTCTGATGGTGAACTATCAAATGTTGACCTTTCGGTAAAGGATATCGTTGGGCATGAGATACCATCCCTGCCATCCACATTAACCGCCTCGAATTTCGGACGGATCAAAAGCGCCGCAACAGAAGCCGATATCGCGCTCGGAATCCTCAACATGGTATTCCAAACCGCCGGTATGATGGCTGTTTTTGCCGCAAGGAATGATTCAATACAAAACATCGTTATGACAGGAATGTTGGCGACTTTCCCGCAAGCCGCGCAAGTTTTCGCGCCGATAGAAGAAATGTTCCACCTAACCTTCACGATCCCACCCAACGCCGTTTTCGCAGCGGCTATAGGTGCTGCTATGGTGTAAAACGCGCGAGATTGACATAGGATATTTATTGTCAGACGATATGGAAAAATCTTGAAATGCTTTGTGCATTTCAAGATTTTTCCGTGTCGGATGGCAAGGTACTTACCCCATCGAAATTGTCATGGTTTGTGTCGCCGCATCCCAGCCGACTTCCGCGCCGAAGCTTTCGGCGATCGCGCGGGCGGGGACGAGTGTTCTGCCGCCTATTATCTGCGGCGCGACATCGAGGGTTTTCTGATTGCCGTTTACTGTAAATACGCTGTTTCCGATTTGCATTATTACGGTCACATTCTCTCTGACGGCTGTAAGGGTCTGTGTCGATTGCTCGTAATCAACGGTTGCGCCGAGGGCTTCAAATATTGCCCGAAGCGGCACAAGCGTCCTGCCGTTTTGTATTATCGGCGGTTGGTCAAAACTAACCGCTGTTCCGTTTACGAGGACTTTGATATCGTTAGCGGCGGGCGGCGCGGGTACGGTAGGCGCGGGAACTGACTGGGGCGGGGGCGATGAGCCGGAGCCGCCTACGACAAAATAGAGTAAACTAAAATCTTGCGTCGAGCTGGATACGTATGTACCCTCAGTCAATACGTAAGCCGAACCCTCGCCGTATATCCGTTCGCCGTTCTCGAAGGTTTGTTCACCACTGATGATTGTTAATGGAACATAGTTACTCCAGTCAGTAATAGAATCGTTAATGCGTTCTTCTTCTGTGATTTTAGACATAAAGCTGCCGTGCTCACCAAGGCCTACCGGCGTACGAAAAGTGACCGTTGTAGGCGCAGTGGTATAGTAGGTCGTAACGCCTTCATAAGTGCCCCACGTTTCTTCCCATGAAATAACTTCTTTGGATATGACATTTGTGATTTCCAATACCAGACCATAATGCTCATATGTCATAGTCTCCGCCGCGAACGCGGGTACAGCAAGGCTCAAACAGAGCGCGAGCGCAAGGATGATTGTGATTGTCGTTTTTTTCATTTTGATAATTCCTCCATATGTTTTATTTCGCCTATTTTCTGCAAAAAACAAGAATTCGCTACATTGCTGAGTCAAGCTCTAAACCCTAACCCCTTGCAATCCGCAGACTGCAATATTATACAGTAAAAACCTCCCAAAAGACAGCCGTCAGCAAAATTGGTAGGTTTTTAAGCAAAATTTGCAGAAAACTCGCCGTAAGTCTGTAAAAAATCATAGTTACGGCGAGGTATAATGCCTCAACTGGAAGTACCGAGGCTAATGGCATTGTAAAACGCTGAAACACCATACGTTGTTAGCGGTTTCAGCATTTTATCACGTTATTTTTGCTTGAGTTTCTACCAATTTTGCTAGGGTTTTAGAGGCATACGAAAGTATTCTTTTTGATCAAGCGGCACCGCAAAAAGCGACTATCAAAACGTGAACATTTTGATAGCACCTTATTGGCGTTCATAATATCCCATTCACGACGCGATTTCAAGCATTTTTACAACTTTTTATGTGAAATTTTGTGGGTTTTTGCATTTATTCTGCTCCAACAACCACAAAACAGGCTAATATCAAAACCTTCACCATTTGCGAGTAGCGCAGTAAAAACAAATTTTGAAAGGAAACATGTAAAATGAAAAGAAAACTATTGAGCATTATTCTGACTCTTGCGCTCTGTTACTGCCTTGGCAGCCCTGTATTGGCGTCGTCAGGCATCCATGTTATTTCCGGCAATCCGTTTGCGAGTGAATACATGAGTATCACGAACTTTATTGAGGAGCATATTTTATGGGAGAAAAGTGAAGGCGGTTTAATCGGCACGTTAGTTATTGCCTCTGCTCCGGCTACCGTCACTGTTCTAAAGGATTGTGGGCAGTTTTACTATGGAGATCAGTTTCAGTTGCCATGGAGTCAGGGCAGTCAAGTTTTTAAAATCGAACCTGATTTGGGCGGATATGAAACCCTTGACGAGTGGGAAGAAATGCTTAGTCCACACCCGGAATACGTAAGCCGTTTTGTTGAAGTTCCCCTGACAACCGGAGAGCGTTTTATCGAAACTGATGAGGACGGCATTGAATACCAGCGAACTCCTGTTGGTTCAACATTTGTTCTAAGTGAGGGTACATACATAGTCCCCTCGCCATGGGCAGCATTGGATTTGTGTATTATTGTCATTGGTGACGGCCCCCCCGCCCCGCCGACCCCGTCCACACCTACACCGCCCACTTCCAACGATATCAAAGTCCAAGTAAACGGAACAGCGGTTAGTTTTGACCAACCGCCGATAATACAAAACGGCAGGACGCTTGTGCCGCTTCGGGCAATATTTGAAGCCCTCGGCACAACCGTTGATTACGAGCAATCGACACAGACTCTCACCGCCGTAAGAGAGAGTGTGACTGTAATAATGCAAATCGGAAACAGCGTATTTACAGTAAACGGCGAGCAGAAAACCCTCGATGTCGCACCGCAGATAATAGGCGGCAGAACACTAGTCCCCGCCCGCGCGATCGCCGAAAGTTTCGGCGCGGAAGCCGCTTGGGATCAAAGTACACAGACTATGACCATTACGATGGGGTAAGTGATGGGGCAAGCACCTGCACCGCCAACCTCTATTAAAAACCATATGTATTTTATAACTCGCCGTAAGTCTATAATTATTTATAGTTACGGCGAGTTATAATGCCACAATCGGAAGTACCGAGGCTTATGGCATTTCAACGACAAACCCACGAGGACAGTACATGAGTTACAATGTTGAATATAAGGACGGTATTTACAATAAGTTTAATGACAACAAGAGGCTATCAAGCAGTTTGACGTGCCGCAATAAATTCGTCAATGTCTTCAACCGTGTACTGCCAACCTGTCGTATGTAGGCTTTCGTAAAAGGACATCACATATTCCATTACGCCGTAATGACTGAATAACTCCAAAACCTGCTTGCCGGTCAGGTTCTTTTCTTTTCTGTAAAGCTCAATACAATAGACCAAAAATCTACCCTCTGCGCTCATAATCACGCCTCCTCCGGATAAGTGATTTTTCCTGTAGCGAGTTCTTCCTGTAACATTTCAAATAGGGCGTGTGCACTCAAATGCCATAGCTTGGTTTCTTCTTCTTCAAGCACTTTGTAAAGTTCGGACGAATAAAGCATCTCTACGGCTTTTTCATCATCAACCTTGAACGCTCGTATAACTAATTCTAAGATTTGCGGTATAAGAATAATAAGAACGGCAGACAGTCTATCTTTACTCATAGCTCCCTCCATCAATTGTTCCAATGAATTTAAGATAGGAAATCGCACGTTCGCTTGAAAAAACCAGTTGATTGTACAGCTTTTTGATTTTTAATCGGCTAATCGTTTCCTGCTTGGAGAGTTCATCGGCAGCGTACAGCTGAAATGCCACGTAAACATCATCGTTTGCAACGGGACCATAAATCAACTCATAGTTTTTGCCTTTGTACGCACGGTTACGGTGAGCGGAAACAAAGTCCAACCATTCTTCATCAGCATAGTCAAAACGAAGAAAGTCACATTCAGCAAAAGCAGCTCTTTCATCAAACTCGTAAATGCTGACAACAGGCTCTCCATCTTTTCTTCGTCGATAGACCCTTTCGGCAAATGAAACCGCTTGGGTTTTATTCTCAGTGGTATAAAACCCTGTGCCGAAATCCAATGCACGATTTTGAGGAACAAGTCGCGGCTTATCCACAATGATATTACTGCCGTGATATAGAATCATTTTTATGAGCTGTCCTTTCTGAGTGCAAACGACACCAACGACCATGACAGGTCATAAAAATGTCGCAATAGCGGCGGTTTCGCGCAGCGGGAGCCGCTTGCGTTCATCAAATTCCAATGAAGTTTGAAGACTTTCAAACTTATGAGCTGTCCTTTCTGAGTGCAAACGACATCTAGGAGCATGACAGGTCATTTAGCTCCTGTCGCCTATTTTTTCATTATACACGATTCCCCACATTCTTCAACAAAA